>OLQI01001840.1_pt1 | contig 12185 bp, 10 predicted proteins | sample 1672171 | NCBI WGS metagenome assembly OLQI01 (sample SAMEA3136655, study PRJEB25190) | human gut metagenome
GAATACCATCTGGACTGCTGTACCATACCGGTAAGTTCTACCTTATCATCTGCATGTACAGCTACCGGTGCTACAGACAGAGTCATCACTCCGCTCATAGCCAACGCTGCCAGTCTTTTTGCGTTTTTCCTCATACTTGTTATCCTCCTTTTTTCATAAATGATTATCAAGTAAGGTAAGTATATCCTGATTTTTTCATAATTCTAGCTAACGAATCAGAATATGCTGCATTTCTAGCATGTCCAACATGAAGTGTTCCTGTAGGGTTAGCTGAAATATGGAAAATATGAATTTTTGCAAGTTCTGCTTTTACCTGCTCAGGCAGCATACAGTTTCTATCGACACGGTATTTGGGAACATATCCACAGGGCAGACCTTCTCCAATCTGTAGCCCCCGTCACACAGATACCGAAGATCACGGGCAAGGGTTGCACTGTCGCAGCTTACATATACCACACGGCTGGGATTCATCTTCAGGATCGTATCAAGAAGGTGGGCGTCACATCCCTTTCTCGGCGGATCTACCACGATCATATGTGCCATTCTTTTCATATTCCCTTGGAAGTACCTCTTCTGCCTTTCCAACAAAAAACTCCAGATTCTCCATATGGTTCAGCTTTGCATTCTCCCTGGCATTGTCAATGGCAGCCGGTATGATCTCCACCCCACGAACAAATCTGGCTTTCTGGGCAAGGAAAAGAGAAATGGTTCCTGTACCGCAGTACAGATCCCACACATTCTCTTCTCCTTTAAGCTGTGCATATTCCAGTGCTTTTGCATACAGCTTCCCTGTCTGATAGGGATTTACCTGAAAAAAGGATAATGGAGAGATCTGATAAGAAATATCTCCAATCTTATCCACAATATATGGCTTGCCCCACAAAACCTCCAGCCTGTCCCCAAGGATCACATTATTACGTTTTTTATTGATATTGATGGAAATACTGGTCATTCCCGGGATCTGCTGAAGCTGCCCGGATAAGATCTCTGCCTTTGGCAGCCGGTCCCCATTAACGATCACACATACCATGATCTGTCCTGTAAAAAATCCATAACGGATCAGGATATGACGGACAAGACCTTTGCCTGTCACCTCATCATAAGGCTGGATCCCGTATTTTTCCATATGATCGATCACTAAATCCAGCACCTGCTTGTTTTCCTTTACTCCAAGGGCACAGTCTCTGTTCTCAATAATGGTATGGGTTCTGCCTGCATAAAAACCGGTAATGATCCTGCCTTCTTTATTCATCCCCACAGGAAACTGTGCCTTGTTCCTGTAATGGAAAGGATGCTCTGCCCCTATGACAGGCTCCATGGGAATCTGGGTAAAACCTCCGATCCGTTCCAGGTGACCTCTAACCTTTTTTTCTTTAAATTCAAGCTGCTTCTCATAAGTAAGGGTCTGCAGCTGACAGCCTCCGCACTGTCTGGCGAATGCACATTCTGGCTCTGTCCTGAATAAAGAAGGCTTGATGATCTCCATCAGCCTTCCATAGCCATAATTCTTCTTAGCTTTGATAATCTTTGCCTTTACTGTATCCCCGATCACAGCATCCTTTACAAAAACGGTGAAGCCATCTGCTTTCCCGATGCCTTCACCGTCCACGCCGCAATCCTCAATCTTCAATGTTACCAGATCATTCTTGCGATATCCCATATGAATCACATGTCTCCTGTTCTTCTTAAATTGGAATCAAAAATCCTGTTAAAGCCCAGCCATTCTTTCTTTCCTTTGTCTGCAGCAAATACCTCTGTCAGGGTTTCCATCCTTGCATCTGTATTATCAGCAAGATTCAGTGCAACTGCCTCCACAAGCGCTGGCTTCTTGGGCGAGCCGTATTCCAGTTCTCCATGATGTGCAACGATACAGTGTTTTAATTCGTTCGCAAGTTTCTCCGGAAAATCCGGGATATTGCGGACTGCATCTCCGATCATCTCCACACCGATCACGATATGTCCCAGAAGCTGTCCTTCGTCTGTGTAATCATTTTCCGGGAAAGATGACAGTTCCTTCGTCTTTCCGATATCGTGACAGATTGCCGCCGTGAAAAGCAGATCCTTATTCAGGATCGGATATGCCCCTGCCATGTAATCACAGAACTTCACAACACTCAGTGTATGTTCCAGAAGTCCTCCGGCAAACCCGTGATGTACCGTCTTCGCTGCCGAATGTCCCTTAAAATTACGGATAAATGTCTCGTCTTTTATAAAATAATGATCCAGTACTTGTCTCAGATACTGGTTGTCTACTTTCTTAATGTATCCAAGCAGTTCCTCATACATGCCATCTGTACTTTTCTCTGTTGTCGGCATATAATCGGCCGCGATGTATTCGCCTTCCTGCACCTTTCTGATCTGCTTGATATTCATCTGCAGATTATTGTTATAGCTGATGATCTCACCATATACCTCAATGAAATCCAACTCGTCATAGTCTGCGATCCCACCAGAATTCGGATCCCATACTTTTCCGTCCAGTGTTCCGGTCTTATCCTGAAGGATCAGATTATCATACGGTCTTCCGTTTCTGGTCTCCGCCGAACGCTTTCCTTTACACAAATATACATTTCTGATCGTTTCCCCTTCGTGAAGGGTATTGATATATCTCATCTTATTTCCTCTTTCTATATTCTATATCTTTATTTTACAACTGTCCCGGCACCAAAACATCCAGTCCGGCAGACTACTCCTTACTTCCGACTGTCACGTCAAAGGAAATGTCCACATAACCACCGGATCCCTGTCTCTGTCCTTTGAGTCTGATCTTACTGCCGCTTTTCTGGTCCCGCAGTACACTCTGGTAGGCTGATAGTGATGTTATCTTCTTCCCTGCTGCCTCCGTAATGATATCTCCACTCTGGATCCCTGCTGCCATTGCCGGTGAATCCGTCTCTACGGTCCGGACATACACGCCTTCGGGAATTCCCTGCGCTTCGATTTCTGCCGTCACATCCAGTCCACGGATGCCGATATATGGCACCGCCTGACCGTTGGATAACAGTTCAATCTCTGATTTCAATCCTGAGATCCCATAACCAGTCACCAGTTCTTTGCTGCTGTTTCCGGATATGCCCTGGTCAATAATTCCAACCACTTCGCCCGACAGGTTGATGATCACACCTGTCCCGTCCTCTGCCGCACCAATGTCTGTACAAAGAAGCGGATAACTTCCGTCATCACCGTCCAGTTCATTTCTGCTGCTCGCAATTGTTCCGAATCCAACCGCTCCCGCATAACCGAACGGTTTTCCGAGAACCACCGCAGCATCTCCTTTCTGTACCGAACCGGAACTGCCAAGAGTTGCAATACTGATCTGCTGCCATGTTGACTGCGCGATGCTGCTTTTGGCTACAGCATAGATCGCAAATCCAAGACTTTCATCCTTCTTCTTCACAGAAGCCTGCTTCGTTGTCCCATCCGCGAATCTGATATGGATCTCTTTTGTATCTCTTAATATAGAAGTCTTTCCGTATATCAGAAGTTCCTGTCCATTATCCGCAATGATCAGTCCGGACACACTGTTCTTATTATCATAAGATTCTTCCGTCCAGTCCTGCTCTCCCGAGATACCGATGACCTCAACTACCGATTTTGCAGCTTCGGATGCTACTGAATTCATTGCTTTCTGAAGTTCTCTGTAACTATCAATGCCAAGCGTCTGTACTGTACTGTCATTGCCGGTATCTGCAGTGGTTTCATCCGACTTTTCTTCCTCTTTTTCTTCCGGTATTACAACTTCCTGTGAATCTCCGGGAAACTTTTCATCCAGCCATGGCCTGAGCGCAGAAAAACTAATACAGGCACACACACCGAACGCCACTCCAAGTCCTGCGATCCGAAGCAGATCTTTACGGTACTTTTTCCCGCGGCTGTTCTCATCTTTGATTGTTTCCTGCATAAATAAATACTCTGATTTTTCAGTTTTATTTCCAGGTTCGCCCTGTTCATTTTTCAGATGTTTCTGCTCATCCATCAGCTCTTCCGTCTCCTTTACAATCCTTTTTATAGTATACCGTATGGAATGGGAATGTTCAATATTATCCTTTTCTTTATAGCGTAAATAAGGTAGAATAGTTACTGACTAGAATTACTGTACATACAGTAACATAGAATAGATCCAGGTGAAAAACATGAATAAAAAAACATTAACGAAATTAGAATATCATAAAATTATTGACATCTTAATAGAACAGGCAACCTCTTTCGGCGGCAAAGAACGCTGCAAGAGATTGAAACCCATGACATCTCTTCCGGATATCAATACTGCACAGGAACAAACTGCCGCCGCATTTACCCGTATCATCAGGAAGGGACGTCCTTCTTTCGGAAGCTGCAACCCGGTCGGGGAATCTTTAAAGCGTCTGGAAGTCGGTGCAGCTCTTGGAAGCGGGGAACTCCTGCGCATCTGCAAGCTTTTGGAAAATGCAGGGCAGATCAAAGCCTACGGCCGTCATGAGACTGTAGACGATGCGGAAGATTGTCTGGATATATTTTTCCAGCAGATTGAGCCGCTGACACTGATCAGCACCGAGATACGCAGATGTATCATTGACGAAGATGAGATCAGCGATGATGCCAGCAGCACTCTGAAGCAGATCCGCCGCTCCATGAACCAGATCAACGATAAAGTACATTCTACCTTATCTTCTCTGGTCAATGGTTCACTCCGCACCTATCTGCAGGATTCGATCATCACAATGCGCGGGGACCGCTATTGTATCCCGGTCAAAGCCGAATACCGGAGCCAGGTATCCGGTCTGATCCACGATCAGTCTGCCACGGGCTCTACCCTGTTCATCGAACCAATGTCTGTTGTAAAACTGAATAATGACCTGAAAGAACTTTACGGCAAAGAGCAGGAAGAGATACAGATAATCCTTGCACGCTTAAGTGCCGATGTCGCAGAATATACAGAGTCCATCCGCACCGACTATAAAATCATGACGGAACTGGACTTCATTTTCGCAAGAGGGAACCTTGCAATTCTTATGAACGCAAGTAAGCCTGTCTTCAATACAAAGGGAAAAATCCATATCCGCGAAGGACGTCATCCTCTGTTAGATAAAAAGAAAGTCGTTCCGATCACCGTCACTCTCGGTGACACTTTCGACCTTCTGATCGTAACCGGACCAAACACCGGCGGTAAGACTGTTTCCTTAAAAACGGTCGGATTATTTACCCTGATGGGACAGGCGGGACTTCATATCCCTGCACTGGACCGTTCGGAGCTGGCTCTTTTTGAAAATGTATATGCCGATATCGGAGATGAACAAAGTATTGAGCAGAGCCTCAGTACCTTCTCCTCTCACATGACGAACATCGTCTCGTTCTTAAAACATGTAGATGAACATTCTCTGGTGCTGTTCGATGAGTTGAACGCAGGAACCGACCCTACTGAAGGTGCCGCTCTCGCAATCGCCATCTTAAGCTATCTCCATCAGCGAGGGATCCGCACCATGGCAACTACTCACTACAGTGAGCTGAAAGTCTTCGCTCTTTCCACACCAGGTGTTGAGAATGCCTGTTGTGAATTTGATGTCGAGACGCTCAGTCCGACTTACCGTCTTCTGATCGGTATCCCGGGAAAGAGTAATGCGTTTGCCATCGCAGGAAAGCTTGGCCTTCCTGATTACATCATCGATGATGCCAGAACACACCTGACCGAACAGGATGAATCCTTCGAAGACTTGTTGACCGATCTCGAGACAAGTAAGCGTACTATCCGGAAAGAACAGGAAGAAATCGAGCACTACAAACGTGAGCTGGAACGTCTCGAAGAAGAGACCCGTCAGAAACGTGACAAATTAGAAGAACAGCGCGACCGCATCATCCGTGAAGCCAATGAAAAAGCGCATGAGATTCTGGCCGATGCCAAGGAAACCGCCGATGAGACGATGCGTAACTTCCACAAGTTCGGCAAGGCAAATATCTCCGTTGCCGAGATGGAAAAAGAACGTGAACGTCTCCGCAAGAAAATGAATGCCACACAGAATTCCATGAAGACGGATGCGAAAAAACCGAAAAAGACTTACAAAGCCAGTGATTTCAAGTTAGGTGAATCCGTTAAAGTACTCAGCATGAACCTGACCGGATCTGTCACTTCACTTCCGGATGCCAAAGGGAATGTCACCGTGCAGATGGGAATCTTGCGCTCCACAGTCAATATTTCCGATCTGGAGATCATTGACGAAGCGCCGGCATATTCATTTACCGGAAGAACTCGTCAGACCGGCAAAGGTAAAGTTAAAATGGGCAAATCCCTTGCGATCAGTCCGGAGATCAACCTTCTTGGAAAAACGGTCGATGAGGCGGTTGCCGAACTGGATAAGTATCTGGATGATGCATCGCTTGCACATCTCAGTTCCGTAAGAATCGTTCACGGAAAAGGTACCGGAGCCTTAAGAGCCGGCATCCACAAATATCTAAAGCGGCAGAAACATGTCAAATCATTCCGTCTTGGGGCTTTCGGCGAGGGTGACGCAGGCGTAACCATTGCCGAACTGAAATAAAACAAAAAATGCATCTGCATATGGGAGGCGTATACATCTATGAATAAACAGAAAATACTGATCGTCGATGACGATGAAAATATTGCCGAACTGGTCTCTTTATATCTGGCCAAAGAATGCTTTGATACCATGATGGTCCACGACGGCGAACAGGCACTGATTGCCTTTGATACTTACAAACCGAATCTGGTCCTTTTAGATCTTATGCTGCCTGGTATCGATGGATATCAGGTCTGTCGTGAGATCCGCACCAGATCCAACACCCCGATCATCATGCTCTCAGCCAAAGGCGAAGTATTCGACAAGGTACTTGGTCTTGAACTCGGCGCAGATGATTATATTATGAAACCGTTCGATGCCAAAGAGCTTGTTGCCCGCGTAAAAGCTGTTTTACGCCGCTATCAGGTTGGTTCAAAACCTGAGACCCCTCAGGCAGATAAGGGAAAATGTGTCGAATATCCGGGAATTGAGATCAATCTGACTAATTATTCTGTCATTGTTGACGGACATACCGTTGAGATGCCTCCGAAAGAACTGGAACTTCTTTATTTCCTCGCGTCTTCTCCAAATCAGGTCTTCACCAGAGAACAGCTGCTGGATCAGATCTGGGGTTACGAATACATCGGCGATACCCGTACCGTAGATGTTCATATCAAACGTCTCCGCGAGAAGATCAAGGATCATAACGGCTGGAGTCTCAGCACCGTATGGGGAATCGGTTATAAATTTGAAGTAAAATAACAGCGGGTAGATATCATGAAAAGTACATTATATTTAAAATTCATATTTATCTATATCATATTCGGATTCTTAAGCCTTTTTACAGCCGCAACGCTGACAGAGAATCTGGTCCGTACACCGATCTTTAACCGTATAAGTAACAGCATGTACCGGGAGGCTACGATGGTTGCCACCAGCTATCTTCCCGGTTATTTTTCCGGTGAATTGCAGGAATCTGATACACAGATGATCTTATCCGGGATTGAGACCCAGCTGGATGCCGCAGTCTGGTTCGTTTCCAGGGACGGTAACATGATCGCTTCCGCTCATTCCAGTGAGTACCCATCCGCTCCGGACACGATCAAGGATTTTGATCCTGCCGAATCCGGAAGTGACCGTTCACAGACCGGTGATTATCACGGATATTTCGACAATGATGTCATCACTGTGACCGTTCCGGTAACTTACGGGTATTTTCCAAAAGGTTATCTGATGATCCATCAGTACACTACCGTCGTTGATACTATGACGGATATATTGATGCGTGGTGTGTATATCACACTCATCGTGATCTTCCTGCTCTCGTTCATTATCCTGCTGGCATTCCATTTCCTTGTCTACCGCCCGCTTCACAAGATCACCGAAGCTGCAACACAGTATGCTTCCGGCAATCTGGAGTATGAGATTCCGGTCACGACCGAAGACGAGATGGGTTATCTGTCTGCATCACTGAACTATATGTCTTCACAGCTTCGTGATATGGAAGATTACCAGAAGAAATTTGTGGCAAATGTATCCCACGATTTCCGTTCTCCGCTTACTTCCATCAAAGGGTATGTAGAAGCCATGACAGACGGAACTATCCCGCCTGAACTACATGAGAAGTACCTGAAGATTATCTTATTTGAAACGGAACGTCTGACAGACCTGACACATGATCTGCTGACATTAAATGAATTCGACACCAATCACCTGCTTCTCAACCGGGAAGTATTCGATATCCACGAGATGATCAAACACGTGGCGGCATCCTTCGAGGGAGCCTGCACCCAGAAGAAGATCTCTATTGAACTGGTCTTCGCAACAAAGCATCTGAATGTAAATGCCGACAAACGTAAAATCCAGCAAGTCTTATACAATCTGCTGGACAATGCCATTAAATTCAGCGATCCGGATTCTATTATTACCATCGAAACAACAGACCGCGGTGAAAAAGTATATACAGCAGTCAAAGATAATGGGATCGGAATTCCAAGGGCGGCACTCGGAAAAATCTGGGAACGTTTTTACAAAAGTGATCTCTCCCGCGGGAAGGATAAGAAAGGCACCGGTCTTGGACTTGCGATCGTGAAAGAAGCGGTGCAGGCACATGGTGAGAACATCACTGTAGTGAGTACGGAAGGAGTAGGAACAGAGTTTTCATTTTCACTTCCGAAAGCTGCAGGCTAATGTAACAGGGAATTATCCCTTATCTTCCAAAAAAGAAAGTCACTTCTGCTCATATTCACAGAAATGACTTTCTTTTTTATTTTGTATAGAGTATCTTCTGCACTTCATCCGTCTTCAGATTCTCTTTTGTCACCCAGGTATATCCGGTATTCACTATAGCTTCATTTCCCATATCAAGAGAAGCTCTTGCCGCAGCCACCACGGTTGCGTATCCCATGCCGAATGGATTCTGCACGATCAATCCATCAACCGTACCGTCTTTCAGATCCTGGATCTCATCATCATTGGCATCAAAACCGATCACTTTTACTTTTTTCTCCATTTTATTTCTTTCCAGTCCATCAGCTGCCAGTTTCACAGAATCACCGTTTGCCGCAAAGCAGCCGGTGATATTCGGATGGTTTGCAAGGATGTAATCGACTACCTGGTCTTCTGTAATACTGTCTGCAGCCACTATATCTTCTCCGGTAAGCTGTCCATCCGGAAGTTCACTGTCTTTTGGACGGTAAGTTCCGGCATTGATCTCGTCAGATACTGTCTTCTGCATATTGCTCAATTCATCCATGTGATATACATTTACCACAGAAATATTCGGATGGTTTGCTGTCAGTTCATCCGTCACCGCTTTTTCTCTCTGAAGAGCAGCCTGTGATTTCGAATCCTGAATGAACAGAACTGCTTCCCCGCTGTCTCCCATCTCTTCTGCCAGTCTCTGTGCTGCTTCTGTTCCTGCAGCTACATTGTCCGTCGATACATCCGCAGCCACTCCCTGATAATCAGACCCGGAATCAAAAGTGACAACCGGGATCTCGCTGTCTGTTGCGAGATCAAACTGTACCTGGCAAGCCTGCAGATCTACAATTGAGATTCCGACCGCAACCGGATATCTGTCCAATTCTTCATCCAGAAGGTTCACCTGATCATCCACATTATCTGCTTTATCCGGTGCATTATACGTTACTTTTATCTTGTCTTTTCCTGTATATCCAAGGCTTGCATTCAGATCCTCTGCAGCCTGTGTCACGCCTTTCTTTACTTCGTCCCAATACTGCGTACCATTCGCCTTTCCTATAATAGAAATGTAGTCTCCCTTTTTCAGCTTCAGTCCGTTTGTATTATTATAAGCCGCCGGACTGATCAGGTCTAATTTGCCCTGATATTCCTTCTCTTCTGTCTTGGTTGTATTCTTCTCTGCTTCAATCTTCTTCTCTTCATCCGTTGCTTTCGGTGTCTGCTGACATCCGCATACAAGCAGTGCCGTACCAAGCAGCATAGCAATGATTCGATTTCTTTTCATTTTCCTCTCTCCTATATCCGGTATCATTTCTACCTGTATTATATTCTACTCCTATTTTCACTTCTATTTTTCTTATACTTCATCAGCATTCTATACTATACACCAAAACGGTGAAAATTTGTTGAATTTTTTATTGAAATTTTTCTTAATTTTAACTGGGATTTACCCAAAATTCAAAAGAACGTCTCTTTTCACCACCGAATATGCTTTTTCGCAACAGTATCGGCTAACGCAAGTTAGTTATGGTTAAACTTTTATGTATTTCCAAAAAAACATGTAATTTACTTGTTTATTTCAGCTTTTTGTATTATGATATGGACAGAGACAACGAATTGGTTTATGTCTAGAATTTAAACTCAAAGGAGGGTATAATACTATGGCACACGTAATTGGTGATGAATGTGTAAGCTGTGGATCTTGCGAAGCTGAATGTCCAGTAGGAGCTATTTCTCAGGGAGCAGAGCATTATGAAATTGATGCTGACGCTTGTGTAGATTGTGGAGCATGTGCAGCTCAGTGTCCAGTAGGAGCTATTTCTGAAGGCTAATCATTCGAAATAAGAAGCATATACAAAGAACCTGCCAACAGCAGGTTCTTTTGCATATGCAGGCAAACTTATGCGCAGTATTTATGTACTGCGCATTTTTCAACATTTTTGTTTCCCTCGACGGATTCTGACGAAATCGGTGCTTTCCACTGTGCTATGATACATTTACCCATAAGGGACAAGTATTATAATATAAGGGGGTATCTAATGTGGGAAATCATACCAATGCTTTGAATACTTTAGAACAGATCAAACGCGAGACCAAAGATGATGCCAGACTATATGCATGTATCAGGGATCTCTACGAACAGGGTGTCTCCCTTTCCGATCTCAAAGCCCTGATCCCGGATATCAGACGAACCAGGGAACAGCTTCAGTTAAAACGTATGCTGCAGAATAACAACGAAGTGCTTCTCAACATGTTCAGCCAGGAGATGACATTTCTTCTGGATGCAAAAGAACGCCAGGAAGAGCTGGAATTCAAAAAACTGGACCAGCTGATCCGCCAGCAGCAATCCTTCCGGAAAGCTTCGGCCGATGCCGGTCCAGTAAAAAAACTAAAACGAATCTTCCTGTCTGCTTAGGTTCGCAAACTTTGTGTACTCACCTAACCAGGCCAGATTAACGGTCCCTACCGGACCGTTTCTTTGTTTTGCGATAATGATTTCTGCCTGTTTTTTGAACTCTGAATCTTTGTTATAGTATTCATCCCTGTAGATAAACATTACCACATCCGCATCCTGCTCAATGGCTCCGGATTCACGGAGATCAGAAAGCATCGGCCGCTTGTCCGGCCGGCTTTCTACCGCACGGCTTAACTGTGACAGCGATACAACCGGCACATTCAGCTCTCTGGCAAGTCCCTTTAACTGACGGGAAATGTCTGAGACTTCCTGCTGTCTGGATTCGGAACTCTTTCCTACACTTCCGGTCATTAACTGTAAGTAGTCGATGATGATGATATCCAGTCCGTGCTCCAGCTTGTATTTCCTGCACTTTGATCTTAATTCCGAGATGGAGATACCCGGTGTATCATCAATGATCAGTTTCGACTGACCGATCACACCTGCTCCTTCAATCAGTTTCTCCCAGTCGGAATCTTTCATATTACCGGTTCTGAGTGACTGTGCATCTACCTGTGATTCCAGTGAGAACAGTCGGTTTACCAGTTGTTCCTTTGACATCTCAAGACTGAAGATGGCAACCGCTTTATTCTTCTTGAACGCCATATACTGTGCGATGTTCAGGACAAATGCCGTCTTACCCATGGACGGACGCGCCGCGATCAGGATAAAATCTGACGGCTGGAAGCCGGACAGTTTATAATCCAGATCAATGAATCCGGTCGGGATTCCTGTAACGGTTCCCTTACTCTTAGATGCCTTTTCAATCTTATCCAACGCATTCAAGACCACCTGCTTGATTGGAACATATTCGCCGGTCGTTCGTCTCTGTAATAACTGGAACATGGATTTCTCGGTCTGCTCCATGATAGACTCCAGAGGTTCTTTTCCGGCATAGCACATATTTTCAATCTCTTCATTCAATTTGATCATCTTACGCATCACAGATTTGTCTGCCACGATCTGTGCATAATATTTCACATTCGCAGAAGTCGGCACTGCTGTCACCAGGTCTCTGACAAATTCCAGACTGGCAA
>OLQI01001844.1_pt1 | contig 12164 bp, 9 predicted proteins | sample 1672171 | NCBI WGS metagenome assembly OLQI01 (sample SAMEA3136655, study PRJEB25190) | human gut metagenome
GGCAGAGAGCCCCGTCCCCACCCTCACCCAGGAGCAGCTGGAAAAGCCTGCCCAGCCGGTGGAGGAAGTGGCCATCCAGGAGGAGCCCGAGGCCGAAGCCGCCCCGGAGGCCCCCGCCCCGGAGGTCCCCCAGCAGCAGGCCCCTGCCGCCGAACCCCCGGTGGAACAGGCGCAGCCCCCCCAGGAGGAGGCCCCCCGGGCCGACTTCGACGTGGAGGAGCCCACCATCCACATCGGGGAGATCCCCACCCAGGCCCTCTGGCAGGGGGACGGGCAGGACAAGCCCGCGGCAGAGAACTATGCCGACGTGATCGATGACCAGCCCACCCAGGTCATCCCCACCCAGGAGATTTCCAAGGAGATCCAGGCCCAGCAGGCGGCCAAAGCCCAGGAGGACGAGGCCGCAGAGCCCCAGCCGGCCCAGGAGGACCTGCTGGAAGCCGTGCTGCCCCCCCAGGCCAAGGCCCCCTCTGCGGAGGAGAAGGCCGCCGCCCGCCGGGCCGCCCGGAAGAAAAAGAAGAAGCAGGGGATGAACCCTGTTCTGCTCATCGTGTCCCTGATCATTGTGGTGGCCGCGGTGTTCATTGTGGTGCGCACCGTGGTGCCCGCCTTCCAGACCGGCATCTTCAGCAGCCAGCAGGCCGCAGAGGGCCTCACCCTGGACCGGGAGACCCTGGACCTGGCAGAGGCCGGGACCACCATGACCTTGGTCCCCACCTTCTCCCCCGAGGGGTCCACCGGGACGGTCACCTGGTCCAGCAGCGACGAGGCCGTGGCCACCGTGGACGGCCAGGGCATGGTCACCGCCGTGGCCCCTGGCACCGCCACCATCACCGCCACGTTGGAGAACGGCCAGTCGGCCCAGTGCACCGTCAACTGCACCTGGGATCCTGAGGCCGCAGCGGACGGCGAGGAAGCTCCGGCGGAGCAGACCACCGTGGGCCTAAGCGCCAACGACATCACCCTGGACAGCGCCGGGGACAGCCAGCAGCTCACCGTCAACGGGGCGGAGGGAGAGGTCACCTGGGCCAGCGAGGACACCGCCGTGGCCACCGTGGACGACCAGGGCAACGTCACCGCCGTGGCCCCGGGCCGCACCACCGTCACCGCCACCGTGGGGGACCAGACCTTCAACTGCGCCGTGCGCTGCATCTGGTAAGAGGAGAACCCCTATGCGTGAGACGATAGAAACCCTGAAAACCCGCCGCAGCTGCCGGGCCTACCAGCCCCGGCAGGTGGAGGAAGGGCTCTTGCAGCAGGTCTTGGAGGCCGGCCTCTATGCCCCCAGCGGCCGGGGCGCCCAGCCGGTGGTCTTCGTGGTGGTCCAGGACCAGGCCACCCTGGCAGAGCTCTCCCGGCTGAACGCCGCCGTCATGGGGGCGGACACCGACCCCTTCTACGGCGCCCCCACCGTGATCGTGGTCCTGGCCGACCGCAGCCGCCCCACCTGGGTGGAGGATGGCAGCCTGGCCCTAGGCAACCTGATGAACGCCGCCCACGCCCTGGGCCTGGGGTCCTGCTGGATCCACCGGGCCCGGGAGGTCTTTGACAGCCCGGAGGGGCAGGCCCTCCTGCACCAGTGGGGCCTGGAAGGGACCTACGCCGGGGTGGGCCACTGCATTCTGGGCTACCCCGCCGCCGACCTGCCGCCGGCCCCGCCCCGGAAGCCCGGCCGGGTGGTCCGGGTGTAAGGCCCCCGCCCCGGACCCGGAGCGGGACAGAAACCGCAAGCCGTATCAACATCCAACGCCCCCAAGCCGAACCTCGGCTTGGGGGCGTTGCTGCGTCCAGGGACAAAAGGGCTTACCGGATCTGCCCGTCTCCCAGGATGATGTACTTGTAGCTGGTGAGCTCCTCCAGCCCCATGGGGCCCCGGGCGTGGAGCTTCTGGGTGGAGATGCCCATCTCACACCCCAGGCCGAACTGGCCCCCGTCGGTGAACCGGGTGGAGGCGTTGACGTAGACGGCGGCGCTGTCCACCAGTTTGGTGAACAGGTCCGCGTGGGCCCGGGTCTGGGTGAGGATGGCCTCGCTGTGGCCGGTGGAGTGGCGGTTGATGTGGTCGATGGCCTCCTCCACGCTGCCCACCACCCGGACGGCCAGGATGTAGTCCAAAAACTCCGTGTCGAAGTCCGCCGGCCCGGCAGGGGATCCCTTCCCCAGGAGGGCCAGGGCCTCCGGGTCCAGGCGGAGCTCCACCGGCGGCTGGCCGGCGGCCCGGCGGCGGGCCACCAGCCGGTCCCACAGCTGGGGCAGGAAGGCGGGGGCGATGTCCCGGTGGACCAGGCAGACCTCGGCGGCGTTGCACACCGAGGGGCGGCTGGTCTTGGCGTTGTCCACGATGGTGAGGGCCTTGTCCAGGTCGGCGTCCCCGTCCACGTAGAGGTGGCAGATGCCGGTGCCCGTCTGGATGCAGGGGACCTTGGCATTGTCCACGCAGGACTGGATCAGGGAGGCGCCCCCCCGGGGGATCAGCAGATCCACATACCCCACCGCCCGCATCAGCTCGTTGGCGGAGTCCCGGGTGGTGTCGGTGACCAGGCTCACCAGGGCGGCGGGGAGGTGGTGCTTTTCCAGGGCCTGGTGGAGGGCGTCCACAATGGCGGTGTTGGAGTGGATGGACTCCTTGCCCCCCCGCAGCACGCACACCGACCCCGCCTGGAAGGTGAGGCTGGCGGCGTCGGAGGTGACGTTGGGCCGGGACTCATAGATGATGGCGATGACCCCCAGGGGGACAGACACCTTGTTCACCTGCAGCCCGTTGGGCAGGGTGTGGGAGGCCAGGGTGCGGCCCACCGGGTCCGGCAGGGCGGCCACCGCCCGGACGCCGGCGGCCATGTCGGCGATCCGCCCCTGGGTGAGGCGGAGGCGGTCCTGCATCACCGGGGCGATGGTGCCCTGGGCGGCCTCCAGGTCCTGGGCGTTGGCGGCCAGGATGGCCGGGGCGTTGGCCTCCAGGGCGTCGGCCATGGACAGCAGGACGGCCTTCTTCTCCTCGGTGGACAGGGCGGCCAGGGCGGGCTTGGCGGCCAGGGCGGCCTCCAGCAGGGCGCCGGTGCGGGGCAGGTGGGGGGTGCCGGCGGCCTGGCCGGGGGCTGCGCCCCCGTCAGGGGGATAGCAGGACATCCCCTGGGAAGGAAGGGTGGTATTCATAGGCTTATCCTTTCTTAACGGCGCGGAAGCGGCTGCCTACAGGCTTGCCCTCCGCAATGTCGTACAGGCGCTCCGGCTGGGAGCCGTTGGTGATCACCATGTCGCACCCGGCGGGGGTGCACAGGGCGGCGGCCTGGAGCTTGGAGGTCATCCCCCCGGTGCCCAGCTTGGAGCTGGCCCCCCCGGCCAGGGCCCAGATCTCCTGGGTGAGGGAGGGGATCTCGGTGATGAGGGTGGCCTCCGGGTGGGTGTGGGGGTCGGCGGTGTACAGCCCGTTGATGTCCGAGAGGATCACCAAAAGGTCGGCCCCCATGGTCACCGCCACCTGGGCGGCCAGGGTGTCGTTCTCGCCGATGGTGGTGTGTTCGCCGATCTCCTCGGTGGAGACGGCGTCGTTCTCGTTGAGGATGGGCAGGGCGTGGAGCTCCAGCAGGCGCTGGATGGTGCTCTTAACGTTGGTGGAGCGCTGGGGGTCGTGAATGTCGTCCCCCGACAGCAGGACCTGGGCCACCACATGGCCATACTCGGAAAAAAGTTTGTCGTAGGTATACATCAGCTCGCACTGGCCCACCGCGGCGGCAGCCTGCTTGGTGGGCATATCCTCTGGCCGGCGGGAGAGGGAGAGCTTTCCCACCCCCATGCCAATGGCGCCGGAGGAGACCAGGATGAGCTCATGCCCGGCGTTTTTCAGGTCGCTGAGGACCTTGCACAGGGACTCCACCTGCCGGATGTTCAGCAGGCCCGAGGGATGGGCCAGGGTGGAGGTGCCGATCTTGACCACAATGCGCTTGTTCTGCATGGAAGGAATCTCCTTACCTGGAAATGACGGAACCCCAAACGGAAGGCTTTGGGGCTGCCGTCCTTTATTGTACTGGATGGTCCCGGGGCTTGTCAATGACCCGGGCCAGCCGGGGAAGAAAAAACGTCCGGCCCAGGGCCGGACGTTTTTTTGCTGGAAAGGGGGCTTAGGGAACCTGGTGGGCCTGGAGGCGGGCTGCTGTCCCGTCTGCGAAAGCTGGCGGCGCTCTCCCGGACGAAGGTCATGGATTGGTCAAACTGGGTGGTGTCCCTGGGGGCGGTTTCGGGATGATGATGGCCTGGTTTTTTCCGTCAGTTTATGATTCTGTTATAAATTGGGTGTACAATCACAGGGATCAAGGAGGCAGACCCCCATGACCATCAAAAAACGACTGTTTCTGTCCAACATTCTGATGATTGTCATCCCGGCTTGCCTGGGGGTGCTGGCGGTGGCGGCGGCGCTGCTGCTCTTCCTCACCGTTTTGCTGCCGCAGTCCGGTTCGACCTGGCTCAGCCAGCACGACATGGCGGAGACCCGCAGCGAGCTGGTGTCCCTGGCGGAGGATTGGCTGTCGGAGGCCGACCCCGCCCAGCAGACCGCCCTGGCCGCCCGTCTGGAGGAGACCGCCGCCGCCCATCAAATGGTCCTGGTGATCCGCCAGGACGGCGGGGAGGCCGGGCGCTTTGGCCAGGGGGCGGCCACGGACCAGCCCGGCCTCACCCAGGCCCTGGCGGCTTTGGAGGGCAGCGGCACCGTCTCCGACGGCACCACGGACCTTTTCGGCGCGGTGTATTCCGCCGGGGGGGCCACCTATCAGCTGGAGGTCTACAGCCAAGGGGTGGTCACCGACCTGCCCCACCAGACGGAGCACCTGGCGGCCACCCTCCTGGCCGCGGCGGTGGTAATCGTCCTGGCGGCGGTGCTGGTCACCAACCGCTTCCTCACCCGGTTCGTGTTCCGGCATATCCAGGAGCCCCTGGAGACCCTGGCGGAGGGGGTCCACCAGATCCGGGACGGCAACCTCACCCACCGCATCGCCTACGACAGCCGGGACGAGTTCCAGCCGGTGTGCGAGGACTTCAACGACATGGCCCAGCGGCTGCGGGCCTCGGTGGAGCAGTCCCAGTGGGAGGAGGCCAGCCGGAAGGAGCTGCTGGCCAGCATCTCCCACGACATCCGCTCCCCCCTCACCGCCATCCAGGCCTATGTGGAGGGCCTGCTGGACGGGGTGGCGGACACCCCGGAAAAGCAGCGGGAGTACCTCACCATCCTCCAGGCCAAGGCCACGGAGATGGACCAGCTGGTGCGGAAGATCTTCCTGTTCTCCAAGATGGACCTGGGGGAGTACCCCTACAGCCCGGAACCCCTGGACCCCGCCCAGGAGGTGGAGGCCGTGGTGGCGGCCTCCCGGGAGGCCTACCGCCAGCGGGGCCTGTCCATCACCGTGGAACCCCTGCCCACCGGCTGCCAGGTGCTGGCAGACCCCATCTACTTCCACAGCATCCTCACCAACCTGCTGGACAACAGCGCCAAGTATAAGGACAAGGCCACCGGCCAGGTGACCATCACCGGGGCGGTGGAGGGGCAGGACTTCTGCCTCACCGTGGACGACGACGGCCCCGGCGTGCCCCCCGAGGCCCTGCCCCGGCTCTTTGACGTGTTCTACCGCAACGACCCCGCCCGGAAGAACCCCGACCAGGGCAGCGGCCTGGGCCTGGCCATCGTGGCCAAAAGCATGGAGCGGATGGGCGGAACCATCCGGGCGGAGAACCGCCCCCAGGGGGGGCTGCGGATGGTGCTGCGCATCCCCCAGACGGAAGGAGAGATGGACCATGAAACGCATTCTGATCGTTGAGGACGACGGGGCCATTGCCGCCATCGAGCGGGACTACCTGATGCTCAGCGACTTCCAGGTGGACATCGCCGCCACCGGCCCGGAGGGGCTGGCCATGGGCCGGTCCGGGGGGTACGATTTGATCCTCCTGGACCTGATGCTCCCGGGGCTGGACGGGTTTGCCCTGTGCAGCACCCTGCGGGAGACTTTGGACATCCCCATCCTCATGGTCACCGCCCGGCAGGAGGACATCGACAAGATCAAGGGCCTGGGGCTGGGGGCGGACGACTACATCACCAAGCCCTTCTCCCCCAGTGTGCTGGTGGCCCGGATCAAGGCCCACCTGGCCCAGTATGACCGGCTGAAGCAGGCCGGGGGCGTGGACCGGAACCAGCTCCAGCTGGGCAGCGTCCTGCTCCAGAAGGACGCCCGCCGGGTCTTCGTGGACGGGGCAGAGGTGGCCTTGAAGAACAAGGAGTATGAGCTCCTCCTCTTCCTCCTGTCCAACCCCGACATCGTCTTTTCCGAGGAGACCCTGTACGAGCGGATCTGGGGGTACGACGCCATGGGGGACAACGCCACCGTGGTGGTCCACATCAACCGCCTGCGAGAGAAGATCGAGAAGGACCCCTCCCACCCCCGGTACATCCAGACGGTCTGGGGGGCGGGGTACCGGTTCAAACCCTGAGAGGAGGGAAGGCCATGTCTTGGCTGCTGTTTGCAGTGGGTTCTGCCTTTTTCGCCGGGATCACGGCGATTTTGGCCAAAATCGGCATCCAATCCGTCCCCTCCCATCTGGCCACTGCCCTGCGGACCGGGGTGGTGCTGGTGTTCGCCTGGGGGATGGTCTTCCTGGTGGGCTCCCAGGGGGACCTGGCCCAGCTCACCGGGGGGGACCTGGCCTGGCTGGTGCTGTCGGGCCTGGCCACCGGGGCCTCCTGGCTGTGCTACTTCCGGGCCCTCCAGCTGGGGGATGTGAACAAGGTCACCCCCATTGACAAGTCCAGCACGGTGCTCACCATCCTGCTGGCCTGGCTGCTGCTGGGGGAGCCCCTCTCCCTGCCCCAGGGGCTGGGGGTGGTGGCCATCGGCGCCGGCACCCTGCTGATGATCACCCGGAAGGAGGGGGCGGCCGGGCAGCCCCATGACCGGCGCTGGCTCCTCTATGCCCTGGGCTCGGCGGTGTTTGCCAGCCTCACCGCCCTCTTTGGCAAGTTGGGGGTGGCGAACATCGAGTCCAACCTGGCCACCGCCATCCGCACCATTGTGGTGCTGGCCATGGCCTGGGGGATGGTCTTTCTCACCGGGGAGCAGAAGGCCCTGCCCCAGGTGGACCGGCGGAGCGGGACCTTCCTGGTGCTCTCGGGGCTGGCCACTGGGGCCTCCTGGCTGTGCTATTTCCGGGCCCTGCAGGCCGGGCCGGCCAGCGTGGTGGTGCCCATTGACAAGCTGAGCATCCTGGTGACCATCCTGTTCTCCAGCCTGGTTTTGAAGGAGACGTTAAGCAGAAAGGCCGCCCTGGGCCTGGTGCTGATCCTGGCCGGCACCGGGGCAATGCTGCTATGATGCCGTGCCCCCACGGCCTTTGCGGAGGTGATTTTCCACCGGCATGTATCGACGGTTGCTTTCCAACACGGTGCTCTTTTCCGTGAGCACCTTTGGGTCGAAGATTCTCCTCTTCCTCCTGACCCCCTTTTACACCAGCATCCTCACCGACGCGGAGTACGGCGTCACCGACCTTATCATCCAGACGGGCAATGTGCTCATCCCCCTGGTCTCCATGGGGATCATCAACGCCGTGCTGCGCTTCGGCCTGGACGAGACCACCGACCTCAAAGGCCTGTTCACCACAGGCCTGGTGGTGATCCTGGTGGGGGAGGGGGTGCTTGCCCTGTGCTACCCCCTGCTCCAGAGCATCGGCCTGCTGTCGGACTACGTCCTTCTGCTGCTGCTCTATGTCTTCATGGCCAACCTCCACGCGGTGTTCGGCTCCATGGCCCAGGCCATGGGGAAGGTGCGGCTGTACGCGGTCAGCGGCATCCTGTGCACCGCCCTGGTGGTGGCGCTGAACCTCCTGCTCCTGTCGGTGTTCCGGCTGGGAATTGTGGGGTATGTCCTCTCCAACGTCATCGCCGACGGGGTGGTGGCGCTGGTGCTGTTTGGCGCCCTGGGGCTGTGGCGGTATTTCCAGCCGGCGGCGGTGGGGCGGGGCCTGGTGAAGCAGATGTTCCGCTACTGCCTGCCCCTGATCCCGGCCACCGTCTGCTCCTGGATCATCAACATCTCCGACCGGTACTTCATTTCCTTCCTCATCGGCCCCGATGTCTCCGGCCTGTACGCGGTGGGGAACAAGGTGGCCTCCATCCTCCTCATCCTCTCGGGGATCTTCACCTCCGCCTGGCAGCTGTCCATCGTCTCGGAGCGGTCCAAGGCGGAGCAGGAGCGGTTCTTCTCCAACGTCTTTTCCGTCTACGAGGCAGGGGCCCTGGTGGGGGCCTCCCTGCTCATGGCGGCCAGCCGGCTGGTGATGCGCTTTCTGGCCGCGCCGGACTACTTCTCCGCCTGGCACTATGCCCCGGTGCTCATCCTGGGCACCGCCATGGCCTGCCTGGGGTCCTTCTTCGCCTCGGTCTATGTGGCGGAGAAGCGGAGCTCCGCCACCCTGGTGACCACCCTGGCCGGGGCGGGGGTGAACCTGGCGGGCAACGCCCTGCTGATCCCCCTCTACGGCGCCATGGGGGCGGCGGTGGCCACCTTGCTGAGCTACCTGGTGATCCTCATCGCCCGGGCGGTCCACTCCCGCAGCCTGCTGCGGGTGGCGTGGAAGGTGCCCCGGTTCGTCCTGGCCATGGGGATCCTCCTGCTCCAGTGCGTGCTGGTGGAGTGGGAAAACACGGCCCTGGCCCTGGTCTGCTGCCTGGGGATCCTGGCGCTCTACTTCCGCCCCCTGTGGCGGGCCTGGAAGACAGGGATCTTCACCCGGCGGTAAAGAGATGGCATGTAAAAAACCCCACGGAGGCTTCCCAATCAGGAAGCCCCCGTGGGGTTTCTCTCTTTGCTTAGTCCAGTCCCGTCAGGTGCCGGCGCAGCAGGTCCAGGGCGGTCTGGGCGGCCTGGCGGCGGACCCGCTCCCGCTCCACCGGGCCGGCGCGGAATTCTGTGACCCGGCACTGGTCCCCCCAGGCCAGGCCCAGGTAGACCAGGCCGATGGGGTTGCCCCGGTCGTCGGCGTCCGGCCCGGCCACCCCGGTGGTGGACAGGGCGATGTCGCAGCCCAGGGCGGCCTTGGCCCCCCGGGCCATGGCCTCCGCCACCTGGGGGGAGACGGCGCCGTACCGGTCCAGCAGGTCCTGGGGCACCCCCAGCAGGCCAGCCTTCACCCCGTTGGTGTAGCTCACCACGCCCCCCCGGAACACGGCGGAGGAGCCAGGCAGGTCGGTGAGGAGCTTGGCCAGCAGCCCCCCGGTGCAGGACTCGGCGGTGCCCACGGTGAGGCCGCGGTCCTTCAGCAGGGCAAAGCACACCTCCTCCAGGGAGTCCACGTCCACCCCGATGACCTTGTCCCCCAGGATGGCCTTCACCTGTTCCTCCACCGGGGCGATGAGGCGGAGGGCCTCCTCCCGGGTGGGGGCGTGGGCGGTGATCCGCAGCTCGGTCCCCGTGGGCTTGGCGTAGGGGGCCAGGGTGGGGTTGTGGAGGGCATTCATCAGGTCCCGGAGCAGGGCCTCGGCGGCGGATTCCCCGATGCCGAAGGTCTTCACCGTCCGGGAGGCGATCACCCCGTCGGAGAGTTTTTGCAGGTAGGGCAGGGCCCGGTGGCGGAACATCATGGCACACTCCCGGGGCGGGCCGGGGAGCATGAGCACATGGGTGCCGCCGGCCTGGAAGGCCACCCCCGGGGCGGTGCCCCAGTCGTTGTCCAGCACGGTGCACCCTTCGGGGACCATGGCCTGCTGGAAATTGTTCTCGGTGACCGGGGTGCCCCGCTGGGCAAACCGTTCCCGGATCCGCTGGGCGGAGGGTTCGTGGTACACCAGTTCCTTCCCGAAGGCCTGGGCCACCGCCACCTTGGTCAGGTCGTCGCAGGTGGGCCCCAGCCCCCCGGTGGTGATGAGGATATCCGCCCGGCCCCGGGCGATGTCCACCGCCTGGCGGACCCGCTGGGGGTTGTCCCCCACCACGGTGTGGTAGTAGACGTTGATCCCCAGCTGGGACAGGCCCTGGGAGATCATCTGGGCATCGGTGTTGGCGATGTTGCCCAGCAGCAGCTCGGTGCCCACGGCGATGAGTTCGGCGGTGTGGCTCACGGGTCCAGCACCACCCTTTCGATGCCTTGGACGGCCTCCTCCACCAGGGCCTCGATGTCCAGGGCGGCCTCGGCCTCGGTGATCTCCTCCAGCTTGGGGTGGGTCTTGGGGTGCCGGGGGGTGAAGACGGTGCAGCAGTCCTCGTAGGGGAGGATGGAGGTCTCAAAGGTGCCGATCTTCCGGGCCACCCGGATGATCTCCTCCTTGTCCATCCCCACCAGAGGCCGGAACACGGGCAGGGAGCACACCTGGCCGGTGACGGCCATGGCCTCCATGGTCTGGCTGGCCACCTGGCCCAGGGACTCCCCGGTGATCAGCCCGTGGGCCCCCACCCGCTGGGCCACCCGCTCCGAGATGCGCATCATGAACCGGCGCATCAGCAGGGTGAAGAGGGCCTCCGGGCAGTGGAGCCGCAGCTGCTCCTGGATCTTGGTGAAGGGCACCACGTGGACGGTGAGCCGCCCGCACCAGGGGGTCAGGAGCTGGGCCAGGGTGAGGACCTTGTCCTTGGCCTCGGGGGAGGTGTAGGGGTAGCTGAAGAAGTGGACCATCTCCAGGGCCACCCCCCGCTTGGCCATCATCCAGGAGGCCACGGGGCTGTCAATCCCCCCGGACAGGAGGGAGACCGCCTTGCCCCCCACCCCCACCGGCAGGCCGCCGGCGCCGGGGGCGGGGTCCCCGTGGACGTAGGCGGCAAAGTCCCGCACCTCCACGTGGACGGTGAGCTCCGGGTGGTGCATGTCCGCCTGGATGTGGGGGAAGGCCTCGTTGAGCTCCCCCCCCACGTACTGGGAGAGCTGGATGGAGGTCAGGGGGAAGGTCTTGTCCGACCGCTTGGACTCCACCTTGAAGGTCCGGGCGGCCAGCAGGTCCTCCCGGAGGTAGGTCTTGGCGGTCTCCAGAATGGCCTCGGGGGTTTTCTCGCAGGCCTTGGCCCGGGACAGGCCCACCACCCCGAACAGCCGGGAGAGGGTGTCGAAGGCGCCCTCCATGTCGCAGCCGGGCTCCTTGGGCTCGATGTAGGTGATGGACTGGCGGGAGTAGATGCGGAACTTGCCGTATTTCTGTAGGCGGCGGCGGGCGTTGCCCATGAGCCGCTCCTCAAAGGTCCGGCGGTTGAGGCCCTTGAGGACCATCTCTCCCATCTTGAGCAGAAAGATCTCATCGCCCACAGGGGGCGCGCTGGGAACGTAAGACATAGTGGATAGCTTCCTTTCGTGGTTGGGTTGGCGCCCCGCCCTCAGGCGGGGAAGTAGTCCGACTGGCGGTACTGGATGGCCTCCGCCAGGTGATGGGGCTGGAGGGGCTGGCTGCCGTCCAGGTCGGCGATGGTCCGGGCCACCCGGAGGATGCGGTCATAGCTCCGGGCGGTGAGGCCCATGTGCTCGTAGGCCCCCTTCATAAGGGCCTGGCTCTCCCCGTCCAGGGCGCAGTACTGCCGCAGCTCGGCCTGGCCCATGGCGGCGTTGCACAGGGGCCCCTCCGGGCCGTAGCGCTGGGTCTGGATGGCCCGGGCCTGGGTCACCCGGGCCCGGATGGCGGAAGAGGGCTCCCCAGGGCTGCGGTCGGCCAGGGCCTCGAACTCCAGGGCGGGGACCTCGGCGAAGAGGTCGATGCGGTCCAGCAGGGGGCCGGAGAGCTTGCCCAGATACTTCTTCACCTGCTGGGGGGAGCACCGGCACCGGCCGGAGGGGTGGCCGTACCACCCGCACTTGCAGGGGTTCATGGCGCACAGGAGGAGGAACCGGCTGGGGTAGGTCTCGGTGGCCGCCGAGCGGACCACGGAGATCACCCCGTCCTCCATGGGCTGGCGGAGGACCTCGATGACGTCCTTGTGAAACTCCGGCAGCTCGTCCAGGAACAGCACCCCGTGGTGGGCCAGGGAGATCTCCCCCGGCCGGGGGTAGGGGGAGCCGCCCCCCGCCATCCCCCCGGGGGAGATGGTGTGGTGGGGGGACCGGAAGGGCCGCTGGGTCAGCAGGGGCCGCTCCTTGGTGGTGAGCCCCAGCACCGAGTGGATCTGGGTGGTCTCCAAGGCCTCCCGCCGGGTCATGGGGGGCAGGATGGAGGG
>OLQI01001858.1_pt1 | contig 12060 bp, 10 predicted proteins | sample 1672171 | NCBI WGS metagenome assembly OLQI01 (sample SAMEA3136655, study PRJEB25190) | human gut metagenome
ACTTCCTCGATGTCTTCTTCTTTCACATCCGTATCATCTTCTTCATCGAAGAAATCATCGTCAAAATCATCATCAAAGTCTTCATCAAAATCATCCATATAATCTGGTGTCAGATATTTATATACCGCAAATGCGATTCCTGCAACTGCTGCGATCGCTCCGATGATCGCTAACGCCCAAACGATTTTGTTATCTTCTTTTTCTTTTTTTGTTGCAATGATGTCTGAAACTTTTGCCATTTCTAAAAGATCACTTAATTTTTCCATGCCGCTCATTCCTTTCTTATGCGTTTTCTTTATTATATCACTTCTAACTATATTTTACTAACTTTTTCGTTCATTTTATTCGACTTTTTTTAGTTTTGCAAAGGATGCGAACATTTTTTTCACTCCTGCTTTCTCAAAGTCTACTGTTACCTCGTAATCACGGCCTCCAGAGACAATTTCAAGCACTTTTCCTTTTCCAAATTTTATATGTTTCACCATATCTCCAACATCATATGGTAAAGTATCCATTTTCGTTGAAGTAAATGATTTTGCTTGATATGGTTTTCTAAATCGATTACTGCGATTTGATGAAAACAATGCTTTATCTGGACGTTTTTCTTTGAAGTTGACCCCTGTGTCTAACTGTAATAGCTGTTCCGGAATCTCATCGATAAACCGTGAAACTTTATTAAACTGAGTTCTTCCTTGCATCATTCTTCGTTTTGCCGCACTTAAATAAAGCTTTTTCTTTGCTCTTGTGATTCCTACATAGCAAAGACGTCTTTCTTCTTCCATATCGTCATCATCTTCAGACATCACCGTCATATAACTTGGGAAGATTCCATCTTCCATACCACAAATAAATACGTATGGAAATTCCAGACCTTTTGCACTATGCAGTGTCATTAATACAACCCTGTTATCTGAATCTTCTAGATTATCAATATCTGCAACCAATGCGATCTCTTCTAATAATTCTGACAGACTCGCTTCTTCTGCTTCCTGTTCATATGTTACAACTTTATTTAAAAGCTCATTGATATTTTCAATTCTTCCTTCAGCTTCTTCCGTTTCTTCAGCTTTCAGATTCGCAATATATCCTGTTTCATCTGTAATATACTTAAATAATTCTTCCAGCGACCCTTCCTGCATCTTGCGTCTGAATTCACGGATCAGATCAGCAAATCCATTGATCTTTTTCTTTGCATTTCCCAATGTATCAATGCTATCCGCAGAAAAGCATGCATCTAAAAAACTAATATTATGCTCAACTGCATACACATTGATCTTCTCGATTGTTGCTGCACCGATCCCTCGTCTTGGAACATTGATGATCCTTCGCACTGCCAGATCATCCAGCCCATTATCAACAACTTTTAAGTAACTCAAAATATCTTTCACTTCTTTTCTCTGATAGAAGTTTGTGCCTCCCACAATACGGTATGGAATATTTTTGATCATAAAACTTTCTTCAAATACACGAGACTGCGCATTAGTACGATAAAGGATCGCCATATTTTTATAATCATAACCTTCTTTGGATAGATCTTCAATCTCATGAATGATCTTTCTTGCTTCTTCATATTCTGTTCCATACTGATGGAATTCGATCAGATCCCCTTCTTCGTTCTCAGTCCAAAGTTTCTTCGTTTTTCTTCCCTTATTGTGTTTGATCACCTCATTCGCTGCATTTAAGATATTCTTCGTGGAGCGATAATTCTGCTCAAGTTTGATCGTAACTGCTTCTGGAAATACATTTTCAAAGTTTAAGATGTTCTTTACATTCGCACCTCTGAATTTGTAAATAGACTGGTCATCGTCACCTACAACGCAGAGATTCTGATATTTTCTTGCAAGCATACTGACTAACTGGAACTGGATCGTATTTGTATCCTGATACTCGTCAACCATGATATAACGAAATCTCTCCTGATAATAATCAAGCACTTCTGGATGGAACTGAAATAATTCCACGGTCTTAAAGATCAGATCATCAAAATCCAGTGCATTATTTGCCTTTAACTGCTTCTGATATTCTTTATAGATCTGTGCGATCTTTTTCTTCTTAAAATCATACTGATGTCTTGTTTCGTACTCGGAAGGTGTCATAAATTCATCTTTGGCAGAAGAAATCTCATTGATGATCCTTCTCTCTGGCATCATCTTTGTATCAATCTTATACTGCTTGCAGATCTGTTTGATCAGGGATTTCTGATCATCTGCATCATAGATCGTGAAACTGTTTCCATAACCAAGCTTATCAATATGCCTTCTTAAGATTCTCACACAAGTTGAATGGAAAGTACTGACCCAGATATGCTCTGCTCCAAATCCGACCAGATCATCGACCCTCTCTCTCATTTCCTTCGCTGCTTTATTTGTAAATGTGATCGCCATAATATGATAAGGATTCACACCCTGATCCATCAGATAAGCAATCCTGTGCGTCAACACACGAGTCTTTCCAGACCCTGCACCAGCAAGAAGCAAAAGCGGCCCCTCCGTACAAAAAACGGCTTCCTGCTGCTGTTCATTTAATGTATCATAAATTCCCATAGATAAATTCCTTTCTCAAAGCTTAACTGCTATTATACCTTATCAAGCGAAGCGAGTCCAGTCCGTTGCACCTGATGTTTTTTCTCTTGTCATATGGTTTGAATAACCGTATAATATAGTCATAAGATAAGGAGAAATCATTATGGAATTTGAAAAACAACTCGAAGAATGGATGAAACTCGATTATGTGCTTCCAGAAGACCTTCCAAACATCGAATTGTATATGGATCAGGTCACTACTTTTTTAGAAGAACAGCTAAAGAATACGAAGCGTTTCGAAGAAGATAAGATATTTACAAAAACCATGATCAACAACTATACCAAAAACCATCTTCTTCCACCTTCTAATAAGAAGAAATATTCCAGGAATCACATGATTCTTTTAATTTATATTTATTATCTGAAGAATTTTTTATCAATTTCAGATATTAAGAATCTGTTAGATCCTTTAAATGAACATTTTGATGATCAGGACTCAAAGAATTCTTTTTATACGATTTATAATGAGATTTTCAAGCTGGAGCATGATCATAATACGGCGATCCGAGATTCGATCGCAGATGTATTTCATAAATCTGAGGCTACTTTTGCTGAATTAAAGGAGTCGAAGAAGAAAGAACAGCTGCAGCAATTTGCTTTTATTACACTTCTTGGATATGATATCTATCTAAGGAAACAGGTGATTGAGAAAATGATCGATGAACTCTATCAACCAGAGTCAAACAATAAAGCAGAAAAGAAAAAGAAGAAATAGGCATCTGCCTATTTCTTCATTCGTTTAAATACCATATCATAGCCATCACTTCCATAATTCAATGAACGATTCACTCGGCTGATGGTTGCCGTGGAAGCACCTGTCTTATCTGCAACTTCTAAGTATGTATGCTTATCATATAACATCGAAGCCACCTCAAATCTCTGAGCTAACGATTCTAATTCATTTACTGTACAAAGATCTTCAAAAAATGTAAAACATTCTTCTTCTGTCTCTAATGTCAGTACTGCCTGAAATAATCTTTTTGCCGCTTCTGTCTTGATTTTCTTGCTCATTAGCATTTACTCCCTTTCTGATCTTATAGTTCCACTATACTATATCAGAGTGTTAAAGTAAAGCAATATTTTCTTTATGCTTCTCCTACTGTTGTTTTCACAATACCAACTCTTTCAAGATATCCTCTTGTCTCAGATACAACATCTCCGTTCAACGCAAGCAGTGCTACAAGGTTCGGGAATGCCATTAATCCATTACAGATATCCGCAATAGTCCATACAGCACTAACTGTCATAAATGGTCCAATAAATACTGCTAAAATATAAAACCATTTGAACGCTGTGATAACGAATTTCTTTCCATTTACCAGGTATTCCAGACATCTTTCACTATAATATGCCCATCCAAGAATTGTTGTAAATGCAAAGAATACCAGACACATCATTAATACAAATGCTGATGCTTTTGCAGGGAATGGAAGTCCTAATGCAAATGCCTTTGTTGTGACTGCAACTCCTTCAAGTCCCATATCCCATGCACCTGTCATAACGATTGCAAGTCCTGTCATTGTACATACGATGATCGTATCAATAAATGTTCCTGTCATAGATACAAGTCCCTGACGTACTGGTTCATTTGTCTGAGCTGCTGCCGCTGCGATCGGCGCTGATCCAAGTCCTGCTTCGTTAGAGAAGATTCCTCTTGCAATACCTTTCTGCATTGCAACTGTCATAGCTCCGATTGCTCCACCTGCAACTGCTTTTAGTCCAAATGCTGACTGTACGATCTCAGCAAATGCTGCTGGTACCTGTGGTAAATGTGTGAATACAATGATCAGACAGACACCAATATATGTCACTGCCATAAATGGCACGATAACCTCTGATACCTTAGAGATTCTCTTGATTCCTCCAATGATAACAAGTCCTGCACAGATTGTTACGATAATTCCTGCTACAACAACGCTAATAGAATAATTCATTCCAAATAAGCTGATCGTATGTACATTGGATGGGTCAAAGAAGTTATTCACTGCTGATGTGATTCCATTTACCTGTGTAAACGTTCCGATTCCAAACAAACCTACCATTGTTCCAAATACACAGAACAATTTTGCAAGCCATTTAAAATTCTTACCCATTCCTTTTTCAATGTAATAGAATGGTCCGCCAAGTGTGTGACCATCTTCTGCGATCACTCTATACTTAACCGCTAACATTCCTTCAGCATATTTTGTTGCCATTCCAAAAAAGGCTGCAAGCCACATCCAGAATAATGCTCCTGGTCCACCTGCAACGATTGCTGTCGCACATCCTACGATATTACCAGTTCCGATCGTTGCTGAAAGTGCCGTACATAATGCACCAAAACTTGTAACTTCTCCTTCTCCATCATCTTCATTATGAAATACATAATGTAGTGCCTTTCCAAGATGTCTGATCTGTAGTCCTCGAAGCCTGACTGTCAATAAGATTCCTGTAAAAAGGATCAAGATGATAAGGGGCATCCCCCAGATAAAATTGTCGACGTTGTTTAGTACATCGTTTAGCGTGTTTAACATTTTTCATTCCTCCAAAAATAGATCTTTGCGAATGTAACCTTGAACAGCTTGATTTTTGCATATCTGAGTATACAAAAAAGAGCTGATTAAATCAGCTCTAAAGAGTATCGAATACATTGCTTATAAAGCTCTGTCCTTTTGCCTGAGAGATTAGTTTCCTAATAGAAACTGTACACCTTCGGCGCTCACTTATGAGACTCTCCAGAGTTCATTTCTTTTTGTTCATCAGAAAGAAATGCCTATGTTTATTTTTCTTATCCGCAATATTTACTTTATATGATGATTCTGATATTTGCAAGTATTTTTTTTAATAATCAGTCACTTTCAGCACACTATACAAAAACATTTGTCTTTCTATGGCATACATATGTAATATTTTCCATACAATATTTTTATCAGTTTCTTTGCTTTTTTCCTGCTGCTGTGTTAAACTGATTCAGATACGCTCAATGCGTATGGAAACATTAGTTAAAGGAGACAATTTATAATGAAGAAACACAAAAGAAGCACTTTCTCTGGAAAGCTTGGCTTTGTATTATCAGCTGCTGGTGCTTCCGTAGGGCTTGGAAACATCTGGAGATTTCCATATCTCGCTGCTAAATATGGCGGTGGAATCTTTTTACTTGTTTATATCATACTTGCACTGACCTTCGGTTACACCTTGATCATGGCGGAGACTTCTCTTGGACGCATGACAAGAAAAAGCCCTGTTGGAGCATTTGAAAGCTTTGGAAACTCACGTTTTATATCTATTGGTGGTTGGATCAATGCAATCATTCCGATCCTCATCGTTCCTTATTATTCTGTGATCGGTGGATGGGTGATCAAATACCTGATTGAATATTTTGCCGGACATAGTAAAACTTTAGCTGGCGATGCTTATTTTACGACATTTATTTCCAATGGGTGGTCTACAGAAATCTGTTTTATCATTTTTACATTATTTACACTTGGTATCATTTACGCCGGTGTACGAAATGGAATTGAGCGTGTATCAAAATTTATGATGCCGATCCTGATCGTTTTATCACTGATCATCGCTGTGTATTCTGTAACCAGACCAGGTGCTATTGAAGGGGTAAAATACTTTCTTGTGCCAAACTTTGATCATTTTTCATGGATGACCGTTGTATCTGCAATGGGACAGATGTTTTATTCTTTATCCATTGCAATGGGAATATTGATCACATTTGGTTCTTATATGAAGAAAGATACTTCCATTGAAAAATCTACAGAGAATGTTGAGATTTTTGATACTGCGATCGCGATCATGGCTGGACTTATGATCATTCCTGCTGTTTTTGCTTTCTCTGGCGGTAATGCCGAAACATTAAAGTCTGGACCTGCCTTAATGTTTATCACAATCCCGAAAGTTTTTGCAAACATGGGATTTGGAACTGCGATCGGTGTTGTATTTTTCTTATTAGTACTGTTTGCAGCTGTGACAAGTTCGATCGCACTGACAGAAAGTGCTGTTTCGACGTTCGAAGATGAACTACACTGGAGCCGTAAAAAATCAACTGTGTTCATGGGAATGGTTATGTTACTGCTTGGAACGCTTTCCTGCCTTGGGTATGGACCTCTTGCGAATTTTAAGATTCTTGGAATGCAATTTCTTGATTTCTTCGATTTCATAACAAACTCTGTGATGATGCCGATTGCCGCGATCGCAACCTGCCTTCTGGTATCAAAAGTTGTTGGAGTTGATAAAATAGAAGAAGAAATCAAAAAAGACGGACAGGCATTTCGCCGCAAGAAGATTTTCTGTTTTATGATCAAATATCTGTGCCCGCTTTTTGCAGCGATCATTTTGATCAGCTCAGTTGCAAATGCTTTTGGAATTATCACAATGTAATTTCATATATGTGTACTACTACAAAAAGGATGGCTGATTTCTCAGCCATCCTTTTTATATGATCATCCTTTAAAGATTATGCTTCATCAATTGCTTTTCCGATGTCATTTCTCTTATATTTGTTTGCAAAATCAATCCATTCTGTTGCTTTGTAAGCATTTGCTCTTGCAGCCTTTAGATTTTCTCCTTTTGCTACAACACCTAAGACACGTCCTCCATTTGTCACGATCTTATCACCATCAAACTTTGTTCCAGCGTGGAATACATAATATCCATCTTTGTCTTTGAATGTATCTAATCCTTTGATTTCGAATCCTTTATCGTATTTCTCTGGATATCCGTCAGATGCTAAAACAACGCATACTGCTGCATTATCTTCAAATTCCAATTCTACATCAGATAATTTTCCATCAATGCAGGCTTCCATCACGTCGATGATATCATTCTTCATTCTTGGAAGAACAACCTGTGCTTCTGGATCTCCAAAACGTGCATTGTATTCTAAGACTTTTGGTCCGTCTTCTGTGATCATCAATCCTGTAAATAAGATTCCTGTAAATGGTCTTCCCTCAGAAGCCATCGCATCGATCGTTGACTGATAGACATATTTTTCACAGAATGCTTCTACTTCATCATTGTAGAATGGACTTGGAGAGAATGTTCCCATTCCTCCTGTGTTAAGTCCCTGATCTCCATCTTTAGCACGTTTATGGTCCTGTGCGGATGTCATACATTTGATCGTTTTTCCATCACAGAATGCCAGAACAGATACTTCTCTTCCTGTCATAAACTCTTCAATAACGATTTCATTACCAGCATCGCCAAACTGTTTGTCAAGCATTAATGTCTTAACACCTTCTTTAGCTTCTTCTAATGTGTTACAGATCAATACACCTTTTCCAAGTGCTAATCCATCCGCTTTTAATACGATTGGCATCTTAGCTGTTTCTAAATATTTGATAGCTTCATCTGGATCTGTAAAATTCTCATATGCAGCTGTTGGAATCTTATATTTCTTCATCAGATCTTTAGAAAATGCTTTGGAACCTTCGATGATCGCTGCATTCTTTCTTGGTCCAAAAACACGCAGTCCTTCTGATTCAAATGCATCGACAACACCACCAACTAATGGATCATCCATTCCAATGATCGTAAGATCAATTGCATTTTCTTTCGCAAATGCAACCAGTTTATCGAATTCCATTGCTTTGATATTTACACATTCCGCAAATTCAGCAATTCCTGCATTTCCTGGTGCACAATAAATCTTGTCTACTTTTGGGCTTTTAGCGACAGACCATGCGATCGCGTGTTCTCTTCCACCGCTTCCTACGATTAAAACTTTCATCTTTCATTTCCTTTCTTTCGTGATCTGAATGATTTATAGATAAATGACTTTTCCTTCTTCGACTTTGATCCTTCCATTAGCAATGTCATCAATGGCTTTCGGCATAATAACCCATTCTGCCTGCTCCATGATTCTTCGCTGAAGAACTTCTGGAGTATCTCCCTGTTTGATCTCTACTGCCTTCTGGGCAATGATCGGACCTGTATCCGTTCCTTCATCGACAAAATGAACGGTTGCTCCAGAAACTTTAACTCCCCTTGCCAAGGCTTTCTCATGAACCTTCAATCCATAATAGCCTGTTCCGCAAAATGATGGGATCAATGATGGGTGAATATTGATGATCCTGTTTTCAAATTCATGAATGATCTTCTCCGGAATCACAACCAAGCATCCCGCAAGAACGATCAGATCAATCTTACGGTCTACAAGCTCGTTATACAATGCTTCGTTAAATAAATCTCTTGTCTCAAAATCTTTGGGAGAAAGTGCAACTGCTTCGATATCATGTTTCTTCGCACGCTCAAGTGCATATGCATTCTTATTATTGCTGATCACAACATCAATCTTCGCATTTGTGATGCTTCCATTCTCGATTCCATCGATAATGGCCTGAAGGTTTGTTCCTCCTCCGGAAACAAGTACTGCCACTTTTAGCATAAAGTAACTCCTTTTTCTCCAGCTTCCATATGCCCTACGATATATGGTGTATCTCCTGCTGCTTTGATTGCTTCCATTGTTTTGTCAACATCTTCTTTATCAACCGCAACAACCATTCCAAGTCCCATATTGAATGTGTTGTACATCATCTCTTCTGCGATATCTCCTTCTTTGGCAAGAAGTTTAAAGATTGCTGGTACTTCATAGCTGTCTTTCTTCACAACTGCTTTCATTCCTTCTGGAAGCATACGTGGGATATTCTCATAGAATCCACCACCTGTGATATGACTGCATGCTTTAACTGTAACTCCTGCATCTTTCACACTCTTTAATGCTTTTACATAGATTCTTGTCGGAGCAAGTAATGCTTCTCCTAATGTTTTTCCTAATTCATCATAATATGTATTTAAAGATTCTTTACTCATATCAAATACTTTTCTTACTAAAGAGAATCCGTTGCTGTGAACTCCTGTAGATGCCATACCGATCAAGACATCTCCATCTTTTAAGTTTTCTCCTGTGATCAGGTCTTTTCTGTCACATACACCAACTGCAAATCCTGCAAGGTCATAGTCTTCTTCTGGCATAAGTCCTGGATGTTCTGCTGTCTCTCCACCGATCAAGGCTGCATCTGACTGTACACATCCTTCTGCTACACCGCTTACGATCTCAGCGATCTTTTCAGGATAGTTTTTACCGCAGGCAATATAGTCTAAGAAGAACAGAGGTTCTCCTCCTGCACATGCAATATCATTTACACACATAGCAACTGCATCGATACCGATCGTATCATGTTTATCAAGGATCATTGCAAGTTTTACTTTTGTTCCACATCCATCAGTTCCTGAAAGTAAGACTGGATCATCCATATCTTTGATCTTCTTTAAAGAAAATGCTCCGGAAAATCCTCCTAATCCACCAAGTACCTCTTCTCTCATGGTTCTCTTTACGTGTTCTTTCATCAGTTCTACAGATTTGTATCCTGCTTCAATATCCACGCCTGCTTTCTTGTAATCCATTGTTACTTCTCCTCCTGATTATTTAAAATATTGATCAATACCATTTGCAATGCCGTCTACCATCTTCTTCTGTGTCTGCTTCTTCTGCATCTGTTTATCTTCGGTCTTATTTGTCATAAATCCCATCTCTATCAGTGCCACTGGAATCTTACTCCAGTTTGTTCCTGTAAGATCGTCACGTTTTGATAAACCACGTTTCTTGAATTTGGTTGACTTACAATAACTGTCCAGTATATTCTTTGAGAGTTTTTTACTCTTCTTGCTTAATTTTGCTACATAAGGATTCTGCTGTGATGGGTATAGCACAGAAACACCACGAACATTCGCTGATGCTGCATCCGCATGTAGTCTGATACAGATATCAGCACCACTTTTATTTGCACGGATCGCTCTTTGCTTATTGCTAATGTTTACATTCTGTTTTCTTCTTATCATATACACATCATAACCGCGTTTCTTTAACTCTTTCTCAAGCTTTAATGCAATCTGCAGAGTTAATTTGGATTCTGGTACTTTCGTTTTGACTCCCTGCGTTCCGTATGCTACTTTGGGTTTACGCATCTTCGCGCCCGGTCCGATAGGTTCTGTCTTACTGTTTCCCTTTCCCTGGTGTCCTGCATCAATTGCAATCTTGTATGTCTTCTTTGTTTTTGCTGCACTTACTGGAAAACTTCCTGTAACTACAACTATACATACGCATAAAAACGCTGCAAGAATCTTCTTATTCATAATTTTTGTATCCAACTTTGTCAAGTTTCTCTGCTTTCTCTACAACTGACTGTTTCATCTCTTCGCTGTAAGCTTCTAATTTCTCAAGTAATTTCTCGTCTGATGTTGCAAGGATCTTCGCTGCAAGGATTCCTGCATTAAGTCCTCCATTGATCGCTACAGTCGCTACTGGTATTCCAGATGGCATCTGTACGATAGAATATAAAGAATCAACACCACCGAGGTCGGAAGTCTTCATCGGAATACCGATAACTGGCATTGGGAATAAAGCTGCACACATACCTGGAAGATGTGCTGCCTTTCCAGCACCTGCAATGATCACTTTCACTCCACGGTCCTTCGCACCTTTTGCCCACTCAAAGAAAATATCTGGTTCTCTGTGTGCGGAAATGATCGTCATCTCAAAATCGATCCCCATCTGATCTAAAAACTCTGCTGCTTTTTTCATGATAGGCATATCAGAATCGCTGCCCATTACAATTGCTACTTTTGCCATGTTCTTTCTCCTTATCTTATGAAATTAACAAAAACTTCCCTTTCAGGATTTTATCTTTCTTATCATTGTACTGATTTAACCGATTTCCGTCAATGGTTCATTTAATGTTTCTGTACCAGAAAGTACAAATTTACCATCTTTGATCAGTAAAATCTCATCTCCGCCAAGGGTGATCGCACAAATAGAATCCAGTTCTTCATATGGAATCGTAATATCTGTGTGACACTGGAAATACTCGCCTTCTTTGGAGCATTCATTATATTTTGCAACGATTTCTTTGCCATCTGGATTGTGAACTTCAGTTTCTTCACAATGACTGTAGCAAGTATCTCCCACTGCAAAATGAGGTCCCATCTTCTCAACAATCAGGATCGGAAGCTGATATAAGATATCATATGTCTTTGCCATCACATATGCTGTTGTGTTTGTTCCGATCGCAAACTCGCCCATTGGGAGCGTATCTCTGTTATATAAGAGATTCTCTTTGATAAATGCCTTATTTTCTTCCTCTGTTTTAAAGTTTTTGCATGTATATTCAGAAATCATTCCATCTTTAAAAGTAATTTCAAGATCAATGAATTTCAGATCATTTAAATAGACTTCTCCAACATGCAGTACTCCATTGGTCCCTGTTAATTTTGGTGAGGTAAACACTTCTCCAACTGGAATATTGACATCTGCAAGGCAGTTTTCAAAATTCGTTTCTTTGGATGGGTCATCCATCTCATGCATCGCTACGTATAGGTCGGTCTTATTCTTTCCTTTTCCTTTGATATGAACTTCCACTGCCTGATTCAGGGCATCGATCAAATGCTGCTGAATCTGTCTGTATTTGTCTTTATCCAATGTATTAACTTTCAC
>OLQI01001865.1_pt1 | contig 12012 bp, 11 predicted proteins | sample 1672171 | NCBI WGS metagenome assembly OLQI01 (sample SAMEA3136655, study PRJEB25190) | human gut metagenome
CAAGCTGGATACGCGCCGCCAACCGCCGTCGCTTCGAGGGCGCGCGCGGCAAGGGACGCGGCCGCCACCGCAAGCGCACGCACGAGCGTGGGGAGCACGAACGGCCCCGGCGCTCGCTGCCCGCGAAGGCGAAGGGGGCGCCCTTCGCCGTGGCCGTGGACGTGCCGAGCGGCCTTGCGGCCCAAACCGGCACCGCAGCCCGGCCGACGTTCGCCGCCGACCTGACCGTGACCATGCTCGCGTTCAAACCCGGCTTGGTAGAGCCTGCCGCCGCGCCCTGGACCGGCGCCGTGAAGCTGGCGAAGCTCGGCACGGACGTACCCGCCCTGCGGGACGAGCTGCGCCGCAGCGCGGTCGGCGACGGGGCGGGAGCCGACGCGGGGGCCTAGCGGCCGCGCCTAGCCCTCCACCTTGTACACGTAGAGCCCAGCCAGGGAGCCATCTTCGTAGAAGCTCACATTGAACTGGGCTTTCTGTTGCTCGTAATCGGCACGCTGGACGACGGTGGCGGCCGACCGGCCGCCTGGCTCGCTCTGGCCGTACCTCCCGTCTGCGAAGCCCTCGAACGAGCCGAACTGGTCGAGGGCGCCACCCAGGCCTTGCTCCAGCTTCTCGGCGGTCGCGTTCCCGTCATCCCAACGGGCAGCCACCTCGTCGAAATCGCGCGCATTCACCAGCTCGATGATCTCGCGCGCCTGCTCGGTGACGGCAGCCTCGTCCGCCCACGCCGGCAGTCCCTCCCGGTAGTTCTCGTCCGAGGCGCTCGACCCGCAGCCCGCCAAGCACAGCACGGCCAGCGCAGCCATGAGCGCCGCCGCTGCCAGCATCCTCTTCTTCATAAAGTCGCTCCTTCCACGACAAGGCACCTAGCTGAGGCGGAATCCGACGAGCCTGCCGTCCTCGGCGATGCCGACGGAGTAGACCAGGTCGTCGTTCTCGCAATGCGCCTGCTGGACCACGATGGCCGCCATGCCGTCCGCGCTCCCGTCGTAGTTCGCGAAGGACACGTCGCCGTACGATTCGAAGCCGCCGACGTCCTCGGCCGCCCGGGCAGCCTTCTCGAAATCCGAGGCAGCCGGCGCAGGATCGCCGAACAGCGACGCCAAGCCCTCGTAGTCACCTGCAACGAACAGGTCTATCGCGTCGCGCGCCTGCGCGGTGACGGCGGCCTCGTCCGCCCACGCCGGCAGCCCCTCGACATCCTCCTGGGCCTCCCGGCCCTCCGTATCCCCCGAGCCGCAGCCCGCCAGGCCGAACATCAGCGTCACGGCTGCCAGCAAGGCGACAACCAGAAGCCTTTTCCTCATGGAGCATCCCTCTCCCTCCGAGCCCAGCCGGAAACCCCGGCCATTCCCGCCATCCACGTTATCCGCCCGATCATTTCCAAAGGATATCAGAAACGCATCCCGTCTGCGCAAAAAGACCCTCCTCCGGATGGGGGGTCCGGAGGAGGACCATGCAGTACGCACTGAGGAGAAGGGGAAGGTGCGCATGCTTCACGTGCCCGTCGAAGGTTTGAGAGAGAGTGAGAGAGGGGGGGTTCACACGAGAGACGAGACGACGGGCACTCGGATAGATTGTCAAAGCCGCTCTTTCGGTTGGCAAGGACTAGAGTACCCGCGCTGCGGCCGTGCGACAATACGCTCGCGCGTTCGGTGAACCCCCGGTCAACGCCTTGTTGCCTCGGTGTGGATTGACGCGCTAGAGCCCGTAGAACTCGGTGGTGAGCGGACGGCTGGTGAGGGTCTTGGCCACATCGTGAGGGTCGGCGCCCTCCCAGGCGATGCTGCGCACGACGTCGGTGATGGGAAGCTCCACGTCGTAGCAGTCCGCCAGGGTCTTGAGCGTCTTGCACGCGAGCGCCCCTTCGGCGACCATGTGCGTCTGCGCGGCGAACTCCTCGAGCGTGCCGCCTTCGGCCAGAAGCTTGCCGAAACGACGGTTGCGCGAATGCCCGGAGGTGCACGTGGCCACGAGGTCGCCCGTGCCGGCCAGCCCCATGCAGGTGATGGCCTGCCCGCCGCAGCGCACGACGAGGCGGCTCATCTCGGCCAAGCCGCGCGTCATGAGCATGGCAGCCGTGTTGTCGCCGTACCCCAGGCCGTAGGACACGCCCACGGCGATGGCTATTACGTTCTTGAACGCCGCGCACAGCTCCACGCCGCACACGTCGTCGCTGACGTAGGTGCGGAACGTCTCGGACGCGAACAGCTGCTGGAAGAACGCCGCAGTCTCCTCGTTGGAGCCGGCGATGACGGTGCCCGACGGGATGCCCCGGATAACCTCCGCGGCGAAGTTCGGCCCCGACAGCACGGCCAGGCGGCTCGCGTTGCCCATCTCGGCCTCGAACACCTCCACGGGCAGCAGGCCGCTTCCCTCCTCGACGCCCTTCGAGCAGATGATCACCGGGAAATCGTCGTCCACCGCCTCGGCCAGCACGCCGGCCACGTCGCGCATGACGCTCGACGGCGTCACGATGACGGCGGCCTGCGCGCCCGCCAAGGCCTCCTCGTAGGAGGTCGTGGCCACGATGCGCGGGGAAAGCTCCACCTCGCTCAGGTAGCGCGGGTTCGCATGCGAGGCGTTGACGGCCTCCACCACCTCGGGCTTGCGGGCCCACAGCCCCACCTCGTTGCCGTTGCATGCCAGCAGCTGCGCGAGTGCCGTCCCCCACGACCCCGCCCCGATAACCGCGATCTTCATGTGAGTTCCCTACGCTTCCTTCTTCTTGCCCTTGTCGCCGATCCTGCTTTCGGTGCCGGCTCGCAGACGCTTGATGTTCTCGCGGTGCGCCCAGACCACGGTCAGGCCGGCAACGGTGCAGAACAGCCAGGCCAGCCAATCGCCCCAGAAGAAGTATAACGCGAAGAACGGGCAGGCCGCAGCCGCCGCGATGGAGCCGACGGACACGCGCTTCGTCGCCACGACGAGCACGATGAAGATGAGCAGCTCGAGGCAGGCGCCGATCCAGCCGAACGTCACGAACAGGCAGCCCACGGCCACCGCGATCCCCTTGCCGCCCTTGAAGCCAAGCCACGGGCAGAAGATATGGCCCCACACACAGCCGAGGAACGCCACGGCCAGCATGGTGTCGTACGTGACGAGCGCGCCGGGCTCAAGGCCGCCGCCCGGCAGGAACTGCATGCTGAACGCCCAAGCCAATACGCCCGATAGCAGGCCCTTGCCGAAGTCCAGCACGAACACGGCGTAGCCGCCCACCTTACCCATCGTGCGGATAGCGTTGGTGGTGCCGATGTTGCCGCTGCCGTGCTCGCGCAGGTCGGTATGGTAGAACACCTTCGAGATGATCAGCCCGAAGGGAATGGATCCCAACAGAAACGCGGCGACGAACAGGCCGGCCGCAACCAGCAAATCCCCCATGACCCCTAATCCTTCTTCTTGAACTTGATCCTGATGGGCGTACCCACGAGCTCGAAGTTCTCGCGCAAGCGGTTCTCGAGGTAGCGCTCGAAGTTGTCGTCCACGAGGTCGGGGCGGTTCGCGAAGAACGTGAATTGCGGCGGACACGTAGCCGTCTGCGTGACGTACTTCATGCGCAGCACCGCCTTGCCCTTGCTCACCGTGTGGCCGAACTCTCGGATGCCTGCGAGCCACGTGTTCAGGCGGTTCGTGGGGATGGTCTGACTGTAGTTCTCATAGGCCGCGTTCACGGCGTCCCAGATGCGATCGACCTTCTTGCCCGTGAGCGCCGAGATGGCGATGACCGGAGCATAGCCTACGAACGTGAGACGGTCGGCGATGCGCTCGCGGATCTCGGCCTTCGCCTCAGGCCCCTCGATGAGATCCCATTTGTTCAGCACGATGACCATGGCGCAGCCGCGCTCGGCCGCGAAACCGGCGACGCGTTGATCCTGATCGGTGAGGCCCAGCGTGGAGTCTATGACCAGCAGCGCAACGTTGGCGCGGTCGATGGCTCGCATGGCGCGCACGAAGCCGTAGTACTCCACGTCCTCGTCGATCTGGCTCTTGCGGCGCAGACCCGCGGTATCCACGATGGTGTAGCGCTGGCCGTCGTGGACGATATGGGTGTCGATGGCGTCGCGCGTGGTGCCCGCCACGTCGGAGACGATGGAGCGGTCGTTGGCGGTGAGCTTGTTCGTGAGCGACGACTTGCCGGCGTTCGGGCGGCCGATGATGGCCACGTTGATGCCGTCTTCCTCGTCGGCGTCGGCGGGCAGGTCCACCTTCTTCAGCTCGTTCACGACCTCGTCCAAGAGGTCGCCCGTCCCGTGGCCGTGCATGGCCGAGACCGGCCACGGATCGCCCAGGCCCAGCTGGTAGAACTCCCACACCTCGTCCATGCGGTTCGGGGTGTCCAGCTTGTTCACCACGAGGAACACGGGCTTGGACGTCTTGCGCAGGATGCGCGCAACGGCCTCGTCGTCGGCGTTGACCCCGGTCTTGCCGTCCACGAGGAACAGGATGACGTCCGCCTCGTTCGCGCCGGCCAGCGCTTGATTGCGTATGGAGCCTTGGAAGGCGTCGTCATCGCCCATCTCGATGCCGCCGGTATCGATGAGCTTGAAATCGACGCCGTTCCAGTCGGCCTCATGATAGGAGCGGTCGCGCGTGACGCCGCGCATCTCGTGGACGATGGCCTCGTCGGCCTGGGCTATGCGGTTGACGAAGGTGGACTTGCCGACGTTCGGCCGTCCGACCACCGCGACGATGGGTAAAGGCATATTGCTACCTCGCAGATTGCTTCGGTTGGTGCGGTCAGGAGGTCGGATCGGTTCGTCCGACCAGGTGGATGATCTCGAGGAGATAATCCGATGCGTTACAGGATACCACGGACATGCGCGCGCCCGCCCGCTTTTCCATATCCTCCAAACTCATGTCATCGAGCGTTACCGCGTCGTCGTTGAACACGACGCGCGGGATGAGCGCCAGCTGCAAGCCGCGCTCGCGCTCGGCACGCACGGCATCGGCCATGTCGCAGCCGCACAGAAGTCCCGTCACGTCCACGTTGCCGCCGAAGAACTCGTTCTTCACGAACAGCGGGATCAGCAGCCCCTTGAGCGGGCTCGCATCGATGAGCGGGCCCAGGAAGTGGCGCGTCGCGCAGCCGGCCACGTAGTGGACGCGCGCGTCGGCGGCGCGCAGAGCCGCGGCGCAACGCTCGACGAGCCCCGCGCGCTCTGCCCTTTTCCAGTCGTCAACGAACGAGCAGATGATGCCCACGCCGTCCTCGAACATGCCGAAGTCGCCGTAGCGCTCCGCCGGCGGCAGGTTCTCCAGCAGCGCGGGGCCGTAGGCATTGTGGTAGAACTCGTCGGCCGGGAAGGCCCACATGCTGCCGCGCTCGGCCAGAGCGCGCCGCTGGAACGGAATGACGAGGTCCATCACCGCGCGCGACGACACGGGGTCGTTGAAGCTGCGGTCGAAGACGCTCTGGTGCTTCGTGAATCCCAGCGGCACGATGCACACGTCGAGAATGCCGGGGCGCGCGTACGCCCAGGCAAGCGTGTCTTCCAGCACGGCGCCGTCGTTCTGGTCGGGCACGAGCACGATCTGGGCGTGGAACTCGATGCCCGCTTCCAGCAGCCGCTCCAGCACGTCGATGCCGTGCTGCGCGTGCTTGCCGATCATGCGTCGGCGCACCTCCGGATCCGCCACGTGCAGCGACAGGCGCAGAGGCGATATGCGCTGCTCGACGATGCGCCGTTCGTCTTCGGGCTTCAGGTTGGTGAACGTGACGAAGGTGCCCGCGAGAAAGCTCAGGCGAAAATCGTCGTCGCGCAAGGTGAGCGAGGAGCGCATATCGTCGGGCAGCTGGCGCATGAAGCAGAACGTGCAGGCGTTGCGGCATTGCCTCACGCCGTCGAACACGACGCCTTCGAACTCGAAGCCCCAGTCCTCGCCCTCCTCGCGCTCCAGTTCCACGACGCCCTCGTCGCCGTCGAGATCGACGTAGCCCAGCTCCATGACGTCGTCGGCCGCAAGCCAGCGCCAGTCGATGAGGTCGCGCACGGGCCTGCCGTCCACCGTGGTCACGTAGCAACCGGGCTCGAACCCCGCGTCGTCGGCCGGGCTGCCGGGCGCGACGGCGCTCACGAGCGCCCGCGGCGCCTCGCACCGCGCGCCGCATCCGCCGCGCTGCCTGGCCGCCGCCTCGCGATCGATATCGCCCGACGGGTACACCGGCGGCATCGGACGCGCTCCGGCATCCGCGCTCACAGCGCCTCCAGACGCTCCACGATGGCGGCTATCTGGTCTTCGGGAGTGGAGGCTCCGGCGGTGACGCCGACGCTCTCGCAGCCGACGAACCAGGAGGGATCCAGCTCCTCGGGCGCCTCCACGTGGTGGGTGCGCGGGCACGCGGCGGCGCAGATGTCGGCCAGGCGCGTGGTGTTCGACGAGTTGCGGCCGCCGATGACCACGATGGCGTCCACCTCGTCGGCGAGCGCCGCGGCCGATTCCTGGCGCTGGCGCGTAGCGAAGCAGATGGTGTTCTTCACCTCGGGCCGGATGCCGCGCGCGGCGAGCGCCTCGACCACCGCGTCCAGCGCCTCGCGGGTTTGCGTCGTCTGCACGACGATGCCCACCGGCGCCTCGATGCTCGCAGGCAGGTCGCCCGGGGCGGCGACCACGAACACCTCGCCCCCCGCTTCGCGCGCGTAGGCTACGAGGCCTTCCACCTCGGGATGGCCCTCCTCCCCCACCACCACGACGCGGCCGCAGCGGCGTGCGAGATCGGCGGCGGCCTTCTGCGCGCGGGCGACGTGCGGGCACGTGGCGTCGATGAGGGGCAGATCGCGTTCTTCCACCGCCCGGCGCACCGCGGGGGTCACGCCGTGACTGCGGATGATCACCGAGCCGCGCTCGACGTTCTCGGGGCCGTCGACCGCGCGGATGCCGCGCGCCGCCAGTTCGGCCACCACCTGCGGATTGTGGATGAGCGGACCCAACGTGGATGCGCCCTCGCCGCTGGCGCTGGCCTCGACGGCCATGTCGAGCGCGCGCTGCACGCCGTAGCACGCCCCGGCGTAGCTTGCCTTCACCACTCTCATGCGACCTCCTGAACCTTCGCCGCCTTCGCCGCCTTCGCGGCTGCCTTGGCCTCGATGCCGGCGACGACCTCGGCCGTCGTATGATGCGGGACGGGATGCTCGGCGAACACGGCCGTGAAGTCCTTGCCGCCGGGGAACAGCGCCGGCATGTCCACCTGCTCGCGCGGCACGTTCAGCGACAGCGCGAAGCACTCGCGCATGGCGTACCACGAGCAGCCGTCCAAGCGGTCTTCCTTCGGCAGGAAGTCGAAGTCCTCGACGAGGACGGGGTTGCCGTACTCGATGGTGATCTTCGGGAAACGGAAGCGCTCGCCCTTGTGCTTCACGTGCTCGGCGTTGCGCACGGTCATGGGAAGGATGGGCGCGTGCCCCATCTTCGCGATGAACGCGGCTCCCGAGTGCAGCTCGGGCGTGCGATCGCTTTTGCCGCGACGGGTTCCCTCGGGCATGATCCCCACGATCTCGTTGCTCTTCAGCATGCGCGTGGCGCGCTTGATGGCGGTGCGGTCGGCCGCGTCGCGCTTGATGGGAAACGCGCCCACGCGCGACAGCACCTGGCCCACCAGGCCGTGCGCGTTGCCGAACAGGTTCTCGCGTCCGAGGAAGCGCACCCACTGCGAGGGCCGTCCGGCCAGGTACATGAACGCCACGTCGAGGAACGACGTATGGTTGCCGACGACCACCACCCCGGTCTTGTCCTTGAAACCGCGCAAACTCTCGCGGTGGTCGACCCGGTAGCGGAAGCAGATCTTGAACACGAAAGCCAAGAAGCCCCAGATGAGGTTGCCGGCCCAGTGCGGCACCTGCTTCTCGTCGGACGTGCCGCCCAGCGGCATGTCCCACATCTTCTCGTACGGGAGGAACAGGCTCATCGCGCGCCCTTCTCGCGGGCGAGCGCGCAAATGTCCTCGATGACCTCTTCGATGTAGCGGCCGGTGGAATCCAGGCGCACGGCATCGTCGGCCGGGCGCAAAGGCGAGGTGGCGCGCGAGGAGTCCTGATCATCGCGACGGCGGATGTCGGTGAGCACCTCGTCGTAGTCGACGGAGCCCACGCCGCGGTCGACGTTCTGGCGCACGCGGCGATGCGCGCGCTCCTCAGCCGATGCGGTGAGGAACACCTTCACCGGAGCCTCGGGGAACACGGTGGTGCCGATGTCGCGGCCCTCCACCACGTAGTCGCCCGCGCGGCCGATGCGCTGCTGCTGCTCAACGAGCGCCGCGCGCACGGAGGGCGCGGCCGACACGGGGCTCACGGCGCGGTCGATCTCGGCCGTGCGGATGGCATCGGTCACGTCGATGCCGCCGATGGAAACGCGGCGCGGAACCGGCTCGCCCTCCTCGTGCGCGAAGGCGATGTCGTGGGCGCGTGCGAGGCGGCCGAGCGCTTCGTCGTCGTCGAAGGGAACCCCGTCCTGCAACGCCCGCCAGGCGACGGCGCGGTACATCGCGCCCGTGTCGAGGCAGGAGAAGCCCAGCTCGCGGGCGACGGCCTTCGCGACCGTGGACTTGCCGGCCCCGCTGGGGCCGTCGATGGCAATGATCATCGTGCCAACCTTTCGATATCGGTGAGGAACTGCGGATAGCTGATTTTCACGGAGTCGAAGTTCTCCACTTCGACGGGAGCGTTGCCGCACAGGCCGGCGAGCGCCCAGGTCATGGCCAGACGGTGGTCGTTCTTCGAGTCGAATGCGGCGCCGACGGGCACTTGCAAGCCCGGCTGGCCTTCCACGAACAGGTCGTTGCCGTCGATCCACGCGTCCACGCCGAGAGTCTCAAGCCCCTCCACGATGGCGGCCAGGCGGTCGGTCTCTTTCACGCGCAACTCGCTGACCTCGCGGAACACGGTGACGCCGCGCGCGTGAGCCGCCACGAGCGCCAACACCGGCACTTCGTCGACGATGGTGGCGATCTTGTCGGCTGGCACCTCGCACCCATGCAGGTTCGGCGTGTAGCACGCCGAAACGATGCCGTAGGGCTCCTTGCCCGCCGCTCCCGTGTGACGCACGCTGATATCGGCGCCCATGCGCTCGAGCGTGCGCGTGAATCCGATGCGCGCGGTGTTCAAGCTGACGTTCTCCACCTGGATGGAGCTGTCGGGCTTCAACACGGCAGCGCAGACGAGGAACGCCGCCGAAGACGGATCGCCCGGCACCTGCACCTCGCAGGCCCGAAGCGCAGCGGGACCCGTCACGCTGGCCGTGCGGTCGGCCGCTGTGGTGGTCACGCCGAATTCGGGCAGCATGAGCTCGGTATGGTTGCGCGAGGGCGAGGGCTCGTTGAGCGTCGTCGTGCCCCGCGCATACACGCCGGCCAGCAGCACCGCGGTTTTGAGCTGGGCCGACGCCATGGGTGCATCATAGGTGACCGCGCGCAGGTCACGCGTGCCCACCTCGGTTATAGGCAGCGTCTCGCGGCCGCCGGGCTCGAAGCGCGCGCCCATCTTCATGAGCGGCGCGGTGATGCGGCGCATGGGACGGCGCTGTAGCGAGTCGTCGCCCGTCAGCTCCACGCGCACGTTCCACGGCGCCAGCACGCCCATGAGCAGGCGCACCGTGGTGCCGGAGTTGCCGCAGTCGATGGGAGCCTCGGGCTGCGAGGGGCCGGCGGCGCCCCACCCCGTGACGCCTCCCGCCAAGCTGCCGTCGGGCTGCTTCTCGAGCGACACCTGCGCGCCCAGCTGGCCTACGGCCCTGATGGACGAGCGCACGTCCTCGGAGTCGAGCACGCCCGAAAGCCGCGAGGTGCCCTCGGCCATGGCGGCGAACAGCACGGCGCGGTGCGATATGGACTTGTCGCCCGGGACCGAGGCCGAGCCGCGCAGGGGCGCCGGCAGCGGGTTGACGACGGTGGCGTTTGCTTCATGCGACATGGGTATGCTCCTTTGCCGTCAAGGGACTGAACGATACTGAAAATCCTGCGTTGATGAGCTGGGCGGACAGCTGGCCGATATCACCCTCGTCGGTGAGCACGAGGCTGAGCACGGCGCTGTCCTCCGTGACGTGGTCGATCTCGATGGATTGGATGTTGCACCCCACCGAGCTGGTGACGGTGGTCACCTCGGCCACGACGCCCGGACGGTCCTCCATGGGGATGCGCACTTCCAGCAGACGCTCCGTCGAGGGCACCCAGGCAGCCGGCAGCGCGCGGCGCGCGGCCGCCGCGTCGGCCAGCAGCACAGTGAGCGCGGCGCGGTCGTCGGATGCCAGCGCGTCGGCGAACGCGCCGATGATGCCCTGGATCTCGTCGAGCCCGTCGGACAGCGCGTCCTTGTTGTCGAAGGCGATGCCGCACCACAGCTCGGGCGAACCGGCCGCGATGCGCGTGGAGTCCTTGAAGCCTCCGGCGGCCAGGCGCATGAGCGCCTGCTGGTCGTCGGCGTGGCGGCTGGCCAGCTGCACGAGCGAGGACGCCATGATATGCGGCACGTGGCTGACCACGGCCACCGCCTCGTCGTGGTCCTCGCGCGGCAGCGCGATGACGCGCGCGCCGATGGAGGTGACCAGCTCGTGCAGGCGCGGGAAGTGCTCGGCGGGCGTGTCGGCGTCGGGACAGAGGATCCAGTGCGCGCCCTTGAACAGGTCGGGTCGCGCGCCTTCGATGCCGTTCACCTCGGAGCCGGCCATGGGATGCCCGGGCACGAAGTTCTCGGGATGCGGCAGGACGCGCTCGGCCAAAGCCGTGATGCGCGCCTTCGTGGAGGCGGTGTCCGTGACGATGCCGCGATAGTCCCACCGCGCGAGGTCTTCGAAGTAGCGCTCCGCCGCGCCGACGGGCGTGGCGAGCACCACAAGGTCGCAGCCGTCGCCGACGAAGCGTTCGAACGCAGGATCGTCCGGCAGCGCGCCGTCCGTGGCCCAGCCGCGCTCGACGGCTTCGGCCAGCGTGCGTTCGTCGATGTCGACAGCCAGCACCCGCGTGTCGGGATACGCCGCGCGCACAGCGGCGGCGAACGAGGCGCCCACCAGTCCGAAACCTACCACCGCTATACGGCGAAACGCCTGATCAGGTTGCGTTGTATGCTGGTGTGCCATGAAACGGGAGCGCCTTTCTAGCATAGGGGTTCATTCCGTGTTCCGCAGGCTCCCGCTGCGCGGTCTCCTGCGGGTTTCATTCTAGCATTATTCGGCACGTCCGATGGCCTGGTGGAGCGCCGCCACTTCTTCGGCATCGAGCGCGCGCCACGCCCCGCGCGGCAGATCGCCCAGCTCGAGCGGGCCGAACGAATCGCGATGAAGCGCCAGCACCGGATGGCCGACGGCGGCCAGCATGCGCTTCACCTGGCGCTTACGGCCCTCGCGGATGCCCAAGCGCACGATGGAGCGTCGCGTCGCGCGCCCTTCGCACACGGCCGCATACTCCTTCGAGGAGCGCGGCGGCACGGCGGCGGGGATCTCCAGCAGACGCTCGGCATGGCGAGCCGCCCCGCCCTCCACCACGCGCACGTCGGCCGGCTGCGTCGGGCCGTCGTCCAGCTCGATGCCGCGCCGCAGAAGCGCCAGATCGCGCTCGGTCGGACGACCCTCGACGCAGGCCAGGTAGCGCTTCGTCACATGATGCTTCGGATGCAGCAGGCCGTTGCCCAGCTCGCCGTCGGTGGAGAACAGCAGCAGGCCCGTGGTGTCGAAGTCCAGCCGCCCGATGGGGAACAGCCCCGGATAGCGCTCAGTCGGCACGAGCTCGGCCACGGTACGCCGTCCCTGCGGATCGGACATGGTGGTGACGAACCCGGCCGGCTTGTGCAGCATGATGGTGACGGGCCCGTCGGCCAGGCGCACGACCGCGCCGTCCACCGCTACCTCGTCTGCGAGCGGATCCACCTTGCTTCCCAGCTCGGTCACCACCTTGCCGTTCACGGTCACGCGCCCCGCCGTCATAAGGTTCTCCGACCCCCGCCGGCTAGCCGCCCCCGCCCGAGCAAGGAACTTCTGCAACCGCATGGGAACGATACGATCCCCGCACTCCCCCATGTCGCTCACCTC
>OLQI01001871.1_pt1 | contig 11975 bp, 10 predicted proteins | sample 1672171 | NCBI WGS metagenome assembly OLQI01 (sample SAMEA3136655, study PRJEB25190) | human gut metagenome
CAATCTTCAGTCGATAGCGACATATGGATGTGGGGTCGTGTGCAATCCTGCACACGACCCCACATCCGTTTCTTACATCATTATCACCCAGTCAGTCTCATTCTCATTGAAGGAACTCTGATTCCCGAATCCATGCCTCATCTAGATTGGAGGCCACGATGATAAAACATGAGAACAACGCAGAAGTAGGCGCACTGATATTCAGACCATCAATGTCGTAACGGCCGGTTGAGTCAAAGCAACAACTTTTCCCCGTCGAATGCTGGCCATCACCTCCACATGATTGTTCAACGCCTGATAGAAATCAGGCGCATTGAGGATGATGCAGCTCGCCTTCTTTCCCACTTGGATACCGTAATCATTATCGATGCACAATGCTTTGGCGCCATTGTAGGTTACATAACGATACGACTCCTGAATTTGCGTATACCCCATGAGCTGCGCCGCATACGCCCCCATATGCACCACGTCAAGCATATTGCCGGTGCCCAACGGGCTCCAGGGATCGCGAATATCGTCCTCGCCGAATGCCACATTTATCCCGGCTTCGGTAAGTTCCTTGATTCGAGTAAGCCCACGACGCTTGGGATAGGTATCGAACCGCCCTCCCAGATGCATGTTCACCAGCGGATTACTCACAAAATTCATGCCAGACATCCGCAACAGACGGAACAACTTATACGTATACGCATCGTTATAGGACCCCATGGCAGTGGTATGGCTCGCGGTGAAACGTCTACCCATGCCGGATTCATAAGCCAATGTAGCAAGAACCTCCAGATTGCGGGATGAAGGATCGTCAATTTCATCGCAATGCACGTCAACCAGCCGATCATGCTTCATGGCGAGATCCGAAAGAAAACGTAACGATTCGACGCCGTAGTCACGGTTGAATTCAAAATGCGGAATTCCGCCCACCACATCCGCACCTTCATCAACAGCACGTTCCATCAAACGTTTGCCATTCGGGAAAGAGAGAATGCCCTCTTGGGGGAAAGCCACGATCTGCACATCCATGAAATCGCTCACCTGTTCGCGCAATTCAAGCATGGCATGCAAAGCGGTCAAATCGGGATCCGTCACATCGACATGGGTGCGCACGTATTGGATACCGTGTCCGGCCATCAGTTTCAGGGTGCGCAAAGCACGGTCCTTGACATCATCAACACTGAGCGTTTTCTTACGTTCCGACCAGATGCGAATTCCATCGAACAGAGTTCCTGTTTCATTCCATTCCGGTTGTCCGGCAGTCAAAGCAGCATCAAGATGAATATGAGGGTCAACAAAGGGAGGAATCATTAAGCCACCATGCCCATCAATGACCTCCTCCCCTGACCGTTCCTTTATGCAATGCGATTCGGAAGACTCAATGGCGGTGAATCGCTGGTCTTCGACGCGTATATCACTGGCGGAGTCAGCATTATCTATATGTACATTGCGAATAATCAATGGAAATCACCTTCTGCTATAGGGGAGCAATGAGCAGTGCCGGTAAATCCCTGTTGATTTTACCGGCACCAAATCCTGAGAGAAACCTCAGGCTTGTCCTATTCCGCGAGTTCGCGATCCACACAGGTTATTTTGGCTAAAACGTAGTAGACAAGGGCCGAAGTGACCATACCTCCAAGCCAGCTCAAATCAATGTTGCCCATGGCAACGGCGATAGGCCCCTGGAACAGGCTGCCATAGCTCATGGCCCAGCACATGGCCAAGCCGGCGAAGAACGCGATCAGCGCCTGCCAACGTACCAACGTCATGCCCTCATGACCCTTCTGGTTCAGTACCGAAGAGAAGTCGTCGCGCTTACGCTCGATGACGAAGAAATGTACCATCATGATACCGCCCCACACTGCGGTCCAACCGGCCACAGACGACAGCCAGCCATCCAGTGTGTTACCAATATCGGACATGCTCAGGAACAGCAGCACACCGAACCATGCGAACACGCCGATCACGATGTTGAGCGCACGACGATTAACCTTCACATCAAGGGCGAGTACTGACTGTGTGCAGCTGTAGAGGTTGAGGATGTTCGTGGCAATCGGACCGTGCAGCACTAGCAGCAGCACCGGAATGGCAAGAGCACCAAAGTTGTCGACAATCAGCTGGCCGGGATCGATGCTACCAGACTTGGTAGCAAGAGTCGCGCCGAGCAGACCGAGCCAGCACACAGGAATGAACTGGCCAATGGCGGAGGCACCAAACAGCTTCTTCTTCGGCACGCTTTTGGACACGAAACGTGAGTAATCACAAGCGTAGGTGAGCCAAGTGAAGCCCCAGCCGATGCCGATGGCGGTCATAATTGAGGAGATTGCCGCAAAATGGTCGGTTCCTCCAGCTGGTAGCGATCCTGCAAAATTCCAATCGATACCCATGAATCCCCATGCGGCGATGGTCATCATCAGCAGAATGGCCACAGTCGGCGGAACAGTCCACTTTTCAAATGTAGAGATGGCCTTATAGCCGAACAGTGAAATAATGACCTGAATAATCATCACCACACCGCCAATGGCTGCCTTCAGCGCGAAATGCCCTTCAATCGAGGAAACCAGACCAATTTTCATCAACAGGGCGGTGACCAAATCAAGTACCACCCAGGTGTTCACCGCACACCAGCCGATCACCACAATTGACTGAATAATACTGGGTAGGTAGTTGCCTACGCGCCCGAACACACGACGACCGAGCAGCATGCCGGTCAATCCCGTGCGCTGACCAAGCAGTACCATCACACCGAATACGGACATGCCAATCACATTGCCAAAGACAATCACGCCGAAGGTCTCCCACAGTCCTAGTCCCATCTGCACGCCCAAAGCGCCAAGCAGCCAATTGATAGGAGCCACATTGGCACCGAACCAAACCCAGAACTGTCCCCATAGGCTCGTAGTCTTGTTTTTCTCTGGAATGACTTGCAACTCATCCTCGACATTGTCATCTCGATTTTTTGCATTGCTCTTGTGGCCATTAATCGTTGTCAGCGTAATCGTTTGTACTGTCATTACGGTCACCTTTCTTTTCATCGAAACATCGACCATGGCGACGACTATGCATAATGGGATTTGCGCTCTGGTAACCGTCATGTTAACCGACTTGCGCACGGGAATGGACAAATCGACAAGTGCATGTCAGTCTAAGGCTCGTAATTCATGAATGAGTTTGACTCCGACCAACATGGCACTCCAGGAAACGGTGTCATGCTGCGAAATGCCGGTAAGCCGCTCTACACGTTCCAGACGGTTATACAACGTTTGCCGTTGTATGCCGAGCCATTCGCAGGCCATGGTTTTGCTGCCCATGCAATCCATTAATACGCACAATGTGTCAATCAGCATATCGTCCGCGTCAATGAGGGGACCGGCGACTTGACTGACGAATGTGTGCACGGCATCCTGCGCCGTCGCTACAGACAACAAACGCCGATATGCGCTGGCGCTCACGGGGACAACTGCGCCTTGGCCATGCGAACTTGACTTCTTGCGAGCATATGCATGGCCGCGCGTATGGCCAAGCGATTCTGCAGCGAACCGCACCGCAGACAACGCCGTGAGCAGATTGACCGCATCCGACGCGGTCAGGCCTTCGACAATCTGGACCGCGTCACCGCCCGTCTCAGCAAAAGTCCGCAGCACATCATGGCCGAACTCAGACATGGACGCAAACCAAGAAGCATCATCGCTGAGAATAGCGCCGACGAGCAGTTCACCATCAAGCGCGAGGATAAGACGCATACGTCTGGGAATCATCATGCTTTTCACACGCGCGATGCATTTCGACAGCACCTGTGCACCATGGTCCCAATGTTCCACACGAACGGCGAATGGCAACGCCCGCATATCCGTAAGAAGCCCTAAGGCGCGAATCATATCCTGCGTCTGCAGAATCTCCTCAGCCGAAGGACCCATGTCGGAAGAGGTCATGCCACACAGCAGGCGCACCTGAAGTTTCTCACCAATATCGGAAGTGACAAATGCCGGCAACGTCTGAGTCAGTAATGAAGTTATACAGGAACGCGCCTGCGGTTCCATAACCGTCATATACTGCGTAACGATCACGGTGGCAACAGGCATGCCGTCAGCCGAAGGAACACGAAAGGCCATATCTTTACTCCGCTCAGTTACGCCATCGAGTCCTTCGGAAGCAGCTAACGAGCCATCCGCCGCAATAATCGTCACATGCTCGCCCAACGTATCAGCGAGCGCCCGGGCAACATCCGAAACGGTATTCGCCAATGAAAAACGCGAGGCCAAGGATGTAGACAAATTGTCAACCTGCAAATGAGCTGTAAGCTGTTCACGAGTAATAGCAGTATTGATTTCTTGGCATAGGGCAACAAACGGCATGCGTCTGCGCAAACCAATCACCGGCAAACCAAGTTCATCGGCTCGTTGCGCCAACGCTCGAGGAACCTCGTTGAAGAAATCCACCAATTCCATCGCCAAAGCGCTTACCTTAGCCCTGTGCAGGGCATCCACATAGGCGATTAACCCTTCGTCATCAGCGTGTTCAGCAAGTGCGCTGCCTTCGATAATCAGTATCTCCCCACCGACAAGAAACTCAGTCACATCATAACGTTCCTGCGTATAGGCCCATCTAACGGCATTCCTCATCCCTGCCGCACCAGCGGCGATCTGCGGATTACACTGCTGGAAGATAGGTGCACAAAATACATCCCACACTGTTATCAACATGACATTTTGTCCAATCTCAGTGACGTTGACATCATATCCCTTTTACGTAAGGGCAACGGCGAATGCCGATACTAACAGCATCAAATGCAATTGATATGACAACAACGTAACAGCGTCGGAAAGGCTCATCATGAAAACATTTCCCCAGCAACGACATTGCCACGATGGATAAAACGCGATACGACAATCTACGACCCCATTGTGGACTATCCCCACTTGCCTCGCACCATTTTATGCTTATACGTATCGCAAAATAAAACGAAGGAACATCATGACCACCACACTATTCACCAATGTGCATATCGCCACCGGCATGCCGGGAAGCACTGCTGCCGAAACCACGCCATTGCAGGATATTCTTGTTGAAGATGGACGATTCAAGAAAATCGGACAAAGGCTTGTAGCCAAACTCGCCACACAGGGTATGGATATATCATCCATCGAAACCATCGATCTGGAAGGCAAACTGGCATGTCCGCCGTTCTGTGACACCCATCTGCACCTCGATTATGTGTTCACCGCACGTAAGCCCGGCGCGGTGAACGAATCCGGCACCCTGTTCGAAGGCATTCAGCGCTGGAGCGAGACCAAATCCGATCTTACCGTTGACGAGGTCAAGGAACGGGCGAAAATCGGCATAGCAAAGGAAATGCGTCACGGCGTGCAATTCATCCGTTCCCACGCCGATGTCACAGATCCAAACCTCACTTCCTTGAAGGCCTTGCTTGAATTGAAGGAGGAACTGAAAGATACGGTCACGCTGCAGATCGTCTCCTTCCCGCAGGAGGGCATGTACTCCTATGAAGGTCCTCATGGCGAATCCGGAGCGGATTTGGTTGAGGAAGGCCTGAAAATGGGTGCTGATTGCGTCGGTGGCATTCCGCATTTCGAGCAGTGCCGTGAGTTCGGCGAACGTTCCATGCACACCGTGGTCGAACTGGCTTCGAAGTACAACAAACTCATCGACGTGCATTGCGATGAAACCGACGATCCAAACTCACGTTATCTTGAATTGCTGTCCGCACTCGCCTATCGCGCCGGTATTGGTTCGAAGACCACGGCAAGCCACACTTGCTCCTTGGGATCGGCCGACAATGCCTATTTCTTCCATCTGAGCAAGCTGTTGAAGGCCGCACATATCAATTTCGCCTGCGCGCCTACGGAAAATCTGTATCTGCAGGGGCGTCAAGACACGTTCCCGAAGCGTCGTGGCATCACGCGAGTCAAGGAGCTCACCGAAGCTGGGGTGAATGTGTCGCTTGGTCAGGATTCCATGCAAGATCCCTGGTATCCGGTCGGTAACGGCAATATGATGCTGATTCTCGATTATGTGCTGCATTTGGCGCAGATGATGAGTTTTGAGGAGATCGATGATGCGTTGAAGTTCCTGACGGTCAATGGTGCGACCACGCTCGGCATGCGAGATTCGTATGGTCTTGAAGCAGGTAAGCCCGCAAATTTCATTGTGCTTGACGCTTCCAGCGTGTTCGACGCCGTATACGAGCGTTGCGACGTGCTTCGTTCGGTGCGCGAAGGTCGTACGCTGTTCACCCGCAACACGTCGATCACTACCGATCTCGATCTACTGACGCTGTAATTCGTCAAGTTTCGGAATACTTTTGGTATAGAAAAGGCCTTGAAATCATTACGTATGATTTCAAGGCCTTCCGTGTGTTGCGTTACCTGCGCGCCGATTGCTTATTTATTCAGCAGATTCTGCGGATTCCATCGATTCGGCAGGTGCCTCAGCTTTAGCCGGTGCAGCTTCAGTTTCAGCAGTATCGGTATCGGCAGGCTCCGTGTTCGGCTCTTCGAACGCCTCACCGGTGAAGGTGAACTCGCCCAGAATGCCTTCGCCTTCCGCATCGACCTTCACGCGCTGGCCATCTTCAAGTTCACCCATCAGAATCTTCTCCGAAATGGCGTCTTCGACGTCGCGCTGAATCACACGGCGCAACGGACGCGCGCCCAGCAGCGGGTCGAAGCCCTTCTGCGCGAGCAGATCCTTGGCAGCGTCAGTAAGCTCGAGCGACATGTGGCGATCGAACAAGCGATCATTGAGCTGCTTGACGTCAAGATCGACGATCGAAGGCATTCGCCTGCTGTCCCCGGTTATCCCATCCAAAGTGTACGGCCTCGCGAAAAACTACGAAGCCCACGCCCGGTTCATGCACGACGCCGGCCACTCCGACATCAAGCACGCGCCAGAAGACATGGCGATCTTCTCCAAGCCGTCCACCTCCGTCATCGGCTTCGACGACCCGATCATCTACCCCGCGGGCTCCAACGACATGAACTTCGAGCCGGAAGTGGCCGTGGTCATCAGCCGCATAACGAAGAACGTCACCGTCGAAAACGCCATGGATTACGTACTCGGTTTCACCTGCGTCAACGACGTGACACTGCGCGACCTGCAAGGCCTCGGCTCCATGTGGACACGCGCCAAGGGCTTCGACACTTCCTGCCCGCTCAGCCCGTGGATCGTGACGCGCGACGCCAAGATTTCGTTCACGCCAAACGGCGAGGACGTGCCAATGGCGTCCGGCACCACCGCGAACCTAATCCACGGCATTCCGGAACAGATCGCAGCGATTTCGTCGTTCGCCACGCTGCTGCCGGGCGAAGTTATTCTGACCGGTACGCCGAACGCGTCCGGACACTTGGATCCCGGCGACGAGACAGTGGTGACCGTAGAAGGCATGGTTTCCTGCGTAACGTGGTGCTGCGTGCGTGAGTTCGGCACTGCATCATGTGGGGCCTACCATCCCGATCCGCGCCGCTGCCGTGCGCGATTTTACGCGTACGAAAAAGCCGCGCCCGCGATTAATCGAATCCGGGTTTCCCGGACCGGTGATCGGGGCACGGCTTGTAGGCGTGGAACGCCCATGACATCGTCAAGCGTTGTCCTTGCTTCCGAGCTTGCACTCGAGGAGGTTGACGATTCGCGCATGTTCCTTTTCGTCAATCTTCACGGTGAATAGGAACACGAGCAGACTGATGACGATGAACGCGAGAGGTGTGTAGAAGGCGAACGTCTTGAAAGTCTGAATATCGTGCGCAGTCATGTCGGCCGCGGTGGCGGTGTTGATCATACCGGCGGACACTGCGACTAATCCAACGATGCCGTTGGAGAAGGCACCCGCAATTTTGTCAAGCATGGGCCTGATGGAGAGGATGACTGCCTCGTTACGCTTGCCGGTTTTCAACTGACCATATTCCACAGTGTCAGTCATGGTGAGGATGGCCGTGGTCTGTATCAGAGTTGATGGCAGATAGAATAGTACGAGTGCGATGATGACGGCAGTCAGATTCGTGGAGGCGAAGATAAACACCAGATACGCCGCGATCATTAGGCCCATGCCGGTGATGAACAGGTAACGGCGCGGAATGAATTTGTTGATCACAGGGTACAGCGGAGTGATCAACAGACCAGTGATGACGGGGATGATTCCTGCAATGGAGAATGCCGCTGGCTTGTCGAGGACGAATTTGAACAGGTAGAACAGCACGCCTGCCGTCGCGACGTTTGCCACGGCATAGAACAAGTAGGACAGGGCGACCCACAGCAATTGATCGTTCTTCGCCAGCGCCGCGAAGGCCTGAAGAGGGCTGCCGTTATTTTGAGCCTTGATGCGCAGCGCACTCTGGCGTTCCCGGGTGCCAAACGCGCCGGACATGGCCGAAATGATGGCAAGCATGGCGACAATGAGCGCAAGGGCGGTCCAGCCGCTCTGGTTCTGTTCGTTTCTGCCGGTGAACAGCATACTGAAATAGGTGACCACGGGTACCACGATGACCGTCAGCCCGTTAAAGCCGAGGGAGGCTCCGAACGAGCCGAGGGAAGTGTACAGTGCCCTCTCCTGCGAATCTTCGGACAGTGCAGGAATCATGCCCCAGAACGAGATGTCACGCAGGGAATAGAACACGTCGAGGATGATGAACACCGCAATGAACAGAACGATGAACCATGTCTGATTCACGTTGACGAAACCGAACAATCCAGTGAACACCATAAACAGAAGGATCGCGCTGACGAGACCTCCGATAAATTGCCAAGGGCGAAACCTGCCGATTCGGGTATTGGTGTTATCGATAAGGTTGCCGAGCAGTGGGTCGACGAAGATCTCTCCGATGCGGATGATCACAATGGCTCCGGTGATAATGCCAACGAGCTTGGTCGCGATGTCTTTGTCCACTCCGGCGAAAAGGGCGGAAGTGACGTATACCACGAAATAGGTGCTCATCATGTTGTAGAAGGCGGCTTGTCCAAAACCACTGAAGGTGTAGGCCATCCGCTGTCCAAGTATGTGCTTTGGCTTCAGGCCCGTTGAGGATGCTGAATGAGACATAGGTATCCCTTCGTAAGGTGAGGAGTGTTCAACCGGTGCGCATGCGGTGCAACGTTGCAGATTGCAGGCGCTGAGAATCAGGTGGGGTGGAATAGGATTGGCGTTATGCGCCAAGTAGTGCGGCGAAGCGGGGGGCCAGCAATGCGGCCATACGGTTGTAGCCCTGCTGGTTGGGATGGATGGAATTGCCAAAAAGTTCGCGCCTCTGATTGATGTTGCGAGCGTAATCGATGAAATGCCAGCCGTTCACCCGGCACATGCGGCGATATGCCTCATTGAGCAGATCGATGCCGTGATTGATCTCCACAATGTCTTCCAACGTGAAGCGCTCTCGGAAAATTGGTTCCTCAACTGCGAATTGCAGCACGGAAAGCACTGCTACTGCCGGATGCTGCTCGGATAGGCCGAGTACTTCGTCCATGAGGTCCTCGAAACGGGAGACTACGGGTTTCACCGTTTCCTCCGTGCGTGCATTCTCCAAATCGACGTCGTTGGTGCCAAGCCCCACCACGATCAAATCCGCGTCGGGAAGGTGCAGCTTCGCCATTTCCCATTCCGGGTATGTGCGGTAGTCCACGGTGCTTGCGCCATCATGGCCAAACCCTTGAACGTCAATGTTCAGCAGGGCGCCAACCGTTTCCGGCCAAGGGTGCGACACGTGGTACCCCAGTCCGGTATCCCCGTGGGTAATGCTGTCTCCGAGACATACGACGTGTGCCATGGAGGAAGGCATGTGAATGTTGTTGATTCTGGTTTCGTGTGTGGAGGTCATGAGATCGTTCTCCCTGTTCCGGTTCCGCCGACGTCGCCGTCGGGCTTCTATCTCGCGGTCCACGGTGGCCGCTGACAATATGGTATGCTCTCGCGCTTGTTGTTTTCATGGCATCCCGGTTTCAAAATTTATGAAATCTTGGCTTTGCTAGGTTTTCAGGATTGGAACGGCTGGGATAGTTCTGCACGATATTGCGATGGGGATTTACCATTCGCGCGTTTGAAGGCGGCGCAGAACATGCTTTGGCTGTGGAAGCCGCAGTCGGCGCTGATGGCGCCCACCGGCAGCGCCGTGGTGTGCAGCAGGAACTTGCCTCGCTCGAGCCTTGCATTGAGTATGTACTGATGTGGCGTGGTCCCGGTGCGTTCCTTGAAGCGTTTGGAGAAATAGTATTTGTCGATACAGAACACTGTCGCGAGTGAATCCAGCGAGAGGTCGTCATTTAGGTGCGCCGTGATATACGGCAGCGCCCGGTCGATGACGTTCAGGGCGTCGCCGTGAGGGCCGCCCGACTTGCCTGCGGACGCAAGCGAAGCCAACACGCCGTCGATGTGATGCGATAGTTCGGCCTCCCCTGCCGCTCTTCCCGCTTTGAGCATGTCGAAAATGGCGTGCATCTCGTGGAGACCATGTCCGCTTCTCCCAGCGTCGATGACGTTACCGGAGCGTCCCACGATGTATTCGTACATGTTTCTCGCCGCAGGCCCGTCATAGTGGAGCCAGATATCTCGGCAGGGTTCATCAGTGGAGAAGTGATGCGGTTCATAGCAATCGACGATAAGGAATTGGCCTTCATGTGCAACGGCAGCGACGTCCGCGAAACGGATGTGGAATGATCCTTCGCTGATGTAGGCGATGAGGAAGTTGTTCATCGGGGCCCGGCTCAATCTGTACCCGGGCGTAAAAGCACCAAGCCCAATGCGATGGGGATAGTACATGCAGTTGCGCATCTTCGGTGTGGCGGAGTAGAGGAAGTACTCCGAGCGGCACGAGATCATGTTTGCTTCAGTGAGGTGCATTTCTGTCTCCCGGTTTCAGCTGCGAAGGTTTGGTGGGTCGAAGTGCGTGTAGATGCAACGAACGCGGCACATAGGGATAGTTAGGCCGTTGATTGCCTGCATGGCTCACCGGGGTTCATGGTAGCGCGTTCCGTTAACGATCCGGAACTCCCGTAATTGTGCCGGCCTGACTCTGACGTGACGTTCTAATGTGACGTTTTTGTGTGCGACAGGTAGGAGCGTCCTCGAGGATGGAGGGAATAGGAGCGACAGCGTGGCGGGGCCATGGTTGTCGTCGAATGTAGGTGTGGTGCTGCGGGCGTTGATGCATGGGCCGCTCATACGTTTTCGGACAGAAATGGGCGGATTGATATGGCCTGATTTTTGTTTCGCTCTTATAGTGACGACGGCTTGCGCCGCTTGGTTCGCGTAATACTCGGTTTCCACCTCTTCCGGTGTCCCGTAGCCCAATGACTGATGCAGACGCTTCGAGTTCCACCACGAGACCCACCGGAACGTCGCCAGCTTCAGATCCCTCAAATCCCGGAAGGGTCTGCGCCGCCATGAGATGCGGCCCGCGCGATCGCCCATTCCGGCGCCTGCAATGGCAGCCCCCTGGCGTCCATGGCCGTGGCGCACACCCGTCCGACGGTCCCGCGGGCGAACACGCCGGCGACGAACGCCACGTAGCCGAGCGAGCCATTGGTCATGCGCACGTAGGCGATGTCGGCCACGCGCGGATGGCTGAGGGCCTCCGTCTCAGCCCGCGTTCCACGAGGTCGGGCCCGCCCGCCCGCGCCCCTCGCTGGCTTGGTGGCGACGGGCGTTTCTCCTCTTCTGACGCCTTGGACGCCGAGCCCACGCATGACCGAGAGCACCCGGCCGCGGCTGATCTCGGCCGGATCCCAGCCCTGGGCGATCAACTGGGCCGCATCTTCCTGTACCCGTACACGGCCATGAAGAAATCCGAGTGGACCAGAAGGATGCCGCGGGCCGGCGCTTCGTGCCTGGCGGCCATGCGGCTGACGGGCCTGGATCTGAACATGCGGCAGCCGTGAGGCGTGACGAGCCCGCAATCCGGCGAACCGGCGAGGACTCGGCATATCGGCCCGATCCCGAAACGACCTTCGTATTCGCCGACGTACGCGACCATCAACGCCGTGTC
>OLQI01001873.1_pt1 | contig 11964 bp, 8 predicted proteins | sample 1672171 | NCBI WGS metagenome assembly OLQI01 (sample SAMEA3136655, study PRJEB25190) | human gut metagenome
GGAATCCGCAGCACACCGGCCATTCATGTATGCGGCAAGTGCCGCCGATCAGTGCGGCAGTGCGCGCTACTTGGTGATCGTGTTGTACGTGGGCATGTTCGTGTAATCGAACTGCACGTTCTTCACGTTCTGTGCAGACACGGCGGCGAAACGTTTGACCGGGAATACTGGGGTAATACGCAACTTCATCGCTCCTCTTCCTCGAATGAAACTATGTTCCATTGGTATGAGCCAGCCACGTACGGTATTCGTGTCTGGCCTGCCACACAATGATGCAGCCGTATATACGGGCACAGCATTGCGCGGCAGTTCATTGTATGGAAGACATGCAAACTCAATGTTTCCTTGTCCAAATAAAAAAACGAGCGCGGCTGATGTGCGGCACCGGTCCAAAAACTCATGTCCGCCAGCGCAACGCGACTACGTACCTTATGCTGGTCTGCGCGTAAAATAGAATGGTTGCGATATTGGGTTATTCACGGAGGAATGGATGCGACGCTGGCTGATCAATGTAGCCAAAAATGAGACGATTCTCATCGTCGCCGCAATACTCGCCCTGATTTCGTGTTTCATTGTGCCGCCGGACGCCGATTACAAAAGCTACATTCACGCCAGCACCATCAGCCAGCTCATCTGCCTGATGATTGTGGTGTGCGGATTCCAGCGTATCGGCGTGTTCCGCATCATCGGTTCGCGATTGCTGGAGAAGGTCAGCACCATGCGCGGACTGGTCATTACGCTTGTCGCTTTGACGTTCTTTTCCGCGATGTTCATCACCAATGACGTTGCGCTGGTCACGTTTGTGCCGTTCGCGGTGGCCGTGCTCATCATGGCTGGGCAAGAGGATAAGACCATCCTCGTGGTCACGCTGATGACCATTGGCGCGAACGTGGGCAGTATGCTCACCCCGATCGGCAACGCGCACAACCTGTATCTCAAAGCCCTGACCGGCATGCCGACCATGGAATTCCTCGGCATCATGGCACCGTATTCCGGCACGGCGGCCGTGTTGCTGGTCATCGTGATTTCCGTGGTGTTTGGCGGCAAACCGGTCGGCGACCTGGGCGACCTCGAAACCGGCGTGCTGGCTCCCGAGCGCAACAAACACCAGCCCGACGAGATTCGTATCACCGGCTACGGCGCCGGTTATGGCGGCTGGCGCACCATCGTCTACTCGCTGCTGTTCATCGTCTGCCTACTGGCCGTCTCCGACGTGATTCCCCTGTGGGTGATGTGCGTGATCGTGGTCGTCGTGTTCCTGTTCACCGATCGGCGCGTATTCAAATACGTGGATTGGGGACTGCCGCTCACCTTCTGCATGTTCTTCATCTTCATCGGCAACATGAAGCGCGTGCCCGAATTCTACGAACTGGCGCGCTCGCTGGTCGGCGGCCATCCGCTGGAGGTGGCGGTCGGCTCCAGCCAGGTCATCAGCAATGTGCCCACCACGATTCTGCTTTCCGGCTTCTGCGACCAATGGCGCGATCTGATCATTGGCACCAATTTGGGCGGCATGGGTACGCTCATCGCCTCGATGGCCTCGCTTATTTCTTACAAGAACGTCGTGCGCCAATACCCGCACAAGAAAGGCCGGTATCTGGCCGTCTACTCCGCCGTCAACGTTCTGTTTTTGGCCGTATTGCTGACCTTGAGCTGGATCATCGAGCCGAGTCTCTGAGCCGCCGTTGTGGGTTGGGCCGGTCTACCGCGCGTATACGGTGGGGGAGCCGGTCAGTCGGCTCATGGCCGACTGCGGGATGTCGTGGATGCGGCCGATGGTGGCATCCAGCGTGGATACGCCGGATACGCCGTCTGTGTTGGCTGTGTTGGCTGCAGAGGTGATGCTGGATACGCCGACTGCGGACGATGATACGGACGCAACCATCGGCTGACGATAGGCGTTGGAGTTGCGGGCCAGCCGGGCGAGCGCAGGGCGCTGCCTGCGGAACAGATTGATAAACATACCGCATACTCCTTCATCGTTGGCCGGCGGTCTTCTGGCCGCCGTGGTTTCCATCCTGCCCTCCTGCGCTTGTATTCGCTATGGGGGATAGCCCCTATTATTCCCCTGAATCTGCACGATTCCCCCTCATCCTTGAGGGTGATTCTAATGGCAAAGGCATCGGCCTAATGGCCGATGCCAATCAGCGCGAAACCACCAGCGTGACGCTGTACGGCTTGATCTTCATCGCCAGCAATGAAGACGGCGACGGCAATGTGTAAGCCCGACGTTCCGGCACAATCGCCCCCCGAAGCCTCGCCGCGGTATCCGATAGTGGTCTTCGCCGTCGGATTGGCGTTTAACGTCGTCACCTCCAAACGCACCGGTCGCGATGGCGAGGCGCCCAGCCCGGCCAGTCCGCGCGCGATTTCCAACGTCACATCCACCGGGGAATCGGAGATATTGACGATTTTGATGTAACGGCAGGCGTCATCCCCGTCATGCCCGGTGGCGCTGACATACAGATGTTTGGCGGGGCGTGACGCGGTCTGCTCGATGGACACGGCATACGTCGTGTCGCCCAGATGCGTGGAAAACAGCCGCTCCACCTCATAATTCACCGTGGGGTTCACATGCGCCGGATTGAATTCGATAAGATTCTGCGCCCACCCCTTAGCCGGGATATGCGCGAGCAGCGGCGCATAGGAGGTCATGCGCACCACGTCGGAATTGCGCTCGCAACCGGTCAGGAACGCGGCCTCGCCGAGTGCCGACTTCCACGTGTTCGCGCCTTGTTCGGTCTGTGGTTGGCCGGCAAAATAGCCGTTGGCTGAATATTCGCCGAAATAGACGCCGGCGCCGCAACGCGGGTAAGCGTCGAATCGTGACGCCTGGGATGCAAACCATTCGGGGGAGTGGTAGGAATGCTCGTCGACGATAATCGCGTCACCGGTGGCGGAATCATGTGCCCCGGAATCGGTTGCGGCCAACGCTCGCGCATGGTCCCAGCTGCGCTTCATCGCCGGCTGGAAGGGGAACAGTCCGGCGCTCATCACACACAGCATATCCGGGTATCGTTCATGAATGGCCTCGCTGATCATGTCAAACTTGGCCACGTAGTCAGCCCCGAAGTTTTCGTTGCCCACGCCGATCATGTCCAAGCCGAACGGCTCAGGATGGCCCATATCACGCCGGACCGCGGCCCACGAGCTGGACTCCGGATCGCCATTCGCGAATTCGATGAGGTCCAGGTAGTCCTGAATCACATTGTTGCGGAAGGTGGCCGAATTGATATCCATGTGGCGCGGATCTCGGCCGGGCGACTGGCATGCGATGCCGGCGAACAGAGTGGGCAGCGGCTTGGCCTTGAGGTCCTCGCACAGGCAGAAATATTCGTAGAAACCGATCTGATAGCTCTGCGAATAGCTGGAACCATCCGGCATCTTGAACGACCACATCGAATACTGTTGGCGTCGCGCGGCCAGAGAGCCGACGGTATCCTTCCAGCGATATTCATTGCCGGGCGTCACACCTTCGACGATGCAGCCGCCGGGGAATCGCAGAAACGCTGGATGCAACGCCTGAATGGTCTCCACCAAATCGCGGCGCAGCTTGCCGTAACGCCATTTCGGGTCGCCCGCGCCCCAATAGTCCGCATCCATGAACTGCACCAGATCCAGATCGAACGTGGTGCGTTCGCCGGCGTCAATGGTGATACGCAGCTTGCCGTAATCGGTGTTCAGTCCGGTTACGTCGGCGTTGAACCGGTACCAGCCGTCACGGCCGATGACGATGGCACCATCCGACGAATCCGGACTGATCGAAACGCCGGAATCCTGCGCATCGGCCCCATCGTCCTGCCTCAGACCGGTCTCTTCCGTATCGTCAAGCGGATCGGAGTCCACGATATACGACAATCGAGTGATACTGGTGAGCGGCAGGCCGTACCTATCGACCACGCCGACGGACAGCTCGGCCCGCCCATGAACCGGACGTACCGCGAGACTGACGGAATAGGTGTGGTCGGCGACGATGGAGAACGCGGGCTCGCCCCCGTTGTCGCCGCCTCCGTTATAGCCGAGGTTTTCCAGATATGCAGGGCCGGTTTCGGAAGGAACATCGGACGTGATGCGAGCGTATCGGCTATGTGCGTGAATTGGCGGGGCGGGGCAGTCGGTGGTCACCCGCTGGCCGTGAATCCCGCGTATCTCACTGCCAAGGCTGGCGGCGGAACAGTTGATGAAATCCCAGAAACGCAGGGAATCAGCCTGCGTACGCCACCGTTCGGCACCGGCCATACGCCACGTGTGATGGTCGAGATAAACGCCGTCAAAACTGTAGTTGTTCACCATGTTGGCGTTCAGCCCGCCATCCGCACCATGGTTGATGTCCTCGAAGAACACGCCGTACAGTCGCCCGCTTGTGTGATGGGTGGGGCTTCCCACGCTAATCCGCACCATGGTTTCGATTGTAGAGGGAATGGAGCGGAAAGGTAAACGGAAGAGTTCGCTCACCGTTCATGTTGCGGTCAATCCAAGTCGACTGTTCGCCGGTATACAGCCGGTAACCTCGAAACAGGAATGGAAAATACGGACGACTAGGAGCGCGGCTGTGCAATCCTCGGTGGGAATACGTGAGCGCATCGACCACGTGTATCCGTCGCTGCGTCCGGCGGAGCGCGCCGTGGCCCAGTATATTCGGAATCATATCGAGGAGGCGGCCGACCTGACCGTCGGTCAGATGGCCGACATCGCCCACGTCAGCCAGCCGACGGTGATTCGGTTCGCCCGCAAGCTCGGTTTCGGCGGTTACCGTGAACTGCGGTACGTGTTGCGCCATCCGGCCGCCGAACACAAAGTGACCTTCAATCCGTTGGCTGGATTCGATCTGAATCCGTGGGATGACGAAGATGAGATTCCCGGCAAAGCGGCCTATGGCGCGAAGGCGCTGATCGATGAGCTGCACAGTGCGTTGGACCCCAAGGCCTATCGCAAGGCGGTCGCCCTACTCGCCGAATCGGAGTTCATCGATATTTTCGGCGTGGAGAATTCGTTGACACCGGCGATGGATCTGTTCACCAAGCTCGGCTACCTGGGACTGACATGCCGTCTCAATACCGACGCTTACCTGCAGCAGATCGGTGCCGGGCACCTGCCCCACGGCGCTGTGGCCGTCGCCTTCTCCCATTCGGGGCAGTTCGGCGGATACGGTCAAAGCGTTGCGATTGGCGAAGTCGCATGGCGCGAAAACCATCGCCATAACCAATGCCATCGGCGCGCCGCTGGCCAGCTGGGCCGACGTGACGTTGCTGACGGGTCGTGATTCGCACACGATCTATGGCAATGCGATTTTCTCGCGCGTGGCCGATACCGCGCTCGTGGACATGCTGTACATGGGCGTGATTCTGTCCGACTACGGCCGGTTCTCCACCGCGCTCGACGAATCCGGTCGCATGATTCGCGACCGCGTATTCGAGAACTGAGCTGCTGTTTTATCGTGCCTTGGGCCGTATTGCTCTGGTCGTTGCTGCTTGGGTTGTTGACGATTTGGTCGTTGTCGCCCTGGTCGCTACCGTCCTGAGGCATGTGCCAGCGAATACGTAGTGGACTTGGCGTGCGTATGACGTTCGATCTTGCCGCTCAACTCCAGCTGGTCCAAGAGCTGCGTCATCTGATCCTTGTTCAGGCCAAGCGCTTTCTGCATGGTTTTACGGCTGAGCTTCACACCGCGGAACGCGAGGAAATTGAGCGTGAACTGTTCCAACGTTTGAGGCGACGGTTCCAGCGTTGCCGTATCAAGCGGGCGGGTACTGGCCTGATCGTCACCGTCCGGGCGTTCGCCGAATCCACTGCCGAGAATCAGCGTCTGCAGTGGCGCGCAGCCGATGATGCGTGCGCCGGCCAAAGCATCTGCGGCGTTATCCGTCATGCGCTGAATCGTGGGGAATGAGTACATTTTGGCATGCTGTGCTTCGTCAGTGGTGCTGGGCGCGGCGGAAGCATCGGCATCGGTCCGATGCGAGGACGCGGCCTCGGCCGATACAGGGATAGGCAGTACCATTGCCACCGAAGTGGGGCCCACGCGCAGTTGCGGACTGACCGCGCTCTGCGCGTAGGCGTCCATAATGCGTTGAATGCCGGTACCGCAGTTCTCGCAGAGGCCCAAATCGGCGAACAATTCAGCCAAACGCGGGGTGCGTGGCTGGCATACGCCGTTGAGTAGATCGTTGATTTCCAAACCATCGGTCAGGCCGCCGAGCGACACGATTTCCAAGCGGGAATCGAAGATATTGATCAGTGTGGGGCCGGAGTACGTGTAATCGCGATGTTCCAGTGCGTTGACCAATGCTTCGCGCAGGGCTATGGCCGGGTATTGGCCGGATTCGTTGATGCCGTTCAGCAGGGCGCTGGCTTGGTCGAGCTGGCGTAGCACCGAGCCGGTGAATGTGTGACGTTCGCGAATGGCGTTTTTGCCATTGCCCTCGAAAATGGTGGCCTTGATAACGAACGGGCATTGGTTGGACAGCAGGGTGGCAAGCGACGATTCGGTGGTGCTGGTGAAGGTGTTGTTGGTGCCGGTGTTGGTGATGCTGCCGGCGGGGACATTACCGGCATCGGCAGAGACGGATGCAGCCATGTTGGTCACAACCGGGCTTTCCCAATCCTTGCCTTCACTGGCAAAACGACCCTGTGCGTATGTGAAAGTGAGCTCACCGCTATCGCCTGCGACGGTCTGGCCCGATGCGGCGTGATCTACGTTGCTCTCCGTTGTCCCCATATCGCCGATGGTACCGGTGCAAGCCGACGTTACGCCGAGGTGTTTTACACCCCTACGGCTAGACTTACACGAGTTTGGCCCCGTAGCTCAGCTGGATAGAGCATGTGACTTCTAATCTCAAGGTCGACGGTTCGAGCCCGTCCGGGGTCACGATGTAATAAGCCCTTGGTCCCTCATCGTTTGTGAGGGGCAGGGGCTTTTGAATATTATGCCGGTCTGGGTCCGTCTGGAGCCTGAACTGTCGACCTTGAGATTAGAAGTCACATGCTCATCACCACCATCCGGGAACACCCTTAAGGGGTGCGTCTCCTGCATAATGGCTATACTCTGACTTGAGATGTGCTGAATAATAACCAGCTATCGCGCGTCCGCCAATGGCGACGAACGAGGGAAGAAGGGCCCGTGCCGCGAGCAATCATCGAGGTAAGAAACCTACGCAAGGAATACCCCGTCGAGGATGAGACGGTGGTGGCGCTTGACCGTGTCAATCTCAGTATCCCGCAAGGCCAGATCTGCTGCATTTTCGGCGAGTCCGGCTCCGGCAAATCCACGCTGCTCAACCAGTTGGCCGGCATGGAAAAACCGACGCGCGGCGGCGTGAGAATCGGCGGCGTACCCGTCAGCAAACTCGACGAGCGTGAGCTGGCGGCCTTCCGCCAGAAGCATCTTGGCTTCGTATTCCAGTCGTACAACCTGCTGCCCAATCTGACCGCGCTCGAAAACGTGGCAATGCCGCTGATGTTCCGCGGCGTGCCCAAGGAACAGCGCGAACGTGCGGCGCGTGGCGTACTCAAACGAGTCGGGCTCGGCCATCGTCTCAGCCATTACCCGCGCCAGATGTCGGGAGGCCAACAGCAGCGCGTCGGCATCGCCCGGGCGTTTGTGACCAAGCCCGAGGTGGTGTTCGCCGATGAGCCGACCGGCAACCTTGACTCCAAAACCAAAACCGAGGTCATGACGATGATCTGCGCATTCGCCCATGACTTCAACCAGACCATCGTGCTGGTCACACACGATCCGCAGATGGCTTCATACGCCGACCGCATCGTCACCTTGCTCGATGGCCGCATCACCAGCGATCGGCTCAACACCGACCTTTCCCGCCCAACTGTTCCGTCCACGCCGTCCGCCCAAAGAACCCAAGGAGTTGACCGATGAAGCACCTCTCCCACCGCACCATCGCCATCATCGTCGCGTTGCTCTCCACGCTGTCACTGGCACTTGCCGTCATCTCCCTTCCGCACCAGGCGTACGCAGTCGACGGCACAGACGGCACAAGCGGCACGAACAGTACGTCTCAGGGAAGCGACGGCGATTCCGCGCCAATCGCCGGCCCGGTGCCGAACATCATCGTCACCAACTTCACCTATGGCGGCGATTCCGTGGCCGCCGGCGCCGATTTCAACCTCGACTTCACCTTCCAGAACATGGGTCAGGTGGCGGTGACGAACATGGTCATCACCGTGGACGGCGGCGAGAGCTTCGCCATCGCGGGAGGCACGAACACGTTCTACGTCGACGCGCTGTGGGGCGGTTACGCCATGACGCAAAGCGTGCCGATGCAGGCGCTCGCCTCCGCGAAAAGCGGTGCCCAGCCCGTGACCGTGAACTTCCGATACGAGTATGTGGACGCCAGCGCCCGCTCCTCAAGCCAGTCCGATGTCAAGATTTCCGTGCCGATCAGTCAGCCTGACCGGTTCGAAATCAGTGATCCCGTAGTGCCCGACCAGGTGATCGCCGGTCAGGAAAACACGGTCACGATGGAATATGTGAACAAGGGCAAAGGCGATATCGCCAACGTCGAGGCCACGATGGAGGGCGAAGGTTTCGATGCCACGATGAAAACCCAGTACGTGGGCAATGTGGCTTCCGGCGCCACCGGCACGATTGGTTACGCCTTTACGCCGCACGCGTCAGGCGAGCTGAAGACCACGCTCAAAGTCACGTACGAGGATTCCGACGGGCAGACCAAAACCAAGGAATTCCCGCTCGCCATACCCGTAACCGATATGCAGCCGGTGGATGATTCCGACATGGCCGATCCGAACATGGACCAGAGCGCCAATCAGGGATTGCCGGTGCTGGTGTATGTGGTCATCGTCGTGATCGCCGTGGTCATTATCGTGGTGATTGTGCTGCTCGTGCGTCGCCGGCGCAAGCAGAAGGCCAAGAAGAACGATATTGATGAGGACTGGGATGATTGGTCCGAAGGCAAGGATGATAAGACCGATACCGACGTGACGGATGGTGCTGCGGCAGACACCGCTCCTATTGCACCAGCCTCACCAGCCTCACCGGCCGGCCCGTCCCACAAGGCCTGAAAGGCCCGACCATGCGATTCGGCGACATACTGCGGCTTTGCAGACAAAACCTATGGCGGCGTAAATCCCGTACGATTCTGACCGTGCTGGGCGTTATCGTCGGCTGCTGCTCGATTGTGCTCATGGTCTCTTTGGGCCAGGGCATTAACGAGCAGAACGAGAAGATGCTCAAATCGATGGGCGATCTGTCCATCGTCACCGTGTACACCAACGGTTATGCCGGTCCGATGGGCGGTGGCGGTTCGTCCGAGATGGGCGATACCAAGCTCGACGACAAGGCCGTGGAATCCTTCCGCGCGATGAGCGGCGTATCCGGCGTGACGCCGATGATGAACTTCCCTTATAACGTGACGGCCAGAGCCGGCGCGGGCGGCCGTTACCTCTACGATTACGTGCAGATCATGGGCATCGACATGACCCAGTTCGACCAGATGGGCTACAAGCTCGTCGGTGGCGAGAAGCCGGTCAAAAAGGATCAGGTGCTTGCCGGCGAATGGTTCGCCTATGGTTTCATGGACACCCTGAAGAACGGCGAACAACGCACCAGCACACGCGGCGGTCAGTATTCCTCATGCACGTTTGACCAGACCACCGGCCAGTGCGAGGAAGACCAGGACGAGGATCCGTTCTTCGATCCGCTCGCCACGCAAATCAGTCTGACCACCGGCACCAATTATCAGGGCGACCAGTACACCATGAACATGTACGGCGGCGGTGGCGGCACAGGCGGTGCGGGTGGCAACACCGCGGGTCAGTCGGAAAACGTCACCTTTGATGTGCGGGCTTCCGGCATTGTGGCGGGCGACTACAACAAAGGCTATGCCACCTCCGACGGTCTGGTCATGGATTTGCAGGCGTTGAAGGAACTGGCCGCCAAAGTCGATCCAGCCGCCGCCAAAAAAGCCACCGCCTATAATCAGGTGCTGGTCAAGGCCGCCGACCTCAAGTCCGTGCCCGAAGTCGAATCACAGATCAAAGCGTTGGGCTACGAGACCTCCTCCTATGAAGACATGCGTAAGTCGTTGGAAGAACAGTCGCGCGCGATTCAGCTGATTCTGGGCGGTATCGGTGCGGTTTCGCTGTTGGTTGCGGCCATCGGCATCGCCAACACAATGGTTATGTCCGTAACCGAGCGCACGCGCGAGATCGGCATTATGAAGGCGCTTGGCTGCTACGTTCGTGACATTCGCGTCATGTTTCTTGCGGAGGCCGGCGCGATCGGATTCTTCGGCGGATTGGTCGGCTGCGTGCTGAGCGGACTGATATCGCTGGGCATCAACGTTGTCGGCGCGTTGTATGCGGGCGGCATGAGCGGCGGCATGTCTGGCGGTATGGTCAGCGGTGCAGGCGGGGGCTCCGGCGACGGTACCGGTGGCGGAACATCTATCTGGACCATACTCTGGCAGGCGATAGTTGGTGGCGAGAATGTGACCCGTTATTCGGTGATTCCGTGGTGGCTGTTCCTGTTCGTCGTACTGTTTTCCACGCTGATCGGCTTGCTGTTCGGCTTCGGCCCGGCCAATAAAGCCGTTAAAATCCCGGCCCTAGACGCCATCAAAAACAACGAGTGATCGCCTCTGTCACCTGCTCCACCGTTAGTCCATAACGTTCGTTCAGTTCGCCCAGCGACACGCGGTCGGTAAATTCCTTGGCTGCGCCGAAGTTCAGCACACGAGGATTACGGCTGCCGTCCGAGACATGATGATTCGCATAGTATGCGGTCACTTTCTCGCCCCAGCCGCCTTCAAGCTGCCCGTCTTCAAGGGTGATGACCTGCTGGTGGCCATCACGCAACGACTCCAGTACGTCTGAATCCAGCGACGTGCACTGGCGCGGGTCGATAACCGTTGCCGTGATGCCATAATCGTCAGACAATGCGGCGGCCGTCTGCTCCGCCAACGGATACGCATTGCCCAGTCCGATGATCGCGACTTGCGAGCCCGTCTGATTGACCCGCCAATCCAGCATGTGACGCGCACCGGCATGCTGAGCCGTTACGCTAACGGTCCCGCGGACTGTTGCGGCAGATATGCCCCCGCTGGCGGAGCTGGCGGAGGCTGGCAGCGAAGCTGACTGGGGGCGGTCAGCAATCTGCCCACCCGTCACCGGCAGCAGCGTCGCATCCCGTTCCGCCGTCAGAATCGCCTCGCCCGGCACCCGAATCACCGCCGGACCAGCAGGGGCGTCCGCCGAACCGGCCGGCGCGGTAGCCCATGCCAAATCAGCCAGATAGTCGCGAGCCGAAGTCGGCACCAGCATCGTAACCCCTGGAATATTGGAGAACATCGTCACGTCATACGCGCCGGAATGCGTATTGTCCGAACCGGACAAGCCGCCCAGAAAATCAAGTACCGTGACTCGCGAACGGTTCAGGCTCATCTCCTGGAAGAACTGGTCGTAGGCGCGCTGGAAGAAGGACGCCGTGGTGGCCACCACCGGCGTGCCACCCGCCCGTGCGATGCCGGCAGCGTACGCCACGGCATGCGATTCGGTGATGCCCGTGTCTACATAATGTGCGCCCGCGCGCTCTCGGAACTCATGGGTGATGCCGTTCGAGCCCGGCGTGGCGGGGGAGATGACCACGAGTCCTGGCTCGGCGGCGAAACGCGGTTCGAGCGCGGCCATCGCCATTTTGCCGTAATGCTTGCGCGGATCGTCCGGCTTGCCGATTGCGGCATCCGGATTCTGCCAATGCGAGGCCTCGCACTGGCCTTCATGTGGTTCATGATCGGACAGGTTGCAGTGATCCGAATGCCACGGCTCGCTGTGCAGCACGTTGCTCGTGGGGCGCACGCCGGTGTCGGAGACTGCCGGATCCAGCTCATGGACGTTACCGGCCGAGGCCGAGGATGCGCCGGCCACGTGACCGGCGCCGTCATATCCCGCACCCTTCAGCGTATGAATATGGACCACCACCGGATGGTC
>OLQI01001878.1_pt1 | contig 11938 bp, 9 predicted proteins | sample 1672171 | NCBI WGS metagenome assembly OLQI01 (sample SAMEA3136655, study PRJEB25190) | human gut metagenome
CTGCGCCCGGAAGCCTTCGGTGATTCATGGGGCCCGTCGGAGATGATCCTCGGTTCGTGAAGTCCCGGCTGTTGCAGCGGATCGTGGCTTTCGGTGCATTCGGCGGCTGCGGGTCTCGGGTTGCGGTGCCTTCGATGGCTAATATGACGTCTCGGTTCTCGGCATCTCCCTTGCCGGAGGCGGCGTTCCGGTTCGCAAGTTCCTGGTTTTGGCAAGAATTTTGAGGTAGGGCACACGCATTCGCGCATGTTTCGCTGACCGCCTCTTTGGCAGTGATCTGAACAGGGAATTTCTGGCGCCCTATTTGCGAAGCGGTCGCGTTCCACACGGTTTTGTGCCCTACCTCGAATTTTTAGCCAAAAGAGCGTATCATGGGCGCATGGACATCGTTGTCGGATACGAATCGGCCCTCGAGTATTGGCGGGTCGTCGGACCGCGCCTCCTTCCCGGGCGCAGGGATCGCCGCGCGGCGACAAGGCGTGCCCATGCGGCGATAATCTCTCGGGAAAGGCCCAGCCTTAACGGGGGAAACCGCCGACCGGCAGGGTGTCGCCTACCCGTGCAGACGCTCGTTGGTAATGCGGAGACGCGCACGAGAACTCCGAGCGTCGTCAGCCACACGTGGGCCGAACTGCCCGACGGGTCGGTTGCCGATGCGGGGATGGGGTTTCTGGTGAGCACGCCCGAGTTCTGCTTCCTGCAGCTGGCAAGCCGGCTCTCTCTCGCGCACCTGATGCAGGTGGGGTTCGAGCTTTGCGGCATCTATGCGCTCGCGGAGGACGGCCCCGCGAAGCAACGCAAGGAACCCCTCACGTCGGTGGGCGAACTCAAGTCGTTCATTGAATCGGCCCCGAACGCATATGGACGCGCGAAGGCTCTGCGTGCGGTCCGCTACCTGATGGACGGCTCTGCCTCGCCTATGGAAACCGTGCTCGCCATGCTGCTGTGTCTACCGTACAAGCTGGGAGGATACGCTATTCCGCGGCCCGCGCTCAACTATCGGGTGGATGTTCCACCCAGCATGCGGAAGCTGGCTGACCGCTCGTTCTGCGTATGCGATCTCTGCTGGCCGGCAGCCAAGCTGTCCGTGGAGTACGACAGCAAGCGGTACCATACGGACCCCGAGCGCCAAGACAGCGACGCGCGTCGTCGCAACATGCTCATTGCTTTAGGGTATACCGTGGTCACGGCATCGTGGAACCAGGTGACGGATGGCGGTGCATTCAACCGTCTTGCGCAGCAGGTCGCGAAGCAGACGGGCAAGCGGCTGCGGTACGTGGATCCGGCCTTTACGCGCAAGCACATCGCCTTGCGCGACGAACTGCTAGAATCGTTGCATCGATCCGCAGAAGACGGGTTATAGGAGAGGCGGGAGGCATTATGGGCACGCTGTTCGAGGAGATGTGCATCGGGAGCCTGCAGGCGAGGAACCGTTTGGTACGGGCGGCAACCTACGAGGGGCTGGCTACCGATGACGGGCACCTCACGCCGGAGCTGGCGGCGGTCTGCGAGGAGCTGGCGGCCGGCGGGGCGGGCACCGTCATCTTGGGGTACGCGTACGTGACGCCCGACGAGCGGCCGAACCCGCGCATGCTGGGCATCTACGACGACTCGTTCGTGCCCGAATACCGCGAGCTGGTGGAGCGCCTCCACGTCCGCGGCGCGCGTGTCGTGTCGCAGATCGTGTACGGCGGCTCCGCGACCAAGCTCGATCCCCCGAGCGCGTGCATCCTGGGCCCGTCGGCCGTGCCCAACCCTAAGACGGGCATCGTTCCCGTCGAGGCCTCCGCGCGCGACGTCCGTCTGCTCGTGGAGGCGTTCGCCGCCGCCGGCCGCCGCGCGCGCGATGCGGGGTTCGACGGGGTGGAGCTGCACGCCGCCCATGGCTATCTGCTGAGCCAGTTCTTGAACCCGCTGCTGAATAGGCGTGCAGACGAGTACGGGGGCTCCGTCGAGAACCGCGCGCGCATTGCCGTGGAGGCGCTCGCGGCCATCCGGCGGGAGGTGGGAGCAGAATACCCCGTGCTCGTGAAGCTGAACAGCTCGGACGGGGTCGAAGGAGGCCTGACCGAGGACGACAGCCTTCGGGTGGCGCAGCTGCTGGTGGAAGCCGGCGCATCGGCTATCGAGGTGAGCGGGAATTGGCGTGCCTGCCGTGCGCGTGACTTCGGTGGCGAGCCGTTCTTCGCCGCCTACGCGCTCCGGCTGGCGCGCGCCGTGCCGGTTCCGGTGATACTCACGGGCGGTAACCGCCGCGTCGAGTCGATGGAACGCCTGGCCGACGAGGGTATCGCCGGGTTCGGCCTGTGCCGCCCGCTCATCTGCGAGCCCGACCTGCCGAACCGCTGGGCGGCCGACCCGCAGGCCGTGCCGCGCTGCGTCTCGTGCAACGGCTGCAGCGCCACGCCGGGCCACCGGTGCGTGCTGCGCTAGCTGGCGACAGGGGCGTAGCCGAATGCCGTGGCGAGCTGCTGCCGGCATCGAGACATCGGCTCAACCGTTGTTTGTGGACAAGTCCGTGAGATTCGATGGCGGCCGTGTTGCGGCAGTCTGTCGCCTGCGTGCGTTTGCTATCATCGAACCTTATGACACGTAACAAGAAACATGGATGGTTGAGGCGTATGGTCGGGTTCGTGATCGGGTGCGCGGTCGTTGCGACGTTGGTCGTCGCGGGAACGAACCTCGCCACGGTCGCCACGACGAGGGACGCCATCGTCGACACCGAGACGGCTGCGACCTTCGGCGCCGACGCCGTCGTGGTGCTGGGCGCCTCCGTGTTCGCCGACGGCACGCCGTCGGGCATCCTGCAGGACCGTCTGGACGACGGCATCGCGCTGTACCGCGCGGGCGCCGCGCCCAAGATGATCATGAGCGGCGACAATTCCACGGTGTCGTACAACGAGGTGAAGGCCATGAAGGACTACGCCATCGCCCAGGGCGTACCCAGCGAGGACATCTTCTGCGACCACGCCGGCTTCTCCACTTACGAGAGCATGTACCGGGCCAAGCACGTGTTCGGTGCGGAGCGCATCGTGGTGGCCACGCAGACCTACCACCTGTACCGCGCCCTCTATTCCGCCCAAGGTCTCGGCCTCCAGGCCGTGGGCGTGCCGAGCGACTACCACGCCTACAGCAAGCAGACCCAGTACGACCTGCGCGAGATCCCCGCGCGCACGAAGGACTTCTTCAAGACGCTATTCAAGGCCCCTTCGACGTTCGTGGGCGACCCCATCAGCCTGAACCAGTCGGGCGACGTGACGGACTAGCGGGTTAAGAGCGCCAAAGACAGCGTCCGCAGCCGCCGCGGGAGGGAGAAGCCGGCGGCTGCGGACGTGTCGAGCGAAAAGCTCGCCAGATCGGTGTGCTAGAACAGCACCACCGGCACGGCGGCCATGATAACCAAGTAGCGCAGCAGGAAGCCGCCCACCAGCACGCCCGCCTCGCCGGTCACGGCAAGGCCCGTGGCGCCTGCACCGTCTGCGGCCTTCCTGGCCTTCGAAGCCCGGTAGAGCTCCAGGCAGAAGGGCAGCGCCAGCCCTATCAGGACGAGTCCCAGCCAGAACGGCACGGCGTACGCGCCGAACGCAAGGCTGGCGACCGAGGCTGCCGCGGCAAGCGCCGCGCTGCCGCCCGTGCCGGCCACAACACCCAGCAGCGCGGCGATCAGCACGGCCTCCGCTACGGGAAGCACGAGCCCCGTCTTCCTTAGGAAGCCGAGGGACTCCAAGCCCTCCGCCTTCATGAGATGCGCGACCAGGAGCACGGCTGCGAAGCCGGTCGACGCGGCCGACACCAGGAACAGCAGCGGCAGCACGACGGGGTTCCACAACGGAAAGCCAGGAGCGTCGCCCAGCAGCATGCCGGTGTACACGGCCACGGCCACGGCGCACACGAGCCCCACGACGTCAAGTGCCTTGGGCGTGCCCTTCTTCACGATCATGACCACCAACGAGATCACGCTCACCGCCATGAACGCGATGAGGATGACCACGCCCCACGCCATGATGGACGAGAAGTTGCCCAGCAGTCCGAAGAAGCGCAGCGGGTTCATGAGCCCTGCCTTGGCGTCCACCATGAGAAGTACCGTGCCCACGCCCACCGCAATGGGCGCGATGACGTAGCCGATGGTGCGCAGCTTGACGGCGTCGGGCTTGACGAAGCCCACGAGCGCGGCGAACGCGAACGCGCCAGCGCCCAATCCTGCCAGGAACAAATACGTTGCGATGATTCCATCCCATACCATGCTGATCACCTCTCGTACGGCTTGACGACGTTGCCGCCGCGGTGGATGGCGGACACGACGGGCATCTCGCTTATCTCAGAGAGGCCGATGTAGTGCAGCGACGGGTCCAGTCCCAGGTCGGCGTGGAGCACGTCGGTGTCCGAGGCGGCGATTTTCTTGGCGATGTCGCTTTCGGGGTCGTTAAGGTCGCCGAAATAGCGCGCCCTGGTTATGCAGGTGCCCACGCAGGCCGGCAAGAGGCCATGGGTGGTGCGATGGTGGCAGAACGTGCACTTGCCCACCTCGCCGGTCTCGTCGTCGACCCAGCGAGCCTGGTAGGGGCATGCGGCCATGCAGTATTTGCAGCCGATGCACTTCTCGGGATCCGTCATGACCACGCCCTCGTCGGTGCGGTAGGAAGCCCCGGTGGGGCACACCTTCACGCAGGGGGCGGAGGCGCAGTGGTTGCACTGCTTGGGCACGTTGGCGCGGCGCACGATGCCGCCGTCGTCCACGTCCCAGCTCTCGACCCAGGTGTTGAACTTGGCCAAAGGCACCGCGTTCTCCTGCTTGCAGGCCACGGCGCACGCGTTGCAGCCCACGCAGAGGGACAAGTCGATCAGCATGCCGAAACGTTTTTCACTCATTGCTCACCCCTCCTTTATGCTTTCTCGATCTTGTACACGCCGCCGGAACGCGCTGGCGATGCCGCTTCGGGGTCGACGTACGGATAAGGATCCTCGACGGTAGGATCGAGGATGGTTTGCAGGTGGACGCCCGCGCCGATGGCCGGGTCTCCCGGTCGGCTTTCCCCGTCCTCGATCATGACGTCTTGGGCTCCATAGCCGATGTGACCGTAGCCGTAGGCCACGCCGAACGTGCCGCGCGCGATGCCGGCGCGCACCATGGCCTCGCCCTCCATCACGTCGCCCGTCGGATTCGTGATACGGATGGCATCGCCGTCCCCGATGCCCAGATCGGCCGCGTCGTCCAGGTTGAGCTCCAGGTAGTTGTGGGCGCAAAGGTCCCGCATGATGGGGCTGTTCGCCAAGAACGTGATGGAGCGGAAGCGCGGCTTGTAGTTCGTGGAGCGGAACGGCCATTCGCTCTCCGGGTACTTCTCGGCCAGCGGCGTGAGGTCGGCCAGCAGCTCGGGGGTGGCGCTAAGGGTGCCCGGCAGCTGCTTGCCGGAGAACGGGTTCGCATCCGTGGCCTTGCGCTCGCTGTAGAAGATGGTGAGGTGGTCCTTCATGTAGGCGGAACGTCCGCCTTCGCCCGTGCTCTCCTCGACAGGCCAGAAGCGCCCGCCGCGCGACAGCACGTTGAGCACCTTGGGCCATTCCTCGGCCGTGACGGCCTTCTCCCAAGCTGCGGGCAGCTCGTCGAGAGCCTGAACCTTCACGTCCTCGCCGGAGACGTCGGCCACCGGCTCGGTGTCGTAGGCCAGGTTCGCCACGGCCTTCAGGAAGAAGTCGCAGGCGTCGTTCAGCGGCCACATCTTCCCGTCGGCGCCCTCGATGGCGTCCTCGCCGAAACCGGGCACGCCGCATTCCTTCGCCACGTCGACGATGAAGGCCTCGTAGCTGGCGTAGCGCCCGTCGTCCAGCTGGACGGTCTCAGGGGTCTTGGCCGGCCAGCGCACCGCGTTGCCCTTGCCCTTCCAGTAGCCCTCCTGCGTGACCACGCCGAAGCTCTCGAAGGGGTTCGTGTCGGGCACGAGGTAGTCGGCCAGGCTGGCGTGCTCGCCCACCACCACGTCGCACGCGATGTGCAGCGGTATGATGGCCGGGTCCTTCAGCCGGTCGATGATGGCGTCGCGCATGGCGCCCGAGGACGCCTGGAGCGTGTCGGTCATCCACGAAACCAAGATCTTGGCTTGGTAGGGATAGGCCATGGCGGCCGAGACGAGCGCCTGGTTGTCCGAGCCGCTCGGATGGCTGTACCACGGCAGCCGTGCCTTCGGATCCTTTTCGCCGGCGGCGACGCGGTTCTTGTACTCGTCGGTCTTGTCGAACGTCTTGCCGGTGCGCGAGATGTACGTGGCGTTCTTGGCCGAGACGCCCGGCTTGCCCTTGACGGTTGCCAGCTTGTACTGCGCTCCGTCCGCCGAGGTCTTGGCTGACACGCGGCGCGACATGGTGCCGCCCACCATCTGGTTCGATCCTACCATGGCGTTAAGGAACAGGTAGGCTGCCAGGCCGTTCACGCCGGTGGCGTTGGCCGTCGAACCCAGGCCCGCTGCGGACGATTTCACGCCGTGCGAGGCGAATTCCCTGGCCACGTTGGCGATGGTATCGGCGGGCACGCCGGTGATCTCGGCATACTCGTCGAGGGTGTTCGCAAAGGCCTCGTCCTTGAGGAAGAGGTAGCTTGCCCGCACCTTGATGCCGTTGACCTCTCCTTCGAACTCGATGTCGCCGGCGGTGGCCTGCGTGTGCACGGCGGGCTGGCCGGTGGCGGGGTCCACAACCACGTAGTACGTTGGCTTGGTCGTTGCCTTCGGATCGGCCTCGGGCTCTTCGAGGCCCGCGTCGGCCGGGCGCATCATCTTGCGGAAGTTGGGGTGGCTCTCGTCATCGATGACCAGGTAGGAAGCGCTCGTGTAGGAGGCGTAGCCCCCGGCCACGGCAGCCTTCTGGTTTGGAAACGACAGGTAGACGGTGTCGTTCGCGTCGTTCTCCATCATCCAGCGGATCATGCCGAGCGCAAGCGCGCCGTTTGTTGCCGTCTTGATGGGATGCCAGGTGATGTTCTTGTCGAGGGGGTTGCAGCAGCCGTTGCCCAAGACCGGGTCGAACACGTCGAGCTTGCAGGTGCCCCGATGCACATTCTCAAGCGTGCGCTTGGCTATGCCTTGGAAGCTCTTGCCGTTGGAGCCGGGCTGGGTGCCCAGCCATAGCACGTACTCCGCGTCCTCGATATCGGGCTGGACGCTGGCGGACGAAACCTGAAAGTGCGAACTCGCACTTGCGGAGCCGCCTCAAGTGGAGCCGTGGCCGTACTGGTTGATGGTGCCGAAGTTGCTGGAGAAACGCGTGCCGATGGTGGTGCGGCCATCGCCGCGCCCTCCCAGGAACACCACCTGGTTCGATATGGGGCCCAGATCGGGCTGATCGGGGTTCATGGGCTTCTCCGTGTCGTGGAGCGCCTTGAAGCCCTCGATATCCTGGTTCTCGCCGATGTCGGCGAACAGCTTGCCGCCTTCCGTGACCTCCGTGATGAGCTGGTCCCACGTAATGGGCCTCCACTTGCCCTCGCCGCGCTTGCCCGCGCGCTTCAGCGGCACGGTCACGCGGTCGGGCTGCGAGTAGCCGTTCTGGGTTCCCTGACCGCGGCCGCATACCGTGGCGCGCACGATGTTCCCCTTGCCATGGGCGAAGCTCATGGTGCGGTACGCTTCCTCGAGGGGATCCTCGAAGTTCAGGTACGGGTACGCGCAGCTGGGATGGTACGGGTTGCCGCCAACCGACAGCAGGCGGCCCGATGCGCGATCGAGCTTCAGCCGGTTGCCGCATGAGCTGTAGCAGCCGAGGCACGCGCTGTTGCGCACGATGACGTCCTCGTTGACGGTCACGTCCCCGGTCTTCGGGTCGACGCTCGCCTCGACGGGCTTGCCCTTGCCCGGCGCCGGGAACGCCGACTCGGCCGCGACGGCCGCGGTCGGCTGGCCGCCGAGCGCGGCGCCGGCTACCGACAACGCGCCCAGGGCGCCCATCGCGCCGACGAACGTGCGTCGGTCGATGCTCTTTCCCATACTCTCCTCCTCCTTATGCCAGAGAACGAACACAACAGCCTTCGAGTCTAGGCGGGAGGGCGGCGCGCTTCATCACCTGATCGAGGCGTTTTGGCGGGACAATCCCGCATAAACCCCTCACCTGATCCAGGTGAAGTTTGCATTTTACCTGTTCATACTCTAGTTAGGTGGAGTGGCAGTCGGTGGGTTGCACGCAGGGCGCAAGCGCACCTATACTATAATCAGCCGCTGGGAGGTGAGGGCGTTTGAGAGAGTACTATCGGCGGAACCTTCCGCTGTACCGGCGCGAGACCATCGGCTTCGCGCTTTTTCTGGGATGGGTGTTCTGCACGCTGTTCGGCTGCGGGCTGGCCACCCACGATGCCGCCATCGACGGCACGCTGACGAACTACAACCTGGAGCGCATCTGGATGGTGAGCGGCCTGTTCGAGGGACTCGGCGGGCTGGGCGGCATCGTGGCGGCGAGGTTCGTGACCGATCCCGCGCGGTTCGTGCGGCGGCGCGCCTTCGGGGCCGTGGCTCTTGCATGCGCCGGGGCCGGCAACGTGCTCACCTGGCTCGCCTGGACCGACCGCTTCGGCGCCGTATGGGCATTCCACGTGCCGGGCGGCGCGCTCACGGGCATCGCCGTGGCGCTGTTCGCCATGCTGTGGAGCGACCGCCTGGGATCCTACGACGAGGCGCACGTCGAATTCGCCATACCCCTCTCGTTCACGGTGGCCTTCGCGCTGTACTTCGTGTTGCTGCTGACGAAGCGGGGGTCCATCCCCTTCCTCGTGCTGTTGCTGGCCATGATAGCCCTCTCGTTCTGGCTCGCCTGCCGCCACGGCGGCGAGGGACGCCCTCCTGCCGCCGCCTCGCGGCCGGGGCCGCGCACGCACCGCGGGCTGCTGTCGTTCGGCGTGCTCGCATGCGTGTCGTGGGTGCAGGTGGCGTTCTTCCGCGTGGTGGCCACGCCGGAGATCATGGGCGACCGCATCGCCCACTTCCTCATACCGTTCACGTGCGCCTGCGTGCTATCGCTCGTCATGCTGGCGCTCTGCCTGCGCTTGTCGCGCTACCTGAACATTTCTCTCGCCTACCGGTGGAGCCTGCCGCTGTTCATGTTGAGCTACGTGCCCATCTTCATCGACTACGGCAACCCCACCCTGCGCCTCGCCGCCTACGCCATCAACTTCCTCGGCATGTTCGGCGTGCAGTTCGGCTGCTGGCTCGGCGCGTGCAAGTACCTGCGGCGCACCGGCTCGCCTGCGCTCACCGTGTTCGGCGTGTACACGCTCGGGGAGGGGCTCGGCATCTTCGCAGGCTGCCTCGTGGGGCTCTACGCCGTGCTGACGCTTGACGTGAAGGGGCTCATGGTGTTGTCGTCGGTGCTGCTCACGGCCGTGGCGTTCGCCATCATGGTCACGGGCTTCAACCCGCAGTGGGTGTTCAACCGCACCCGAGGCCGCAGCGAGCGGGACGCCCCGGGCAGGCCGGGCGCGAAAGGCGGCGGGCCCGACCTGGACGCCCTGTTCGAGCAGGAGGCCCGCACGCTCCAGGCGACCTTCGACCTGACGAGCCGCGAGACGGACGTGGCGGCGCTGCTGTTGGCGGGCCGCAGCCGTCCCTATATTCGCGACGAGCTCACCGTGTCCATCAACACGGTGAGCTCGCATGTGCGCAGCATCTTCTCCAAATGCGGCGTGCACTCCCAGCAGGAGCTCATCGACCTCGCCCGCAAGGGCGCCGGTACAGCTGGCGATAAGGCGTAGCACCAGAGCAGCGCCGTAGCCGCTTGCGCAGCTTGCTTCAGCCCTCACCCCACGCCCAGCCCCAGCTGACGCCTGAGCTTGAGCTTGCGCGCATGGAGGTCGTCGATGCGAAACTGCGAGCGTTTGCCGAGATGCCGCCGTATCGTGCGGGCGATCGTCTCGGTCGCCGCGAGGCTGTCGAGCTCGTCGTTGGTGACGCCGACCACCGTCCATCCCATGGCCATGAGGGCATTCGTCCTGCGAGAGTCCCGCAGGCGACTCGCCTCGCCCTCATGCACGAAGCGGCTCTGGTACTCAACGTCGAGCTTGGCCTCCGGCCAGCACAGGTCGCACCGAAAGCTCGACCTCCCCGAGATGGCCCGCGCCGCCGGGCTCGCGCGCACCACGAAGTTCATGCGGGGGATGCCCAGGCCCTCGCCGCCCTGGCGCAACGGAAGGCCTAAAACGAGCGCCTGCTTCGTCTCGCGCGCCGAGGCAGAGCGATCCGCCGTGTAGCGCAGGACGCGGCCGAGCTTGCCTGCGCCGACGAGCGAGGGGTTGCGCGTGACGAAGGCGCGCAGGTCGTCCACGCAGGCGAGCGGGGGCACGTCGTAGGCCGACCCGACGCCCGTACGCTGCGTCTGGTACGTCCCGCACGCCTCGTACACCAGCTCGAGCAGGGCGATCGGGCTCTTCTCGTCCGCAGCGACCTGGGCGAGGGCGAGGGCGGCGCCCGCCGAGAACACGCCCTCCGCCAGACGGTAAAACTCCCTGCCCGCCAGGGGAGCCGCGCACACGTGCTCGCGGCAATCGGGCGCCAAGCGTCGGTGCGCTGCCGTGCCCACGAGAACATGGACGGGCTGGTCGATGCGAATGCCGTGATGCGCCGCCCCCAGGCGCTCGACGATCTCGGCAAGCTCGGCCGCGCTCGGCGCACGGTCCGGCAGCGCGCGCGAGGGACCTTGCAGCTGCGCGCGCCCGGTCGGGCTCGACGTGCGCAGCAGCTGGAGCGATGTTCGATGGCTGAAATAGACCCGTGTGCCCGCCATAGGCGCACTACCCCCTCCAAACGCCCTGTTCCGAGGAGGATCTTGCAGGCGTGTGAGGGAAGCGAGGGCATCGCCGCTTCCGCATGGGCGGTCTCCATAGAAGGAGCGCACCTGCACTGGCTCTTTGATGCGCTCATCATACCACGCGAAATCATGCGTTCATCATACCGCTCGAAAAACGGACGCGCGAGTCACCGTTTTGGCCGCTGTGAAGCTTTCGCACGCCTTCCACAGCTATCTCGCGCCAACTACGCACCTGCCACAGGAAACGAGCGCTCGCTCGACCTGCGGTTTCTTCGAGAGCACATTCAGGCATCAGCTCGAGGGTCCCGGCCGGGCTTCACAGCGGCCAAAACCGTGACTTCGGAGCCCCGAAAAAGCGAAGGACCGCACCGGACGTGCCCGGCGTGGTCCTTCGGCTGCTTGCAAGCAGGGGGTTACTCGACGATCGCGCCGTCCTCGAGGGTGGCGTAGCCGCCCACGTAGACGTCGGTGGCGCGGCCCGTGAGCTCGGCGCCGATGAAGCCCGAGTTCACGGCCTTCGAGAGGAAGTCGGCCGCGTCCACCGTCCAGGCGGCGTCCGGGTCGATGACCGTGAGGTCGGCCACAGCGCCCGGCTCGAGCGCCACGCGCTCGACGCGCAGGATCTCGCGGGGACGCACGGCCATGAGCTCGACGGCGCGCTCCCAGCTGATGATACCGGGCGCGACCAGATTCGTGATGACGAGCGCGAGCGACGTCTCCAGGCCTATCATGCCGAAGGGAGCCAGCTCGAACTCGGCGTTCTTCTCGAAGTCGTTGTGCGGCGCGTGGTCGGTGACGATGGCGTCCACCGTGCCGTCCTTCACGCCTTCCACCAGCGCGGCGGCGTCCTCGGCCGTGCGCAGCGGCGGGTTCACCTTGAGGAAGGTGTTGTAGTCGTCGCCGATGGCGTCCTCGGTGAGGAACAGGTGGTGCGGCGTGACCTCGCAGGTGACCGGCAGGCCCTCGGCCTTGGCGGCGCGCACCAGGTCCAGGCCGCGCGCCGTGGTGAGGTGCTGGATGTGCAGCGGGCAGCCGGTGAGGCGGCAGATAGCGATGTCGCGGGCGATCTGGATCTCCTCGCCCTCGGCCGGCCAGCCCAGCATGCCCAGGCGCGTCGACACGACGCCCTCGTTCACCTGGCCGGCACCGACGAGGT
>OLQI01001891.1_pt1 | contig 11843 bp, 7 predicted proteins | sample 1672171 | NCBI WGS metagenome assembly OLQI01 (sample SAMEA3136655, study PRJEB25190) | human gut metagenome
GAATTCAGTTATTTGTCTGCTTCTGCAAGCTGCCCTGCCTCTGTAACTTTTTCATTTTCAACGATTACGTTGTTTTTGTGATATACAACAGAAGCATCTTCTGTAGCTTTGTTGCCCGACATATCTTTAATATCCTGCGGAGTTACTTTTATTGCCGCTTCGTTTGCCGGAGCTTCTGATAATTCGATATGATATGTTGTATCGTCTGCGCTCTTCTTAATAGAAGAAACTTTTGCGTTTTCTACTTTAAAGAGGTTTCCTGATACTTTCTCATCGAATTTTACTGTAAGTTCTTTCGCACCGTCTGTCATGATTCTGTCGATCTTCGGCGCTGTTGTGTCTTTGTCTGCCGAAACACGTAAGATACGCACTTCGTTCGGTTTCAAGTTCACTGTGTATTCTTGACCATACTTTAATGTACCTGTCTGAGCAGACTTATCGGAAAGAAGATAGCTGTGCTCTAAGTAGTAGTTTAATGTGCCTGCATTTTCTGCAACACCCATTGTACGGTCGAATGTAAACGTAATAGCTTTGTCTGCGCTTGCAGATGGGTTACGAAGTGAGATAATTCCATCTTTTCCATCGAAGCATGAGAATCCGTATGCTTCCGCCTGTGTTTCGTCTGAGTTTCCATCACCTAATTTTGTAATATCCGGTTTTCCGCCGATCATCTTGGAGTTTTTGAGCATATGATAGTTTTCTTCTGCCCACTCAAGGAATTCTCCTGTGATCTCGTATTTTCCGTCTGTCATAATACTGTCAGAGTAGTACAACTCCCAGAACGCTGTACCACGAGTAGACAGCATGTACAGATAGTTCTGGAAATCTTCATCTGTAGCAGTTTTAATCGTCATTTGTGTTCCTTCTTTTCCGTAAACCGGATCATGGTTGTACAGATTCTGAAGCGGGAACTGGAATTGATGATTCTTCAGGAAGTCATAGTAACAAGCGTCACGGTATGTAATCTGCTTGTTCATCTTCGTCGTTCCGAATCCGGCATCTTTCTGATCATATACGCACTGAATCCATACAGAGTTCGCCCACTGTAAATACCACGGACTCGGGTTTACATAACATGTAAGAGAAATCCAGAGATCATCTATGTTCTCTTCTTTAGCGCTCTGACGAACTGCTTCCATAAGATCGATCCATGCTTCCCACAGGTCAGTTACATGATACATCTGATGATAACCGCCTACCATATGATGGTTTGTCGTGCTATATACCGGAACGCCGTCGCCTCCACCTGCATTATTGAAATGATTATACTGGCCACCGTCTGCGAATCCATCCCATTTCCAGTAGTTCACATCATAATCTTTCTGCCATTTAACTGCCATCTCTGTGAACTTCTTCACATATACACGGTCTGCAACGTCAATAGATCCTCCTGCTTGACTTCCATTGCCTGCCTTTTGAATAATACTAGCAATATGATTTTGGAAATTATAACCTCCTCTTGGTCCAACCCATACACCGAAGTTACTTCCGAACTTCTTTACAAGCTCACTTGACGGAGTAAGTTCCTGTGGGAATTTTGTATTAAACGCCCAAAAACCTGTTGTATTCAGTGAAGTTCCCGAACGTCCTGCATCAACAATTCCCGTATCATTATAGTTGTTCCATCCGTCATCCACTACATAAGAATCCAGTGGGCTGACTTCTGCTTTGTTCAACTCACGGTCAATTTCAATAAAAGATTCAAGAATGTTTTTATCATCAATGAGCATCATATTATCGAACCATGAGTTGTACTGTGTACGGAACTCTGACGGAGTTGCGATTGACTTGATATACTCGAAGAAGTCTGCCTGAATAACTTCCTGCTCTGTACTTCTTGCCGCTCCTGCAACTGTCTGCCATGTCACATATTTTCCATCCTTCGTCAACTGGTTGTCTGTCTGCAGTCTCTCGAACGTCTTACCGCTGTAATAGCGCATAAATCCAGTTCCGTCTACGATCTCTGTATCCGCTGCCGGGAATTCACATCCGAAGAACATTCCCTGAATGTAGATCGGCTGTCCGAGGTTCGCTTTGAACTCTTCCATCGCAACAACTCCACCCTTATTTCTCGGGATTGTCCACTGTGCGTCGGACGCTGCCACTTTCAGAGACTCAAGATCGATATAGTCGATCTCAGCTTTTGCCATCTGTTCATCCGGAACATCGATCTCGAGGAATTTACGCATGAAGTGATCTCCTTCATACATTACGATTACTTCGTCGATCGAATACTCTACGTTTTTGTGAGTATACGGTTTGAAAGAAAATGTTACTTTCTTTCCTTTTTTTTGTACTCCGTTGATTTCTGCTGTTGTATCTTCGACTTTCACTGCGTCATTGCCGTCTTTCAGCTCTAAATCGCTTGTCTCAAAAGAGCGTCCTGTATCTTCCGGCGCTTTGTCCGCATGGAGATTGAACTCTGCTCCACCTGCAAACGTCTTTCCATTTTTAGCAGACGTTGCCACAAACTTGATCTGCTTTGCAGTACATTCTTCTTTCAGATTTACATAAATCGGACTTACACCGTTATATGTAAAATCACCCTCTGCGATAGGCTCGCCCCACTTATCGGAATCATAATCAAGTTTACTTTCTTCTGTTGATGCATACAGCTTGTATCCCTTGATGTTTCCGTTTGTGTCCTCGCCTTCCTGTCTCGGTGTGTAGGAGAATGACTGAAACTTTACATCTTTTCCGAATGTAATGACTACATTATATGGAAAAGCCTGACCGCCAGACCCCCCCCCATAATTTGTATGCCATATACTGGAATTATCCCCATCCAGCAAATTTGATGCCGGGCCATCCGACGGTCCTTCTGAATTATGGTAGCTGTCTGCTGTCGCCTCCCAACCACTGCGGTCGATTGCTTCCAACGCAGTCTTTTCTTTCGTTGTCTTAACAACGAATTCTTCACTTCCTTTTTGCGGAGTGAAGGTTGTTCCTTCTCCACCAGTTCTTTTGTTCACAATTTCAGTCGTGGACAATTTTTTGTCCGCTGTTGAAAATGTTCTTTTGATGGCATCGTTTCCGATTGTAACAGTATTGCCTTCCTGTTTTACGGTCACATTGCCATAAGGAACTGCAGTTTCATTTTCTGCCGCTCCGGCAACTGATGTTGTGGAGAAGACGCTCGTCACAACCATAGCTGCTGCGAGCGCTGCACTGAAAAATTTCTTTTTCATAATATTCTCTCCTTTCCCCGTGAAATTGTTATGTTTTTCACAGTCTGCATCTATTTTATGATAACATATTCCCTGTCATTTCGGTACATCCAATATCCCTTTCGTGATATTTACTTAATTTATGTCAATTTAATCAATGTTTTTTTAAGATTTTATCGGTTTTTCTTAAGAATTCTTCTTTTTATTTTCCGCAATTTATTAAGACGACTATAATATCCTGTTTATGTCAGGAAATAAAGGGAATCCTGTAAATAACACTTAAAGGAGTTGCATTATATATGAAGAAACTCATTTATCCGGCAGCGCTTATTCTGCTTTTTATTATATTGACAACGACAATTCTGCCTGCCGACGCCGTCTACGGATCGAATACGGACTGGTTTTCCCAGCATGCCGCTCTTGCGGAAACGATCCGTGACGCCTGCGTGGAACAGCACACGCTTCTTCCCGACTGGATCGATCTCGGAAGCGGAAGCAACGGATATCAGTTTTCTTATTATGGATTTTTAAGACCTGATATTCTGATCGGATGTCTGTTTCCGCAGATTCCTATGGTTTACATCCTGATCAGCTATATGCTTGCACTTTATCTCGCTTCCGTTCTTTTATGTTATATGTGGCTGCAAAGCGAGGATATTTCCCCGTTCTTTTCCTTCATCGGAAGCGTTTTATTTTTGACTGCGGGATGTCTTTTCCATATGCATCGTCAGATCATGTTTGTCAATTATCTGCCGTTTTTGATCCTTGCTTTTTTGTGCGTGAAGAAACGTAAGTTTCGCTTTCTCCCTCTTTGTATGCTTCTGATCTGCCTGCACAGCTTCTATTTTGCGATCGCCGCATTTGCCGCGATCGGCTGGTACTGGCTGCGAACAGAAAAAACATCATTTTGGAAAGATTCGTTTTTCAAAAAATATATTCCTTCCGCCGTTCTTTCCGTATGCATGGCGGCGGCGCTCCTTCTGCCGACAGGACTTGTACTGATGGAGCACAGACGAAGCGGCGGCGGATTTTCTCTTTTGAAAATATTAGAGCTTTTCGGACCGAATATCTCTATGAACGGCATTTTGTTTAACGAATATGGACTGGGGCTTACATTGATCTGCTTTTACACGATACTTGCCGGATTAAATAAAAAAAATCCTGCCAAAAAAGAGTTCTTTCCTGACAGCGTTTTATTTTTATCTTTCGGATTGTTCGGTATCTTTTCTTATATTTTAAACGGAACGCTCTACGCCAGACCGAAGATACTTATTCCGTTTCTGCCGCTGTTCATCCTGCACTGCGTACGTTACTTAAAATCAGTGCACACCGAAACAGACCGCGTTTCATCGTATCCGCTCTATCCGTTTGCCGTAATGCTTCCGCTTGGTCTGCTCTGGTTCAGTCAAGTTCAGTTTCCGTGGATTTTGATCGAACTTGGTATTCTGTTTTTATTTTGCCTGATACAAAGACGGAAACAAAACCTTATTTTGCAAATGTTTAAAAATCCCCGCATTTTTGCCCGGGTAGAATTACTCGTCTATCTGCTCATACTGATCGCCCCGGTCGGTATGTATATTACAACTGCCAGAAAGGAAAACTGGGTAAAGAAAGCAGATGTTTCGGCAAAAGAAACTTACACAAAACTTGCGGAAATTCCGATGGATCCGCTCTATCATTTTGACAGCCTGACCGAACCGCTTGCAAACGGAAACCGCGCCCCAGAAGCGAAAATAACAAGAAGTTCTATGTATTCTTCTGTGACAAACAGCGCTTACTCCGACTTGTATTATGACGTGCTGAATACACCGATCCGAATCAATAACCGGATCGCGCTGCTTACTTCCGATAATCCGTTCATGCTTCATCTTCTTGGCGTTCGGTATATCGAGACAGAAAAAGATCATATTCCCGCCGGGTATACGCCTCTGTATTCTTCGGCAAAAGACACGGTGGTCGCAGAGAATAAACACGTGCTTCCGAATGTTTATTTTACATCGGATACAATCTCTGAAAAAGAGTTTGACCGTTTCAATCAAATCGAACAGTTGGAAGCGATTTCCCGCAAAACCATAATAGAAAACACTTCCACTGATACGGACAGCGACGTTTACCTCCCCGGAAAGTTTATCACTCCTTTTGCCCCGAAACTGTCGGCAGACGGCAAACTTCCCGATAGTTTGACTATCAAAAAGACTGCCGATAAGTATGACATAATCTCAAAATGTCAACAATCGTTGACATTTTATGTTGAAAATACAGGTTTTGGCAACATTTTGTTGCTTTCTTTCCAGGTGGATAATAAAACGATCGATCCTGTTGTCATCGACATTAACAACATACGCAATAAGCTTTCGGGACTATTTGCGCCTTACCCAAACGGAAACAATATGTTTCACTATCAGTTTTCAGCGGACAGCGACTCGGGTATGACAAAACTAAAGGTTACTTTTCCAAAGGGTCATTTCACTGTCAGCAACGTACAGTGGCATTTATGTAATAAACATATTTTCGACGACAAGAACACAATTACAAAAGCGGTCTGTGACAGCAGAACCGAACGCAGCGCCTTCCTTTCAGGCACGACTGTTTTTTCCGGAAGCATCCATGCAGAAAGCAACGGGGTTCTCGCATCTGCGATTCCGCGGCAAAACGGACTTGAGCTTTACATCGACGGCAGACGCACAGATATTATCCGCGTAAATAAAGCTTTTGCAGGAGCACATATCGAAAAGGGGACTCATAAGATCGAATTTCGATTTTCTCCTCCCGGAAAACAAATCGGCTGTATCATCAGCCTGATATCTCTGTTGTGCTATTTAAGTTACCTGATTTTTACATTTGGAGTCTTTACTTCAAGAAAAACACAAAATATTACAACGGCTCACCATAAAAACGCGCTGTAAGAAATTCACTATAATCATTATAAGAAAGAGGGAACTGACTTTGAAACGAATTTACTTAAGCAAAGAACTGCTCACTTACATCATTACCGGAGGAATCACAACCGGAGTTAATTACATGTTATACGGACTTTTTCTATTTTTTCACGTTCCGTATATTGCATCTAACAGTATCGCATGGACAGGCGCGGTTATCGCCGCCTATGTTCTGAACAGAAAATGGGTCTTTCGGTCAAACAGACGGATTCCCGAAGAGTTTTTCTCCTTTGCTGCTCTACGATTTATCACACTGCTCGTCGAAAACGTTCTGCTTTGGCTTGCCGTCGATCAATTATCACTTTCTTTGATCGGCTCAAAATTAATCGTAAGCGTCGTAACCGTGATCGGAAACTATGCGCTCTGCAAATACCGCGTTTTCAAAACTGCCGCTCATGGGCAGGATCAAAATATGATCAGAAAGGAGCTGCTTCCATATGACAATCAAAAATAATCCTGCTGACGATGTGATCAGCATTATCGTTCCGTGTTTTAATGAAGAGAGCGTTCTCCCCGCTTTTTACAGCGCGGTTTCAGACGCCGCATCCTCGATCGAAGGCGCTGTCTGCGAATTTCTTTTTATAGATGACGGAAGTTCTGACCGAACGGCAGAGATCCTTCAGCATTTTACAGAGAAAGACGAGCGTGTCCGTTTTCTTACATTTTCCAGAAACTTCGGAAAAGAAGCCGCCATGTACGCCGGACTTCAAAACGCATCGGGAGACTACTGTGTATTTATGGACGCCGATCTGCAGCATCCGCCCGCTCTGCTTAAAAACATGTATCACGCTGTCAAATACGAAGGATACGACTGCTGTGCAGGACTTAGAGAGGACCGAACCGGAGAAAATCCGATCCGCACGTTCTTATCCCGCTCTTTCTATCACTTGATCGGGAACGCATGTCATCTCGATATGGGAGACGGAAAAGGTGATTTCCGAATGATGAACAGAGCTATGACGGACTCTATTTTGGAACTCAAAGAATACAACCGCTATATGAAAGGGATCTTCTCTTTCGTTGGATTTGATACAAAATGGATTCCGTTTCACAACACTGAGCGCGCCGCAGGAAAAACAAAATGGAATTTCCGCTCGCTGTTCCGCTATGCAATGGACGGAATGTTATCATTTTCTTCCGCCCCCGCTTCCCTGCCCGGCTTCATCGGCATGTTTCTCCTGATCGCCGCCGTTGTCACAGGACTTGTTTCCGTTTTCACCGGACATAAAGCAAACTGGATCCTTCTGCTTGTCTGCCTGATCCTCGCGTTGAACGGCATACAGATGATCTTCCTGTCACTGCTCGGACAATATATGTCGAAAGATTATATGGAAAGCAAGAAACGACCGATCTATATTATAAAAAAGAAAGGGGGGTTTTAACCCCTCCTTTTCTACGACAGCTCTAAGTTTCCTGTATAAAGCTGATAATACGTTCCTTTCTGTGACAGCAACTCATCATGTGTTCCACGTTCGATAATACGTCCGTGTTCCAGCACCATGATCGCATCGCTGTTTCGGATCGTCGAAAGTCTGTGGGCGATTACAAATACTGTACGCCCTTTCATAAGGTTATCCATACCTTTTTGAACGATACTTTCTGTTCTTGTGTCAATAGACGATGTCGCTTCATCCAGGATCAGTACCGGCGGATCGGCAATGGCAGCTCTTGCGATCGCAAGAAGCTGACGCTGTCCTTGAGACAGTTCTTCTCCGTCTCCGCTCAAGCGCGTCTCATAACCTTTCGGAAGCATTCTGATGAATCCGTCTGCATGAGCCAGCTCTGCTGCCTTATAAACTTCCTCATCTGTCGCATCCAGTTTCCCGTAACGAATGTTTTCCATAATCGTTCCTGTAAACAAATGTGTATCTTGAAGAACGATACCAAGCGATCTTCGCAGATCAGCCTTTTTAATCTTGTTTATATTAATATCATCATAACGGATCTTTCCGTCCTGAACATCATAGAAACGATTGATCAGGTTTGTGATCGTTGTCTTTCCCGCTCCCGTCGAACCGACAAAAGCAAGTTTTTGTCCCGGCTTCGCGTACAGAGTCAGATCATGAAGCACCATGTGGTCTTCCGTATATCCGAACGTCATATCATAAAATCTCACGTCGCCTTTCAGCTCCGTATATGTCACTGTGCCGTCTGCCTGATGCGGATGTTTCCATGCCCACAAGCCTGTTCTTTCTTTACACTCCGTAAGATTTCCCTGTGCATCCTTCTTTGCGTTTACAAGAGTAACATATCCTTCGTCTACTTCCGGCTCTTCATCCATCATATTAAAAATACGTTCCGCACCTGCAAGAGCCATGATGATTGAGTTAAACTGCTGGGCAATCTGCATAAACGGCTGAGTAAAGCTCTTCGTAAACTGAAGATAAGACGCCATCACGCCAAGCGTAATGTTTCCGATGCCGAGTACCGAAAGCGCGCCGCCCAGTACAGCAGTCAAAACGAACTGTAAGTTTCCCATATTTCCGATAACCGGACCCATGATACTTGCAAACGTATGTGCCTTTGATGAACTGACGAACAGACTTTCATTCAGCTGATCGAATTCTTCTTCCGAAATCCGTTCATGGTTAAATACTTTCACGACCCGCTGTCCCGTCATACGCTCTTCCACAAATCCCGTGATATTTGCCAGATCAAGCTGCTGCCGTACAAAGTATTTTCCGCTGTTTCCTCCGACCATTCTCGCAACAGCCGTCATCACCCCGATCATCACAACGGCGAGAACTGTCAGGATCGGACTTAAAACAAGCATCGCAATAAATGTGACTACGATCGTAAGAGCCGACATAAGCACCTGCGGGATCGACTGATTGATCATCTGACGAAGCGTATCCGTATCGTTTGTATAAAGGCTCATGATCGAACCGTTTGTATTCCGGTCAAAATAACGGATCGGCAGTTTCTGCATATGTTCAAACATCTCGTCGCGGACACGTTTCAGCACGCCCTGCCCGATCACGACCATAAGTCTCGTGTAAATGAAGGAGGCAATTACGCCGCTCAAGAAAATACATGCCAATATACCAAGCGCCTGATACAGTTCTGTGTAATCCGGACTTTTTTGCCCGATCAGCGGGATAATATAATCATCCAGCAGAAACTTCAGCGACAATGAGACTGAGATCGTCGCAATCGAACTGACAAGAATACAGATCAGTACGATAATAAACTGTACTTTATATGTTTTCGTCACATATCCGAGTAGACGTTTTGCTGTTTTTAATGTATTTTTATTCAACGACGGTTTTGTCGGTTTCTTTTCTTTACTCACTGTCCTTTCCTCCTTTCATCTGTGATTCATATACTTCCCTGTAAATCGCATTCGTTTTCAGCAATTCCTCCGATGTTCCGATTCCGCTGATCTCTCCTTTGTCCATTACGATAATAACATCCGCATCCTCTACCGAAGAAACTCTCTGCGCAATGATGATCCGTGTCGTATCCGGAATCTCTTCTCTGAAAGCCTGACGAATCAGCGCGTCTGTTTTCGTATCTACCGCGCTTGTCGAGTCGTCCAGAATAAGGATCTTCGGCTTTTTCAAAAGCGCCCTTGCAATACAAAGTCTCTGCTTCTGACCGCCTGACACATTATTTCCGCCTTCTACGATCATCGTCTCATATTGATTCGGAAACTCTCTGATAAATCCGTCCGCCTGCGCCAGCTTACATACGCGTTCTACTTCCGCATCACTTGCAGTTTCATCACCCCAACGGATGTTCTCATAGATACTTCCTGTAAAAAGTACATTTTTCTGAAGAACGACAGACACCTGATCCCGCAAAGCTTTCAAATTATAATCCCGCACGTCTGTTCCGCCGACTTTCACTGTTCCCGACGTCACATCATACAGTCTCGGGATCAACTGCACGAGCGTTGACTTAGCGCTTCCCGTACCGCCGATGATTCCGACGATCTGACCGCTCTTTATATGAAGGTTTACATCTTTCAGCGAAAGATTGCCTCCCTCTCCCGCATAACTGAAGTTCACATGTTCAAATTCGATATCTCCGTTTGTAACTTCCGTAACTGCATCCGCTTTGTCTTCCATTTCCGGTACTTCATCCAAAACTTCGTTGATACGTTCCGTGGAAGCTTCCGCGATCATGATCATAACGAATACAAACGACACCATCATAAGAGACGTCAGTATCTGAAGTGCATAGACGATCACACTTGTCAGCTCTCCTGTAAGCATATCTCCGCTTATGATACTTTCGCCGCCGATCAGCACCATTGCAAGAACGACTATATACATAGTAAACTGCATCGTCGGAGAGTTCCAGGCAACGATTTTCTCTGCTTTTGTAAAAAGCCGGAATACAATACCCGAGATCTTTCCGAATTTTTCAACTTCATGGTCTTCCCGAACGTACGCTTTCACGACGCGGGCTGCGTTGACGTTTTCCTGAACGACATTATTCAATTCGTCATATTCGTCAAACACCTTGATAAAATGCGGGTGCGCTTTCTTTGCGATAAAGATCAAAAGTCCTCCCAAAACCGGAATCGTGATCAACATCATAAATGCGATCGCAGGACTGATCGTCACCGTCATGATCAGGGACATCACGATCATGATCGGCGCTCTTGCGAGCAGACGGATCGTAAACATATACGCCATCTGTACATTCGTAATGTCGGTCGTCAGTCTTGTCACAAGACCCGGCGTTGAAAAATGATCGATATTACCGAATGAAAAATCTTGTATTTTATAAAAAATATCATGTCTTAAATTTTTAGCATATCCCGAAGACGCTACCGCCGCAAGCTGACCTGCCTTCGCTCCGAAAAAAAGCGCTACGACCGCAAGCAGTACGAGCAAAGCGCCCAGCTTTATGATATATGCCATATCTCCGTTCATGATCCCCACATCAATAATCTTCGCCATCAAAAGCGGAATGAGAACTTCCACAAACACTTCCGCGGCTACAAGAACAGGTGTCAGAAACGATTGTTTCTTATACTCGCGCACTGAGCGCAGTAATTTTTTATCCATCTTTTCTATTAGCTCCTCTCTCTACTATTGATTTTTGTTTACATGCTGCTTTCTTTCCCCCGAACTGTTTCCCTCCCGGCACAGTTTCCTTTGATCGGCTTTGATCACACTGCGCCGGCTGCCGCCGGCTTTTGTTTTTCGGTACAGCATTTTTCATCTTCAAACAAATTGGCGGAAATCAGTTCCAGTGTTTCTATACAAACCGCCATTTTTTCATCAGGTATCCCCTGACGGATGATTTTTTCCGTACGATCAATGTTCATCAATACATGTTCTCTGACTTTTTCCGCTTTCTCTGTCGGCACAATCTTTTTCAGCCGCGCATCCCGGTCTTCTGCTTTCCGCAAAATAAATCCGTTTTTTTCTAAAAGCTGTAAGATTCCCGTCGCTGTGGATCTCCGGATCTGAAATTCCGCCTCAACATCCTTCTGGTAAATATCCCTGCTCATTGACTGAAGCAATATGTAATGAAGTACATGCCTTTGCATATTTGTCAAAGAATCCTCTTCCTCATGACAATTCATTCTCCGCTTCAGTTGATGCGAGATCCGATTGATGATCTTTCCTACGTCACACCGCTCTTCCATAATCCATCCTCTTCTCTTTCTGATTTCCGTATCCGCATTTTTCGTATTGACTTTTCCTTTTTTACGAAGTCGTTTGACCTCTGTATTATGCACAAAATTATAATAGTTCGGGTGCTAACAATATAGTATATG
>OLQI01001895.1_pt1 | contig 11789 bp, 10 predicted proteins | sample 1672171 | NCBI WGS metagenome assembly OLQI01 (sample SAMEA3136655, study PRJEB25190) | human gut metagenome
CAGCGGCCTGCGCGCCATCCTGCGCCAGGACCCCGACATCGTGGCGGTGGGCGAGATCCGCGACGGCGAGACGGCCGAGATTGCCATGCGCGCCGCCATCACCGGCCACCTGGTGCTCTCCACCGTGCACACGTTCGACGCGGCGTCCACCATCGACCGCCTTGTCGACATCGGCGTGGAGCCGTACCTCATAGCCAGCGGCGTGCGCGGTATCATCTCCCAGCGCCTCGTGCGCCTGGTGTGCCCGCACTGCCGCGAGGAGTATGCGCCGGACCCGGAGGAGCTGGACGCGCTGGGCATGCGCTACGACCCTGCGGTGAAGTTCTTCCGCGGCACAGGCTGCCCCATGTGCTTCGGCACCGGGTACCGCGGGCGCACCGGGGTGTTCGAGATACTCGTGCTCGACCGCGCGCTGCGCGCCCGCATCACGGGCGGCGCCACGCGCGAGGAGCTGCAGATGGCCATCGAGCAGTCGGGTTCGTACCGCACCATGGCCGACAGCTGCCGCGAGCTCGTGCTGAACGGCGTGACCACGGTGGAAGAGGCCCGCAAGACCATCACGGCGCTGGAATAGAAAGGCGCGACCATGAACATCGAACAACTCATCAACCATGCGCACGAGGTGAACGCTTCCGACGTGCATCTGGTGTGCGGCCTGCCGGTGAAGTTCCGCGTGAACGGCCACTTGGTGGATGCGGGCGTGGACGGCGACGCGCCGCTTACGCACGAGGCGTGCGAGCGCTTGGCGCGCGAGCTGGCCGGGCAGGATTACGCCTGCATAGAGCGGGCGGGCGAGCTCGACCGCGCCGACACCATCGCCGGCGTGCGCGTGCGCGTGAACCTGTTCCGCCAGCAGGGGCACGTGAGCGCCGCCCTGCGCCTGCTGTCCGACGTCATCCCGCCGCTCGAGACGCTGGGCCTGCCCCCGGCGGTCATGGACTTCCCGAAGATCCAGCGCGGCATCGTGGTGGTCACGGGCGAGACGGGCAGCGGCAAGTCCACGACGCTCGCCGCCCTCATCGACGCCATCAACCACACGCGCGCCGAGAATATCATCACCATGGAAGATCCCATCGAGTATATCTACACGCCCGACCGCTCCATCATCTCCCAGCGCGAGATCGGCCAGGACACGGCCAGCTACCACGACGCCCTGCGCGCCGTGCTGCGCGAGGACCCCGATATCATCCTCATCGGCGAGATGCGCGACCTGGACACCATCCAGACGGCGCTCACCGCCGCCGAGACGGGCCACTTCGTTCTGGCCACGCTGCACACGAAGAGCGCCGCCGACTCCATCGACCGCATGGTGGACGTGTTCCCCGAGGGCTTGCAGCGCCAGGTGCGCATGCAGCTGTCCACCACGCTGGTGGCCGTGCTGTCGCAGCAGCTGCTGCCGCGCCGCGACGGCATGGGCCGCGCGCTGGCGTGCGAGCTGATGATGGTGACGCCTGCCATCCGCAACCTCATCCGCGAGGGCAAGACGCCGCAGATAGCCGGCTCGCTGGCCACGTCGGCCTCGGCGGGCAGCGTGACCATGGACAACGCGCTGATCGCCCTGGCCCGCAACCGCGACATCACGTCCCAAACCGCCATCGATGCCGCGCACGATGTCGACTACGTGAGAAAGAGCGTTCGCTGATGCCAACCTTCACTTACACCGGGATAACGGCCGCCGGCCAGCAGATCGACGGCGTGGTCGAGGCGTTCGACGAGATCGAGGCCATGGAACGCGCGCGCGAGCAGTGCCGTGTCGTCCAAAGCGTGGTCCCCGTGCGCGAGGGCAAAAACCTGCTGTCCATGGACATCACGAAGCCGAAGGCCAAGCAGAAGAACCTTGCCGTCATGTGCGCCCAGTTCGCCACCATCCTGAACGCGGGCGTGCCCGCCGCGCGCGCCACGTCGCTGGTGGCCGACCAGGTGACCGACAAGTGTCTGAAACGCGTGCTGGCCGACGTGGCCGCCGACGTGGCGTCGGGCCACAGCCTGGCCGAGAGTTTCCAAAGCAAGGGCGAGAACCTGCCGCGCGTGTTCATCGAGACGGTGCGCGCCGGCGAGGAGAGCGGGCATCTGCCCGAGAGCTTCCAACGCCTGCACGGGTACTTCGACAAGCGCGCGAAGGTGTCGGCCAAGGTGCAAAGCGCCGTGACCTACCCCATCTTCGTGGCGGTGATCGCCGTGGTGGTGCTGGCCATCATGATGGTGATGGTGATCCCCTCGATGACGGGCATGATCGCATCGCTGGGGGCGGATACGCCGGCCATGACCCAGTTTTTGATCGACGCTTCGAACTTCGTCACCGACAACTTCCTGCTGATCGCGGTGGTGCTCGCGCTGATCGTCGTGGGCGTGAAGCTGTTCGGCACCACGGAGCGCGGCAAGACGACGTTCGCCGTTTTGAAGCTGCGGCTGCCGGTGCTGGGCGCGGTGGGCGTGTGCTCGGGCGCGGCTCAGTTCGCGAACACGATGGCCATGCTGGTGACGGCCGGCCTTCCTGCCACGCGGGCGGTGGCCATCACGTCGCGCGTGATGAGCAACTATGTGCTGTCGCGCGAGGTGGGGCGCTTGGAGGCCGGTTTGGAGGAAGGGCGCACGCTGGGCGAGGGCCTGGAGGCCAGCACGTACCTGCCGCGCACGCTGGTCGAGATGGTCACCGTGGGTGAGCACACCGGCGAGCTGGAGGAGACGCTGGAAACCATGGGCGCGTTCTACGACGACGAGACGCAGCGCGTGACCAACAAGGCGATTTCCATCATGGAGCCCGCCCTGCTTGTTTTGATGGCGTTGTTCGCGGGTTTCATCGTCATCGCGTTGTATTTGCCGATGTTTTCATTGTATGCTGCAATGTAACCGTTCTGACACCGTTTCGTGTCACAGCCGTTACTTTATGCAGAAAAATGTATGGGGATATTTCCGGTGCCCGAATGGCTCGGATAAGGAGAAAGGAACCGATATGAAAGAGATGATCAAGAAGATGCGCGAAGAGCGCGGCGGCTTCACGCTGGCCGAGCTGCTGGTCGTCGTGGCCATCGTGGCCGTGCTGGTGGCCATCGCCGTGCCGCTGTTCTCCAGCTCGCTCACCAGCGCCGAGGAAGCCGTGAAGAAGGCGAACGAGCGCTCGGTGAAGGCCGAAGTGACGACGGGTTACCTCGCCGACGGCTTTGACAAGACCAAGTATAACAACATGTATTATAGCGCTAACGACAAGGGCGACCTGACCGGTCCGGCAAGCGCAGCTTCTGAAGGCGCCAAGTATGTGTACAAGGTGACGATCGATGATTCCACCGATAAAACTAAGCCGACGATCACGGTCACGGACGTGACTGACGGCGAGCCCACTAACTAACGCATGACCATTCCCCTTGGCATCTTCAATCCGGCGCAGGCGGCGTTCCTTCTGGGGGTCGCCGCCGTGCTGGGTGCTTGCCTGGGGAGTTTCGTGAACTGCCTGGCATGGCGGCTGGCCAACGGCGAGAGCGTGTTGGCCGGCCGCAGCCATTGCACGTCGTGCGGCCACGTGCTGGGAGCGTTGGACCTCGTCCCTGTGGCATCGTGGCTCGCGCTTCGCGGCCGCTGCCGCCACTGCGGGCAGCGGGTGAGCCCGCGCTACGTCATCGTGGAAGCGCTCGTGGCCGCGTTGTTCGCTGCCGTCGTCGCGCGCTACGGATTGTCGGTGCAAACGGCCGCCTACCTGGTGCTCGTGTGCATCCTCATGGCTGTGGCGTTGGTGGACCTGGACACGTTCATCATTCCGAACGGGTTTGTGGTGGCGGGCTGCGTGCTGTGGCTGGTGTCCATCTGGTTCATGCCCGCACCGCGCGTGGACGCGTTCTCGGTGGGCAGCCTGTTCTCGGGTTGGGTGCATCCGGGCGGCGCGGTGGCGCTGGACGGCATCGTAGGCGCGGCGGTCGTCGCGGGCGGCGTGCTGGTATTGTCCGTGGCGTTCGACAAGGTGACGAAACGCCGGTCGCTCGGCGGCGGCGACGTCAAACTGCTGTTCATGGTGGGGTTGTTCCTCGGGTTGGCGGGTTCTATGCTGAATCTGCTGATGGCGTGCCTTATGGGGTTGGCGTTCGCGTTTGCTCAGGGGTTTTCCGTACCTTCTTCGCCGGGCGAGGGCGAAGGCGAGGGGGAAAGCGTCCGAACAAGGGCGATTCCGTTCGGGCCGGCCATTGCCGCGGCCACGGCGTTCACGCTGTTGGCGGGGCCGACCATCCTCACGTGGTACGCGGGGTTGTTCTGACAGGATATGCAGCGGGCTGAAAGGAAAACGCGCCGCATGGGCAAAACGTACACGGGTGTCGATATCGGGGACAGCAGCATCAAGCTGGCGGTTTCCGACGGCCAGTCGGTGAGCAAGGTTGCCATCGAGATGCTGCCCGAGGGCCTGGTGGCCGACGGGCGCATCGTCAGCCACGACGCGATGGCCGACTTCATCAAAAGCGTGGTAAGAAGCATCGGCGGCGTTTCGAAGGACGTAGCGTTCGTGGTTCCGAGCTCCGACAGCCTGTTCCGTCGTCTGTCGCTTCCCGCCATGACCGAGAAAGAGCTGCGGCTGAACCTGCCGTACGAGTTCCGCGATTACATATCGCAAGGCAAAGACCGCTACGTGTACGATTATGCGATGTTGGGCATGCGCAACGACGCCGACGGCCAGCCCGAAGGCATGGATCTGCTGGCGGTTGCGGCGCCTAAGCAGGCCATCGCCGACTATACCGAGATGTTCCGTCGCGCAGGCTTGAAGCTGAAGGTGGCGCTGCCCGAACAGGCGGCGTACCAGAACCTCGTGGGAGGCAATCCTCGCGCGCTGGCTAACTGCTGCGTGATAGACTTCTCCCATCATATGACCAAGCTGCATTTCTTCCTCGACGGCGCCTACGACGTGGCCCGCGTCATAGAGATCGGCGGCATCGACATCGATCGCGCCATCGCGAACGAATACGGCGTCGACGAGCACGTTGCCGACCAGTACAAGCGCACCGACTACCAGGGCGCGCAGCGCTCCGAGGCCGCCCGCGCGGTGTACCAGTCCATCGCGATTGAAATCGGGCGCGCGCTGAACTTCTACGGCTTCAACAACCCCGACGCTGTCATCGAGGTGGCGTACTGCTGCGGTGGCGGGCTGCTTCTGGATCCGCTGGTAGAGGCGGTGGCTGCCCATGTCGACTTGCGCGTGTCGTCCATCGTCGACGTGCTGCCGCCGATGAGCGCGCCTTTGGGCGAGGCTCTTCGCTGTCCGGTTGCCATCGGCGCCACCATGAAGGCGGGGCGGTAGCCATGGATTTGAAGCAGGAGGTGTCGCTGAGCGCGCTGAAGCGCGGCAAGGCGCCGGCGTACCCCGTCAAGACGTCCATCAACTTGGTAGACACCCAGCAGCAACGTGGCAATCTGCTGGCGCAGCTGGGTCTGTTCGCCATCGCCCTGGTGCTGATCGGCGTATTCGCGAAGTTCGCCGTGGTGGATCCCTTGGCGGCGAGCGCGGCAAGCAGCAACGAGGTTTCCGCAGCTCAGGCGCGCCTGGACGTGCTGGCGGCCGAGAACGCCGACTACGCAGAGCTGAACGCGCAATACGATCGTTATGTGGTGCCGGGGTTGTCCGAAGAAGAGCAGAACCTGGTCGATCGCGATGTGGTTCTGAACTTGCTGCAGCAGAAGGTGATGGGCGTAGGTCACCTGTCGTCGCTGCGCATGGAGAAGAACACGGCCACGGTTACCTGTTTGGGAGCCGATTTGAACGAGGTGTCCGCCCTGGTGGAAAGTTTGGAAAGCGACCAGCGCGTAGCGCATGTGACGGTATCCACGGCGCAGGGCGAGAACGATAGCTCCACGTCGGCTACGATCCAGATCGTGTTCGCGGGGCCGCTGGACGTCGAAGGCGACGGCGGCTCGAAGGAGAAGGGAGCCGGCGATGGCGCGGCGTAGCGTGTTGAACCGCTCGTTTTCCACCAGCGAGAAGGTGCTCATGCTGGTGCTGGCGGTGCTGCTGGTGGTGGCATGCTACTACTTCCTGGTGGTGAAGAACGTGGCCGACACGATAGCTGCCAATGAAGACCGGCTGGCGGACATCGAGATCAGCATCAACGCGCAGGAGATGCTGGCGGCCGATCGCGCGCGCATGAAGGCCGAGCTGGAGGCGTTGGGCGAAGACGGCACGCTGCCCGTGGTGGCCGTGTACGACAACATCCGCAACGAGTTGAACGAACTGAACGCGCTGATGGGAGGCGCGACCACGTACAACCTCTCGTTCGCGCAGCCCACCGTGGAGGACAAGCTGGTGCGCCGCGAGGTGACCGTGTCGTTCACGGTGCCCGATTACGCGGCTGCGCTGGACGTGGTGCGCAAGCTGGAGAACGGTACGTACCGTTGCGAGATCACCGACTTCTCCGTGATCGGCGACATGTTGGCCGACGGTACCGTGGACAGCGTCGATGCTGTGCTGACTGTCACCTATCTGGAAACCACGAACGGCGCCGCAACCACCGCCGGCCTCGTTGAAAAAGCCAAGTAGAAAAAGCTTAGAGTCGCAGGATCTTCTGTCATCCTGGCGATCTATTCCGCTTGGTAGCTACCGATGACGAAGCGGTTCTTGCCGGCGGCTTTCGCACGGTAGAGAGCTTTGTCGGCTTGGCGATAGGCGCTCTGGTACGAGGCGATTTTACCGTGCAGCTCTACGCCGCCGATGCTGAGCGTCACTTCGTGTTCGGTGCCGTACTGGTCGGTGAACGTCACGCCGCGTTTTACGATGCCGGCGCAAGCGATGGCCAAACGCTCATCGTCGATGCGTCCGTTTACGCAGATGGCGAACTCGTCGCCGCCCAGGCGTCCGATCAGGTCTTGCGGCCTGAACGCGGCCGCCAGCGCCGCGGCCGTCTGTTGCAGCGCTCGATCGCCGGCAAGGTGGCCGTACGTATCGTTCACGCCCTTGAAGTCGTCGGTGTCCACCACCAGCACGGCTCCGGCGTTGCCGTTTGACAGCAGCTCCCCCGCCGTTTCTTGGAACGTCTGCCAGTTCAGCAATCCGGTGAGGCCGTCGTGGTGGGCGCGTTCGGACAAGTCCATCTTCTCGCGCATCTCATCGTCGATGTTAGTGATTTTCCCGATTACCGAGATGGGTTTGCCCGTATCGTCCTCCACGAAATGGGAAGTGATGCGTATCCACTTCCTATCCTTGTCGGGATTCGCTTCCTCGTGGCACAGCACCTCGGTCACGGCGTTCGACGGCGAGGTGAACGCATCCAGCAGCTCGGGGTTCGCACTGTGCTTGATGAGCTGGCGTGCGTTCTCGTACGAGACGTAGGAGGATCCGTCGTCCATGCTCGTGGCATCGTCAACGTAGGAGCTGGAAAGAAGCGATTTCGACTTCGAAATGCGCAGGGTGTCCGATTTTATGGAATACTCGAAGAACTGCTCGTTTGCCAGGCGGTACAGCTCTTGAAAGCGCAAATTCTCTTCGCGTACGGCGCGCGCCGCATGCATGCGGGAGCGCAGGTACAGCGCAAGCAGAACGATGATGAGCACCAGGATGGAAATGCAGACAAGTGCAAACTCGAGTACGTGGTCCCTGATGAACAGGTTGATCTGCTCTTCCTGGGGAATCAATGAGTTGTCGTAGACGATGGAGTCGAGCTCGGTGGGGCTAAGATCGCGCAGCGATTTGTTGATGACGACCAATAACTGCGGATCAACTGGCTGCACCAAGCCGAAGCAGACGTCCAAGGTTTTCGTAGAGGTGGGCAGATACAGCAAGTTGTTTAACTCGTCGATGTTGAGGTAGTACGGAGTAGTGTACGATGTCGCGTACGTGTAGTCGGCCTCGCCCTCGTTCACTGCCTGAAAGCATTCCTCAATGGTGCCGTACACCTGCACCGGCGCGTTGTCCGGAGCGGAGTAGGCTTGATCCCACGGCAGTGCGATGGTTTTGCCTTCTAGCTGGTCGGGGTCGATGAACTTGCTGTATACCAGCAACATCGAGGTGGTCATGTAGGGAGCCGACAGCGCGATGCCGTTGTCGATCGAGGTATGTCCGTCGTCGCTCACGCCCGCGATGATGTCTACGTTAAAATCACTCGCGGTCTGTTGAGAATCGAGTTGATACGGGATCTTCACCACTTCGAACGAGAAGCCCGCATGCTTCGAGAGATACTGCAGGATGTCGTTCGTCACGCCTTTGAACTCGCCTGTTTTGGCGTCGAACGACTGGAGTGGCGCCTTCTCCGACGCCACGCCCACGCGCAGCGTTCGGTAATGGCTGACGTACTGCATTTCCTCGTGGGTTAGTTCGAAGTTATTCTCAGAGGTTAGGAAGTACTTTTTGTAGAGGTTGTTCTGGAGTTGGGGGTTGCCCTCGTTGATATGCTCGATAGTGGCGTCGATCTCGTCGATTATCTCGCGATCGCCTTTAGGGGCGGCGAAGAAGAAGGGACGCTCGGCGAACGACGCGATAATATGGAAGCCGTCTTGCGCGTTGACGTCGATATCGAGAAACGCGTCCGCCTCGCCCGCATTGGTCCTGTCCCGCATCTCTTGTGAGGAGGAGCATTCTACGGTGGTTAGTCGTATGTCGTTCTGATCGCAGTAGTACTCGAGCTCCGCGCGGCGTTTCTTCGCGGTGGCGAGGATGGCCACGCGCAGCTCGCTGCGGGTGAACAGATCGGTTTTCGAGACGGCGGCATGTATGTTCGGGGCGAACAGGGCCGTGTGGGCCGAGCCGTAGCTGTTTTCGGGGTATTCGTAGGTTTCGGCAAGGGCGGCGCTGTACGACATGCTTCCCTCGATGTCCACCTCGCCGTTGTCCAGCATCTCTAAAAGCCGCAAAGCGCGTTCGTTTGCATTGTCGCCCTCGGCTTCCACGAACTCGAACGACCAGCCGGTGAACTGGGCGATGCGCATGAGGTAGTCGTAGGTGTAACCTTCATAGGTGCCGTCATCGTTTTTTGTGAGCAGGCCTTCGCTGTCGGTGTAACCCACCTTGACGATGCGTGGCTGGTCGGAAGCGTGAGCTTCTTCGGCGGTGACCGGTATGAGAAGCGCGCAGGCTAAAACCGCCGAGAGCAGCACTCTCGTGCATAAGCGCAAGGCAGTCGTATGTGATCTCTTCTTCGTCGTGCTTCCTTGTTCCGGGTGGAATATCGGGGTTACAGTATAGCCTCTTTTTGTAAACAATTCGCACGGGGGTTCTGCCTGCGCACGACCATTTGCGTGTTCCGCACGGATGTTTCACGTGAAGCATCCGTGCATGGCCGCTCGACAGCAGCCGGGCGCGCAAAAAAGCGCCCCCGAAAGGGAGCGCTTCTGCATTCGAATGGTGGTCGGAGGGGGACTTGAACCCTCGACACGCGGATTTTCAGTCCGCTGCTCTACCAACTGAGCTACCCGACCACGATCAACCGTCCATGGGGACGTGGGACGATATTCTACCATATCCCATAGCCTCAGCAAGAGGAAATTCCCAAAAATCCCCCTCTGCTTACCGGGCCGCCTGCTTGGAAGCCCGGCGCGCATCCATCGGCCGCCTGTCCGCACACCTGTCGGCGTACCTGCCGCGCCGTTCTTCTAGCGATAAACGATCTTGCCAACCGTCACGCCCTCGGCGATCATTGCGACGCCGCGCCACAGCACGAACACGGCTACGAGCAGAGAGAATAAGATCGGCGAGACGAACAGCATAATGGCGCACACGATGTTGACGATGCCCGAGAACAGGCCGATCCCCCATGCTGAGAAGCCGATGCTTTTCGATTTCATCGCCGCGAATATCTCGAACAGGCCGAACACGAGGAAGCACAGGGCCACCAGCCACGAGATGGCCGCGCCGCCCACCAGCGGATGCAGCACGAACATCAGGCCGATCAGCACGTCGAGGATCGCGTAGGCCAATGACCATCCCGACACGCTCATCATAGACCTGAAGCGCACGTAGAACACGATGCCCAGCACGCCTGAGAGCAGGAAGCCCACGCCCGCGATCATGGCGATGGTGGCCAGCGTCAAGTTCGGCGCGAAGCAGCAGAGCAGGCCGCATGCGAGCAGCAGGATTCCCGCCAGTATCAGGCTCCAGTCCCATTTCTTCTTCAATGTCGCCATGAGCGCTCCTCCTCGTCTTGCCTTTCGGCATGCGTTTCTCTGACGCATTGTATCACCGGCTTGCGAGCGTTCGAGCGTTTGTGCGCGAAGGGCGGCTTGACGGCGCGAATCGCCGATTCGCCATACAAGAGCCTTCGCCATACGAAAAAGCCCCGGTCTCCTCAAGCGGTTTGCGATGAACTGCGTGAGGAGACCGGGGCGAGGCGTGGGCCGAGGGTCGTTATGCGGTTTGTTTTCCCGGAGCAGCGTCGACGTCGTCGTCTTCCACGCGTCCGCGGATCTTCTTGACGCTGCGGCCAAGCATGCCGCCGAGCTTCGGAAGGTTCTTCGGTCCGAAGATGATAAGCACCACCACCAGAATAAGTATGAGCTCAGGCATGCCCATTCCGAATATCTTCATCGTGTGCTCCTTCCGGGCTTCCTCGCGTTCAGTGCCGAGCATTATAGCAACTTTAAATTTGTAGTTACTATAATTTTGTAGTAAAACCGACAATTTCGACGAAAAGCGCGGACGGCTCTTATAATGCAGAGCAAACGGCACGGCGAATCGCGGAGGGCGGACGATGGAACAGCGGCAGGCGGACGGCGGGCAGTCGATGGGATTGCGCGAGCGCAAGCGCCGCGCCACGCGGGACGCCATCGAGCGGGCGGCCATCGCCTTGGTGAGCGAGCGCGGCTACGACAACGTCACCGTGGCTCAAATATGCGAGCTTTCTTCCGTATCTCAAGGCACGTTCTTCAACTACTTCCGCACGAAAGACGCGGCTATCGTGGGCATCGGCGAGTACGACCTCGATGCCGACTCTGTGCGCGCCGCATTCGATCGCCTCATGCCCTGCTCGATGCTGCACGCCACGCTCACCTTGTTCCTCGAGGTGGCGGGATCGTTCGATTGGGAAAGCGATATCGCGGCGCAGCGGATCGCGCTCGTCAGTGAAACGCCCTCGCTCATGCAGCTGTTCTTGGACAACGCGTTCGGCTTCGTCAGCGATTTTCGCACTATCGTGGAGGCGTATTTTGAAGCGAATCCTTCGCTGCGCACATGCTCCGATGTTCTGAGCTCGGCGGAAGAGTCGTACATCGTCGTGTCCGAGGCGCTTGAAGCCGCGAAGTTCGCGCTGTACCGCGTCGCCGACGATCCGGCGTCCGGCCTGCCCAGTGCAGACGAAGTAGAAGCGGTGATCAGGCGCATCGTGGGATAGCGCCCACGGCGGCGGTTCGCTACACTGAATGCGAACCAGTTACGGCGACAGAAGGAGTGCGAATGTCCTGCGAACAGAACAGCCCGGTAGTCGGCATCATCATGGGATCCGAAAGCGACATGCCCGCAATGGAGCCGTGCATGAAGCAGCTCGACGAGTTCGGCGTGCCCTACGAGGTGAAGGTGGCTAGTGCGCACCGCAAGCCGGCCGAGGTGCACGAGTGGGCAAGTTCGGCGCACGAGCGAGGCATCCGCGTGATCGTGGCGGCGGCGGGCAAGGCGGCCCACCTGGGCGGCGTCGTGGCGGCGTACACGCCGAACCCCGTGATCACGGTGCCCATGAAGACCAGCGACCTGGGCGGGTTGGACTCGCTGCTGTCCATGGTGCAGATGCCCTCCGGCGTGCCCGTGGCCTGCGTCGCCATCAACGGTGCGAAGAACGCGGCCATCCTGGCCGTGCAGATCCTCGGCACCGGCTGCGATACCGCCCGCCAGAAGATCATCG
>OLQI01001899.1_pt1 | contig 11765 bp, 6 predicted proteins | sample 1672171 | NCBI WGS metagenome assembly OLQI01 (sample SAMEA3136655, study PRJEB25190) | human gut metagenome
TCATTTTGCAACCCACAATAAATGAAACATATTCCACCAAGAATAAACATACTTAAATAGCTATATCCTCTGAACAGGACTTCTATGTAGTAATAGATAGAACCACCCATGTAAAACAAAAATAAATATTTAGCCCATGGCTTTAATTTATTCATTTATATCACGCCTTTTTAGATGATTTTTCTGTAGCTGCATCTTCTATATTATCTGTACCATCTGTAGTATTTTCTGTGTCCTTAACATCTGTCTTAGTTTCTGGTAATGCAGTTTCAAGATACTGCTTTACAATACCTTCCATTACAGCATTTCCCTGTGCAATTACGGTATCCATATTAGTCTTAATTGCCTGATCTGTAATTTCCTGACCATATTTAACAGCTGCAATCTGTTCTTTGGTATTAAGTCCTCTTACATATGTATTCAAAGCATTACAATAAGATGTCTCTGCAAGAATGAGTTTCTGAATCTCACAGTAAATTTTAATAATATCCTGATAGGTATATACTTTGCACTGTGAGCCATCTGCATGATATGGAAGAGATACCTTTGTTGCCATGGCAACATCAGATAAAGTTTTAATATTTGCCTGATCATCACCTGTGGCAGAGAAGTGCTCTGTTCCATAACTTGTCTCTACATCAGTACCTGCATAAATTTTGTCCTGGCATTCTACACCATACTGTTTAATTTTGTATGCTCTGTACTCTTCAAGAGACATACTTGATTCGTCAACAGTATCTTCACCCATAGCAGCTTCAATAGATTTGATTTTTTCATTGAGATCAACAGCCTTGAGACGAACGGTAATTACAGGTTTCATGTTGTTCTCTTCATCCAGATAAAAGTTATATTTTATGGTAGAAGATTCAACGCCACAATAATTGGATACGGACTTGATTACCAATCCATACTGATCCATAACAATAATAGATTTTGCATTATTGAAGAGGTCTACAATTGCTTTTTCGTCCTCAGACATGACCGTTACATAAAATGGATCATAGGAAATTTCACAATACTTAAGTACCTGGTCATCAACTTTAATTTTGCCTAAAATAATCATAATATATTGCTCCTTTCAAATTTTGAGTAAAAAAATAAAAGGTCACTCAATTAAGAGTGACCTTAGTTGCACATATTTAGTTTTTGTTTGAGTTGTTTGTTTTCTTGTTCGAGTATATTTACTTTAGAATTTAGTTCCTGCATTGCCTTTACGACATAAGCAAGCATTTGTAAATTGTTTACAGATTTATAATTTGGGTGCCCATCAATTTCTCCGCCACCATCAACAAGATTTGGATCAAGTTGCTCTAACTCATCTGCTATAAAGCCAATCTTGTATTTCTTATGAGAATCTTTTCTTTCAAAAGAACGAATTTTCATTGATTCTATAACTTTTGTAGCATCTTCTACTTCGGTGTCTCTTATATTGCCTTTCAGTCGAATATCGGAAAGAGCTGTACTACATACTCTTCCGAGGCTGAACCATTTCCATGAGCCATCAAGTCTGGTTTGAATCCAAATTGATCCTTGATATGAGTCTCCATTATAAATAAATGCTCTGTTTCCGGCAACTTGCCCTCCAAGATAAACTCCTACCGCAGTCGGTGATTCATAACTACCTACATTATACCCAACGTAAATGTTTCCAAAATTACCATCAAGTACTAATGGAATTTTTCCATTTTTTGCATCATAAAAACCAAATAAATTTTCATCACCTGTACCTGTTGCAGCGCCAAATCGCCAGTCTACTGATCCTCTATTAGATTGATATTCAAAATAAGTATTTATTAAATTACTACTTTGAATATATCCGCCTACATCTATACGACCACTAACCGAAGCATTAACACAATTGACTGTATCAATATATGCCGAACTAAAATACCAACTACTTGTACCAAGTCCGCAATGTCCACTACCAGCACCACCTGCTTGATACGGTATAATACCAACTGTTGTAGTACGTATCCAGTCTGATGTATTACCATCTGGTCTTGTCATACCATAGTAACCGTTTGCTGATACTGCACCAAGTTTTGCTCCTAACTTCGTATTTATTTCTGTTTCTGTATAGTAACGATCATCATGTGTATGTGACGATGGAGTATAACTAGATGGTTTACCACTTACGTTTCCCCATGCTACGGAACCGGCAGAACCAGCGCTTGTAGCATATTTTACAGATTGAGATCCAATTGTTGCAGAAGTAATGATAGTTCCTTCTTGCACTGGTAAATACACTGTTGTAGCCGAATTGTTTCCGGCATTATAATTTGTGTTAGAAGTATAGCTAAATGCTAAATTATCATTTGACGCTAAGTTGCCAATTGTCCAATATCCATTTGGTGTAGCTTGACCAACCACAGGATTCCATGAATCTTTACCAGTTGCAGTACCACGAACTGCTACATTATTTCTAGCTGATATCCAACTTCCTCTACTACTACGTATTATACTACCTGTAATTGTGCCTCCAGATAAAGGTATATATGCGTGTGTATGTGAAGCCGGTGTGAAAGTAGAGGGTTTACTGGTTATTTCACTCCAACTATATGAAGGTTTTGAGCTTGCTTTAGCCCAAGAGTATACATCACTAGCAGGACGAGAGTTAGATAGACGTGAATCATTACCTGCACAAGCTGTATTTGCTGCTGTACCAAGAGGTCTCCATGTATTTGTATCTGTAAATTTAGCACCAGATGGAACATCGGAATTTACAGTATGACCATTAACTTTAGATGCATTGGATGCAGTAGCTGCGTTACCAGTACAAGAACCGGAAGATCCTGTAATATTAATACCCCATGTACCACTTGCGCCACTACCAGTTTTTGATGGTGAGTAATTATTATAATTGGACGAATCTAATAATGTCGTCCAATTTCCCCAAGTGCCGTTATTTTGTGAACGAATATATGAATGTGGAGAACTTCCATTACTTATAGCAAATTGTGTATCCCAACCACCATTATTATCCCAATTCATTTGAAGAACATTTGAATCTTCTGGTGGCTTACCTGTCTTGGTAGATGATGTTGCTACAAAATGAAACATTGCCCCAGTTCCGTTGGTTGATGTGCTAAAATTAATATTTGCAGGACGACCACCATATAACGTTAAATAACTATGATTATGACTACTCGGAGTGAATGTTGAAGGTTTAGATCCAATCTCACTCCATGAATATGAAGGTTTAGTAGATGCTTTAGCCCAAGCAGGAACGTCACTAGCAGGAAGAGAAGAGGGACGACCAGAAACATTTCCCCAGGCTACAGAACCTGCAGATCCTGTAATATTAATACCCCATGTTCCAGAAGCTCCGCCACCAGTTTTGGTAACTGTGTAGGAAGTGTAGTTGCTAGAGGTAAGTATAGTTTTCCAAGCTGTTGCTCCAACACCTTCACGATAATATAGATTTCCATTAGAACTAAATCCTAACTGAGATGTATAATCACCAGCATGTCTACTAATACTAATTATAGCATTAGCATTATTACTAGATGGCATATTATTTGCCAATCCATTATTTACATTATAATAGAATTCACAAAATCCATCATTTGCTTTCCCTGGTACTGCAGATGTGCTACTAGTACCTTGAATTACTGTATGATTATGGGATGATGGTGTATATGTACTTGGTTTACCTGTTACACCTGACCATGGGACTGAATTAGCTTTTGCTGCTGTGCCACTATATAATCCTGTATTGTCAATTGTAATATGTGTAGCTTTATCTACACCATTTTGGCAGTTTGTATAAATATCAATTGCACCATCATTTGCAAGAATTAAACGCTCGTCACCACCTGTAGTAGATGTAGATTTAACTGCATCTGCAGATTCCCCACCTCCAATAATTGTAAGTCCACCTCCACCAATGGCTATTCCATTTCCATATGCATCTGATGAATTATCTATGAACTCAATCATTTTATAGGTGGCTTTTGATCCTCTGTATGAAATATTTCCAGTCATAGTGCCACCACTTAATGGTAAGTAACTATGTGTATGATTACTTGCGGCAGCGCCAATTTCACTTAGACTCCATGAAACGTTTCCTCCGCCATTTACAGATTTACCTGTATTTCCAATTGTTAATGTTCTTGCAGTTCCCCATGTGGCTGTAGTAATGTTTCCAGAACCATCAAAATTTGTACCGTTGATGGAACGTGCTGTAGCTAACTTTGTGGAAGTAGTGGCGTTACCAGAAATGCTTATTCCCCATGTACCGCTTGCACCAGATCCGGTCTTGGTTACGGTGTATGATGTATAGTTTAATGTATGAAGCAATTCAGCACTTTCAGCCCAACTAGATCTTTCAGCAGCAGATCGCATAATATATGCTGCAAGCTTTTGTCTATTAACTCCAAGTGCAACACTACCACCAACATCATTACCACCATAGCAATCCATGATAATCCAATCTTTACAATTAGAATCACCATTTACTGTAGTATTCATCATTAAGAAACCAACTTTATTTGTTCCGAAATAATTTGGTTTTTGTTGTCCACCATTGCCAGTATAGCTTCCAACAACATAATTATGTGTATGCGAGGTGTCTGATTTACTAGCCAATTTCGTATTAATCTCAGATTCAGTATAATACCGGTCGTCATGAGTGTGACTGGATGCCGCATAGCTTCCCTTCGGCTGATATACACTATTTGCTTTACTTTTTATATAATTCCATAAAGCAGAATGTGGTCTTCTATGATAAGTTGTGGTAGTTGATCCACCACCAGCATATTGAGCAATATAATAATCTGTATCAGCTGGATCTGACGTACCGTTTGTAAGTGTATTAATCATTTGGTTTAAATCATGGGTGTGATTTGTATTTGATTTACCGTCAAGAGTTGTTTGAAGATTTGTAATATTGGAAATTGTGTGAGTATGAATCTTAGTTGCGGCATAATTAGAATAGTTTCCAGAATCAAGAACTAGATTTTTACCTTCGTTCTGATAAAAGAATCCATCAATAACAACGTTTAATTGACCGCTATTGTCACGAAATGCAATATCACCACCATTAGAAGTATGCCAATCTGTAACAACAGTTCCTGTTTGATTACCCCATGTAGCAGTAGTAGTTCTGCTTGAAAATCCTTGTGGACAACCTGCTGAATTTGCAAAATTAACAGAAGCCTTTCCTATATCTGTAATATTTGCAATCGTATGATTATGACTTGAAGGAGCAAATGTTGATGGTTTTCCTGTGATACCGCTCCAAGGAACAGATGATGCAGCAGTAACAGTATCGCTTGTAAATGCAAGTTTTCTCCAAGAACCCCAATTACTAGAATCAAATACACGAATATAAATTTCTCCACTCGTCACAGTAAATTGTTGATAACGCCATCCACTTGCATTACGACCTACATATAATTCAAATGCAGCAGATGCAACTGGAATATTTGTACAAGTATTGCCTCCACCAGCATAATACCATCTTCCTTCAGTTTGTAATGTATTTAAATCTGTGTTGGTAAGAGCAGTATAAACAACAGTATTAGAACTTCCAGAAGATCCTGCGTACTTAACGCTTTTATCTATATCTGCGGTATTGTCAACATTGCCAAGTCCAACATCACTTTTACTGTGAGTGTGTTTGGCTGGCGCAAATACTGCTATATCTGAAAAAGCCGCGGATCCAAGACCTGCGACTTTAATATTATCCGTTGTTACACCATTTACGGTTATTTTTACTGTACCATTATTTGTACCAGGGGCGATTGTAATAGATTGAACTGCTGAATCTGCCTTAGCTCCCTGCGCAGATGTGGCAAAAGAAGAAGCATTAGAAAAGGCTGCACTCTTCAAACCATGCACAGTAGCATTTGATTCAATTTCATCCACTTTTAATGTAATTTGACCATTATTTTTACCCTCAGATATGCTTATATTCCGTGGTGGTCTGGCTAATAAAACAAACGATTTATCGGAATCATTCCACCTATAGATTGAATTAGTTGATGTATCAATGTAAATATTATTTTCGTCCCCAGTTTTAGGAAACAAGCTGAAAGAGGCTCTTGGGATTATCATCTTGTGTTGTGCAATACATAATTTTATATATGTTACAAGCTCTGTCAATCCAGATAAATTAAGAAATTGCTCTTTCATATTTTTAATCACCCCTTTCATAAGTGTTTATGTTTTTATATTATATATTTTCTGTGATCGTGTTTAATATTTTCCTTACTTACTTTTGCATAAATGAGAGTAGTGTCTAATTTTACGTGACCTAATATTTCCTTTATTTCTTCAACAGGCATACCACGGTCAATTGAATTTGTAGCTGTATCTATATAGATTCCGTCTATAATACCTTGTGAGGGGAACGATCCTAAAGAAGCATAAGGAAGAATTTCTTTATGGTCGGCAATACATTTTTTATTAAATTTACGGCCTCCCCTAATCCGCTATAATCAAGAAATTGTGTTTTCATGTCCATTATGCCCTTTCAAAAACGGAGGGGAAATTCCCTCCTTTATAATAATTACTCAGTTACTTTAAAAAGAGCCTGAATCTTTTCAGATGGAATAGCTTCATAACCATCACCAACAAGTCCTTGTAAGGCTGCAATATCAGTTGCATTTTTTGCAATCTTTGGTTTCTCAACTGCAAGATCATCTTCAATAGCTTTGACTTTGCCTTCTACGGTTTCAACTCTAGTCTTAACACCATTAATGGCTTCTGTATTAGCTGTGTCGGCTGCTTCAAGAGTAGGAATTTTCTTCTCAATAGCATCTACTCTACCTACGCAAGCTTTCAGAGCCTCAGCTGTTGCATACTGAGAGAGATCAGAATCAGCAAGAGCTTTAGATACGTACTCAGCAATGTAGCTTACAATATCTTTAGAGGTTGCTGTGTCAGGTAAGGTACCAATCAAAGTTTTCAGATTAGCAATATCTGTTTTGTTTGTATTAATCTGGCTGTTCATTGTAGCAGCATCTGATGTATGATTTGTGATCCAATCAGAAATTTCTTTCAGAGTATCATAAGCTTCTGGAGCCTCTGCTACGATTTTAGCTACAGCATCGGAAACGGCTTTCTTTACAGAACCATCGCCTGTTCCGTTCAGGGTATCAATAGCTCCTTTGTTTGCTGCGATGTCTGCTTTAATCTGCTTGTCATCGTAAGCACCGGCAGTAACAACTTCTTTAATGTAGTCAACTACGTTCTTAGCTGTTGCATCGGCTGGAATAGTACCAACTACACCTAACACCTCTGCTTTTGCAGTATCTGCAGCACCAGCAGCATCAAAGTCTGTAACAGATTTTCCGGAATCTACAAGGTTACCATCTTTGTCAAGACCTGCTAAATGTCCTGCGACAGCATTCTTAACTTTATCTGCTTTTGTCAGTGGACGTGGAAGAGTAATAGTAAAAACAGCTTCATCTACTGTTACTGGAGCTGGTTTTGTGTAAAAATAAACTATATATCCGTCATCGGACTGTGATATAGTTTTAATAGAATTTGCAGTTGCATCGGAAATTTTTTTGTCAATCTGTACATTATGAAGAGTTAAAAACTCACGAAGATTGTCAATAGTCGTAAATTGTAATTTAGCCATTATATTTGTTCCTCCTTGGAAATTTAGTTAAATATGTTTGCAATATCAGCAGATTCAAGTCCACCGATTTTTTTATCTAAAGCTTCATCTATCTTTTTATCCACAAGCTCTGACACAGTCAGCTCAAGCTGTTCCTGAATGAATTGTTTTGCAGAATCCGCAGACATAAAATTCTGATCATTTACCCATTTTTCAGTTACATATTTGTCCGTTACGTAATCACCATCTTGTTGGATAAAGTAGAGAAGTATAGAATTGCCTTGGAATTGAGTAATAGATGTGCCGTGAGTATCTTCATCATGTGAAACTAAAAAGAACACTTCATCTGCAGAAGAGTGAACGGTGGTGCTATTACCACCAATAATAAATTGACCCTTGATTTTATAAATTCCATCATCAAGAGTCGAAATTGTGACCGGTACTGTAAGAGATCCGATCAAATATTCAATTGGTTTATCTGTGAGCTTTCTATAAGACAGACTGTTAATATAATCTACAACAGTTTGCTTATCTTCGAGATTTCCAATAATATTATCTAATATAGTAGATAGCTCTGAGGATTTTATATAACTATCAAGCCCGATTTGTCGTTTTACTTCATCAACAATATGGTCCTTGTCCTCGTCTGTCATGGATAGATCATAAGAGAAGAGTAATTTCTTTTCATTAAAAAACTGAAGATTTGATCCAGAAAATCTTACGTCAGTAATTTGTTTATCACCTTTTGTATATCTGATCTCATTATCTTCAGTCATCCATGCAATTACATTTCCGTCTTCTATATAGCAAAGCCCTGGATATTTTAAGATACCTCGCTGAATTGCTTTTTCAGCAATCGCTTTTGTTGAGGCAGTAAAAAATACTGGTAATTTTGCCATGTTAATCTACCTCGTGTAATTTTGCGTCTATTTCTTCGTATTCTAATCGTGAAATAGGATCAATTTCGTATATTGTGTTATCAAGTGGGAAATTATACAGCCCTTCAATATGCCAGCCTTTTTTACCGTCAGAAGACAATATAGCCTGTGCAATTTTGATGTCACATAAAATCAGTATTTTATGTTTCTCTTGATACTGTATATAGTGAATTTCCTTGATGACATCCACAATATCTTGTGTCATTGAATTAGTTACTTTGTAATACATGTGAGTTGGCTCCCTTCGTTAAAAAGAGAGGTAGGTTGCCCTACCCCTCACAAGTTATACTAAACATCAGAAGAACTCCATTTTCCTGTCCAGGATAAGAATATCCATATGTATCACCTTGTTCACTTACAGAGTAAACCCAGTTAGATACCTGGGCATTTGGAGAACGAGTCCAATAAGACTCATAGACATCTGGAGTTGAAGTTTTTGCTTTTTTCCTTGACTCATTATCAACATAGTATGGAATTGTCGCATTTGTTTCTGAGCTATACGGATCACTTCCTGCAGAAGCGTCAATATCATATAGAGCTGGTACATAGAAACGACAGTTAGATGTTGATATTGTATTTGATTTATTTCCTATAGAAGAATTAACTTTAACAGGCTTAATCAGAGCTTTCCAGAGTGGTGATATAGCTTTCGTTATACGAGTGTTCATCCACGTATTAAGCGTAGATTCTGCCCATCCACCAGTATTTGTAGACTTATTACTATAAGCTTTCTTAGAACCAAGAAGATTTGAAGCAATAAATGTTACATTTGCTCTCTTAGAAGCGACATCTGATAAGTAGTATGCTTTAAATTTAGCTACTTCCATTGGAATCGTTTCATGAATCCATGCTGCAATGTCCGAACATTGTTCTTCACCAAGGTCTGAATACCACAGTTTACACCAGTGGATCTTACCTTTTGCAAAGTTTTCATAAGCACCATCGTCTGCTTTTGCACATCCAAAAACAAGAGTTGATGGGATCTCAGGAATACGGATTGCCTGAAGAGTAGCAGTAGAGATTGCATTTCCGGACATATTAGAATTGTATACATAGAGTTTTTGACTTCCTGCCTTATGACGAATTACAATAATTTCACGTCCACCGGAGCTTGATGCATTCGTACTATCAGTTCCCCATGATAATTTGTAACTCTGGCTATACCATAAGCGGAATCCGTTAGAACCATCTCCCTGGAAGCACTGTGCTAAAGTAGCACCTGTTGCATTCTCATTGTCAAATTCAAAGTCAATCGCAAATGTGAAATCCTTATCCTTATCCATAATAGAGATTCCAGTGTCAATGTGATTTGTTCCATCAAAAACTGTTGTGGAAGAAATTAATTCTTCTTCCTCAATATCGTTATAATGGAAGTCAACTCCAAGTGTGAAATCAAATGAGTCTTTCAGAGTAAGAACTTTCTGCTCAAGTCCCATTTTCATCATTGCATATAACTCAACCTGAGACAGGTCTTTGAGATCTTTATCATTGAAGTATCCGTCTACATATTCACAGGTGTCAAATACTGCGTTTACAGTTTTATCACCGTTTACATATCCGGACTGGTCCCATCCTTTAAATAGATTATATTTATAGGCAGCTTCCTCGGCTGTGTACACAGGAGTATCACCCTCGTATTTAACATAAGTTCCATATGGGGCTACTGTTTCCTGTAAGGTCAAACCTTTAGAGTTATACTTTACTGTATAATTTCTGATTGTACTTGTATAAACTGCATTAATAACTCTATCAGCAAAGATTTTATCTGATAGAAGAGTGTCCCAACCCTTAAATGTAAAATCATTTTCAATGGTACTTTGTTTTATAGGTATAGCTATAGGATCATCCTGACGAGTTGTAGGATCTACAGCACATGAGCCTTTATCAACATATTGAATATCTAATACAGTTTTATTAGAATCATCATTTAAGAATGAAACTTTAAACTGTGCGATCATAGAATCATATGTGATTGTAAGGTTCGTCCAGATACCTGGCTCGTCATCAGTTCCAACAAAGTCTTTATACTCCTGTTGACGCATAACTGGAATGTGAATAGTTCCTGTTAATACAGACTGATCAATGGTAATACCATTTTCGTCAATACCACCAAGCTTTGCTAATTTCTTTAAGAGATCAGTGTTTTCAAGGTTCCAATCAATACCTGTGATACTTACGGTCTTAAGTGTTGAAATGGCAGTTTTTATAATTTCAAGTGCATCCACAATAGAATTCTGGCAAACAAATGTCTGCAGATTATTATAAGATGCTACATTAAGATTTGTAAGGTCTTTTAGATTTTTAAATGTGAGAGTATTAATTGTTGCAGGTAAATATGCATTCTTAATTTTGCCGTGATTAGCAAACAGGAAAGAAGTAATAGCAGTATTCTGTGCGTAAAGATTAATAAGATTCTCACATGCAGAAAGATTTACAGATCCTGTTAAGTTTGGACAGTTCTTAATATTAAGAGTTTCAAGAAGTGTATTGTTACCCATATTAAGAGTTGTTAAGAACATATTCTGATAACCACTTGTTTCATTGCCAATGATAAGAGTTTTAAGCTTTGATGCCTTAGAGAAATCATTGTCGTGAATGTAACAAGCAGACAAATCATTAAGTGCCTGTATTCTTGACGCACAATAAATAAGAATAGCAGTATCATCCATATTAGTTAAGTTGGTTGTAATTTCATATTCCTGTCCAGCTTTTGCACGAACCTGAGTTGTTTCCGGTGAATTACCATAAAGTACAGAAATATACATGTCTGAGTATGGAACAATTCTTAATGTATAATCTGGTTTTACAACAGCTGTCTTAGGAGTATTACAACGGAACATAATCTGATCAGACTTAACATCAGTATGAAGGAATTTTGTTCCCATATATGCATGTTGATCACGTTCCCACTGTCTGAGATGATACATTCCTCTACCATTCATCATTTCTTTTACAAATCTTGGTATTCCTTTTCTATATGTTCTAAAATATAATCTATCGTAGTGTAACCTCCAAAGCTCTTCTGGAAATTGTTTTTGCCATGTTTCGTACTCATTAATTAAATGAGTATCAGACCAACAGTTTGAATCTACTGACTGATACAACGCAGAAAGCTGCTTTGGCATTAAATCACGAATTCTACACCACAATGTACTTTCGGCAGCATTAAATACATAGCCAGAACTTGGATTTCCATCTTCCTTATAGTCCGTGTCCTCTTTTCCATAAGGAAATACAAGCTCTCCGGAGTTATTAATTCC
>OLQI01001904.1_pt1 | contig 11731 bp, 10 predicted proteins | sample 1672171 | NCBI WGS metagenome assembly OLQI01 (sample SAMEA3136655, study PRJEB25190) | human gut metagenome
GTGGGCATAAAAAAAGAACCAGCGATCGAAATCGCTGGTTCTTTCAAATTTTAAACTAATGAATTAGTCTTCAATTGGTGTAACGTTAGCAGCTTGTGGTCCACGGTCGCTGTCTTCTACATCAAAAGTAACTTCTTGGTTTTCTTCCAATGTCTTAAAACCGTCGCCTTGAATTGCTGAAAAATGAACAAAAACGTCATCTTTGCTATCATCTGGAGTTATAAAACCAAAGCCCTTTTCTCTATTAAATTTATGTACTGTTCCTAAAATCATATTGTTACCCACCTTAAAATTCGACTATTTTTTCTTCTGCTAAGCTTAAATACACTTCAGAACCTACAATTACATGATCAATTAGTTCAATTCCAATCATCTTTCCTGCATTAATCAATCTCTTAGTTAATTGAATATCATTTTCTGAGGGTTCGACATTCCCGCTTGGATGATTATGTGCTACTAAAATTCTGGCACAACTAAAATTTAATGCATGTTTAAAAATTTCTCTTGGATGTACCGTAGCCGAATTTAATGTACCTTTAAAAATCACTTTTTCGCTCAATACTTGATTCTTAGTATCTAAGCATACACATACCAACAATTCCTGCTTACTATCACCAATTTTATCTATCATATAATTTCCAAACATACAACTTGAAAAGATTTGCCCCAAAACTAATCCTTCTTTTTCCTTATAGCGTTCTGAAAATTCTCTTAGTGCTCTAATTATAGCGACTTTTTCATCATCCTTACACAAATTTTTTAGTCCCTCATCACTAAAAAATTGTAGTTCATTTAATCTTTGGTGCTCATCAAAAAAATCCTTAATCACATTCTTAGCAGATGTTTGTGAAACTTTAGTAGTTAATATAAATTGCAATAACTCTTTATTAGTTAGTGTCTCAGCTCCAAAGCGAATAATTTTGTCTGTTATATATTTTTCTGAATAATTATTAGTTAGTGTCATATAAAAATCTCTCCTCTCACTATTAAAGTACGTAAAGAAGAGTTTTTATATGTTTATCCTTCAAAGTTATTTCTAACTTCAGAAATAAAATATAGAGAGCCAGTTATCAATAACATATCATCTAGTGACATATTAGATATGACTTCACCTATTGCTTCTTGCCAATGTTCCACATACTTTACATTATCATGTAATTTAAAATCTGCCAACTTTGTTACTTTTCGTGGTCCTTCAAAGCAAGTTACAGTTACATGTACATTTGGCAATTTTAACAACTCATCTAACATTTCATTAGGTTGTTTATCAGCTAAAATAGCTAGAATAACATAAACTTCTCTATCCGCAAATTTTTTTCTCAAAAGTTGGGAAATTCTTTTCATCGCTGCCGTATTATGAGCACCGTCAATCACCACTAATGGTTCTTTATTTAAAAGTTCAAATCTTCCAAGCCATTGTGTTTTTTGAATTGCATTTTTTATATCTTTATTAGAATAATTAGTTCCTTCAAGTTCAGCAAATTGAATAAATGTTTCAATAGCTAAAGTTGCATTTTCTATTTGATGAAATCCTTCCATAGAGATATGTATATTACTTATTTCTCCTCTACTGTCTGAAAAATCAAACTTTTCTCCCCAACCTTGTTCTAACTTTACTTTGCTGGAAAAATCTTTATCCATTATTAATAATGGTGCTTCTTTTTCTTTAGCTACTTGTTTAACTACTTTTATTGTTTCATCTGGAAGTTTACCAATCAAGATTGGCTTTTTATACTTGATTATACCCGCTTTATGTGTTGCAATTTTAGCAATTGTATCGCCTAAAATATGAGCATGATCCATTGCAACAGTCGTAATAACTGACATAAGCGGAGTAATAACATTAGTAGAATCAAATAATCCACCAATTCCTACTTCAATTACAGCATAGTCAACATGTCCTTCAGCAAAATAAACAAACATCATCGCTGTTACAATTTCGAATTCTGTTGGTCCACCTTCACGATCACGCCAATCTGAATCCATTTCTTTCACTACTGGTCCAATTATATTAACCAAACGAACAATTTCTTCATCACTAATCATTTTCCCATTTACAGATATTCTCTCATTAAACTTCTCGATAAATGGTGATGTAAATGTTCCTACATTATATCCTTGTTCTGCTATTAAGTCTCTCAAATACGCTGTTGTCGATCCTTTACCGTTTGTACCTGTTACATGAATAACTTTTACTTTTTCATGTGGATTTCCCAATCTCTTCATGAAATCCCTCATTCTATCTAAAGTTGGGATCTTTTTAAACTTAGTTCTTCCATGAATAAATGCCAAGGCATCATTATAATTATTTACGAACATTTCTCTGCCTCTCTCTAATAGTATTAACCATCATCCATTATAACAGATAAAAAAAGATATATTATCCATATATCGGACAATATATCTTTCAGTTTTAAATTTCAGCTTTTAACTCTTCAATTCGACTTTCAGTTGCAGCAAGTTGTTGCTTATAATTAGCTAATTTTTCTTTTTCCTTAGCAACAACGGCTTCTGGTGCATTGGCAACAAATTTTTCATTACCTAGTTTCTTTTCACCACGTGTAACTTCACTTTCTAATTTCTTAGCTTCTTTTTGTAAACGTGAAATTTCTTCGTTTAAATCAATTAAATCAGCTAATGGTAAGTAAACTTCTGCTCCTGTGATAACAGATGTCATAGCTAACTTAGGTGCCTCAATATCTGCAGCTATTTCTAAACGTTTTGGATGACAGAAACGATTGATATAATCAACATTGTTTTCAAACACTTTTCTTGTATCATCATCTTTTGTCTTAATTAAAATATCAATTGCTGAAGACATTGGAGCATTAACTTCAGAACGACTGTTACGTACTGCTTTAATTAACTCAATCAAATTATCCATGTCTTTTTCTGCTACTTGATTATCAAATTCAGTATGTTCAACAGGGTATTCAGCAACAACCAAGGATGCACCATCATGTGGCATAGATAACCAAATCTTTTCTGTAACAAATGGCATAATTGGATGCATTAGGCGTAGAATTTGATCTAATACATAACGTAGGATACGTTGTGTATTCTTCTTAAGTTTTTCATCTTCACCTGTAAGATTTTCCTTAGCCATTTCAATGTACCAGTCACAGAAATCATTCCAAATGAAGTTATATAGAGCACGACCAGCTTCACCAAATTCAAAACTATCGAATAAACGAGTTACATCGCGAACCGTATCATTAAGACGACTTAGAATCCACTTATCAGCTAATTGCCATTCTGATGCTTCTGGTAAACTTAATTCAACATCGCTATCTAAGTTCATAATAACAAAACGACTTGCATTCCAAATCTTATTGATAAAGTTCCAAGCAGCGTCCATCTTTGTATATGAGAAACGTACATCTTGACCAGGTGCAGAACCATTAGATAAGAACCATCTCAATGCATCTGCCCCATACTTATCAATTACATCCATTGGATCAATACCATTTCCAAGTGATTTACTCATCTTACGTCCCTGTTCATCACGAATTAAACCATGAATTAGAACGTTCTTAAATGGACGACGTTTTGTAAATTCAACACTTTGGAAAATCATTCTTGATACCCAGAAGAAAATAATATCATAACCTGTAACCAATGTATTAGTTGGGAAATAACGCTTGAAATCAGGGCTTTCAGTATCTGGCCAACCCATTGTTGAGAATGGCCATAATGCACTAGAGAACCATGTATCCAATACATCTGAATCTTGTTCCCAATTTTCGATATCTTCAGGTGCTTCTTCACCTACATAAATTTCACCAGTTTCTTTGTGGTACCATGCTGGGATTTGGTGTCCCCACCATAATTGACGAGAAATAACCCAATCATGAACATTTTCCATCCATTGTGTAAATGTATGTTCAAAACGAGGTGGCACAAAGTCTACTCTATCATCAGTTTCTTGATTCTTCAAAGCTGCTTCTGCTAAAGGCTTCATCTTTACAAACCATTGTGTTGAAAGACGTGATTCAACTTGTACCCCTGTTCTTTCAGAATGCCCTACACTATGTACGATTGGTTCAATCTTCAACATGTAGCCTTGTTCTTCAAGATCAGCCACAATTGCCTTACGTGCTTCAAATCTGTCTAAACCTTCATATTTACCAGCATTAGCATTCATTGTAGCATCTTCATTCATTGTATTGATGCGTTCCAAATTATGTCTATTACCTACTTCAAAGTCATTAGGGTCATGAGCTGGTGTAATCTTAACCATACCTGTACCAAATTCAGGATCAACATACTGGTCAGCAATAATTGGAATATGTCTACCTTGTAATGGTAGAACTAAAGTCTTACCTACAATATCCTTATAACGTTCATCATCAGGATTTACGGCAACTGCTACGTCACCCATCATAGTTTCAGGACGAGTTGTAGCAATTTCAATATAGTTCTTGCCATTAAATGTGGTATCGTCAGCAAATGGATATTTAACATGGTAAAATGCACCTTTATCATCTTTATGAATAACTTCAATATCTGATAAAGCAGTACGCGCTTTAGGATCCCAGTTAATAATATATTCACCACGATAGATTAATCCTTTTTTGTACAAAGTAACGAAGACTTTTCTTACAGCTTTAGATAATCCATCATCCAAAGTAAATCTTTCTCTATCGTAATCTAAAGACAAACCTAACTTAGCCCATTGTTGATGAATGATGTCAGCATATTCGCCTTTCCATTCCCAAACTTTTTCTACGAATTTTTCACGTCCTAAATCGTAACGAGAAATTCCATCTTCAGCTAATCTAGCCTCTACCTTAGCTTGAGTTGCAATACCAGCATGGTCCATTCCTGGTAACCATAAAGTATCAAAGCCTTGCATTCTCTTTTGACGAATTATCATATCTTGCAATGTTGTATCCCATGCATGGCCTAAATGTAATTTACCAGTTACATTTGGTGGTGGAATAACAATTGAATATGGTTTTGCTTCTTTATCTTCATTAGGTTTAAATAAACCTTTTTCGATCCATTCTTTATATCTGCCAGGTTCTACTTGACTTGGATCGTATTTAGTTGACATTTCTACTTCTTTTGTCATAATAATTATTCCTTTCTACATAATTTTAAGCAAAGAAAAAGGCATTGCCATCCTACTTAATAGGACGACAATGCCGTGGTACCACCTAAATTGAGTTTTTAACTCCACTTAAATCCTTGTTAACGAATCGAAATCCGGTTATCCCTACTTTATTCAAGATAACAGCTCACAAGCTACAATTAAAATAGCTATCGAAAATCTTTCACCAGACGATTCCTCTCTAATCCAAGCTTCTTTTAATCCTCTTGTTCATTGCTTATATGGATATATTCTATCTTTTGCTAGGTAATACGTCAAGATACTTTTTATAGTAATTCAGCAAAAACTTTCTTTTCTTGGTTTAAGAAAGTATCGCCAATCTTAATTTCTGTAATTTCAATACCATCAAGTGCTCGTTGAACTAAAGCATCTACGTCTAAACGTTCTTCATAGTAACGTGCCTTATCAATACGTGGCTTAGTTTTTGGAGCTGGTGGTGCAAAAATTGTACAGCAATCTTCAAATGGCATAATTGACAAATCAAAAGTATCAATATCTTGAGCTATTTTAATAATTTCATTTTTATCCATTGAAACTACTGGACGTAAAATTGGCATAGTAGTTACATCGTTAATAGCAGCCATACTTTCAAGTGTTTGAGATGCTACTTGTCCTAAAGCTTCACCATTAAAGATAGCTAATCCCTTTCTTCTTTGAGCAATTGCTTCTGTTAAGCGCAACATGAATCTTCTTTGAATTGTCATTAAATATCCTGATGGCACTTTTTCCTTAACTGTTTCTTGAATTTCAGTAAATGGAACTTGAATAAATCTTATCTTACCAACATATGGTGTCAATTTAGCAGTTAAGTCTTTAGCTTTATTCAAAGCTTGTTCACTTGTATATGGAGGACTGAAGAAATGAACCATTTCAATATCTACTCCACGCTTCATTGCTAAATATCCAGCTACTGGTGAATCAATTCCGCCAGAAAGCATCAACATTGCTTTACCAGCAGTTCCAACAGGCAAACCACCAGCACCGTCAATCTTTTCATGTGAAAGATAAATACCATCCGCACGAACTTCACAACGTAAAGTCATATCAGGATTTTTCATCTTCACTTTAATACCTGGAACTTCACGTAAAATATGACTACCTAGAATATCATTCATCTCATTTGTATCGTATTGATAGTTATGGTCAGAACGACGAGTATTGATTTTAAATGTCATTCCTTCTTTAAATTTTTCTTTCACCATTTCTACCGCAGTAACCTTGACTTTCTCTATATCACGTTCAACTTTAATAGATGGTGAGAAATTTTGGATCCCAAAAACTTGCTTCAAACGTTTCATAACAGCTTCGTAATCTTCTCCATGTAATTGGATATGCATACGATCACGGTGTGCCTTGATTACCAAATTTTCAAAACTATGCAAACTTTCACGCACATTAAATCCTAAACGATCAATGAAGTTTTTCCTATTTTTACCTTTAGTAGATAGTTCGCCGTAACGAACCATTATTTCTGTATATTGCATTTTTTTATCCTTTCAATTAAGAATTAATTTTTTTGAATTTTTCATATAGAACATCAAAAATTTCAATAAATTTATCAGCTTCTGCTAAAGTATTTTTTTCATCTAGACTTACACGTACAGCAGATGTAGCAATATTATCCGGAATCTTCATTGCAGTCAATGTCCCAGATGTTATTCCTTTTTTAGAGGAGCAAGCACTAGTTGTTGAAATATAGATATCATAATTTTCAAAAGCATGAACAATAGTTTCTCCACGAACTCCACTGATTGCAAAACATAAAATATGTGGAGCAAATTCATCGTTTAATTTAGAAAATACTGTTACTTTAGATCTTTTAGAAATATGATTATAAATTTTTTCTTTAATAGCTTTTTGTTGTACTACTTTCTTTTCTTCATTTTCCAAAGTCAATCTTAAAGCTTTAGCCATACTTGCAATTGCAGGAAGATTCTCTGTACCACTTCGTAAAGCTTTTTCTTGACCGCCACCAGACATTAATGGTGCGATCATACGACCGCGTTTTTTATACATGAATCCAATGCCACGAGGTGCATGGAATTTATGTCCAGAGAATGTTAAGAAGTCTACTCTATCTTGTTCTAATAATTCTTGAATGCCTTTACCTACACCTTGAACTGCATCAACATGGAAATGTATTTTAGGAAAATCTTCCAATACTGCTGCAATTTCTTTCAACGGTTGGATAGCTCCTACTTCATTATTAACAGCCATAATTGAAACAAGAATTGTATCCTTTCTGATAGCTGTTTTCAAATCTTCTGCAGAAACTCTTCCATTTTCGTCAACCGGAAGATATGTTACATCATAACCTAATTTTTCTAATTGATGTAGTGAATTTAAAACAGCTGGATGTTCAACACTGCTAGTTATAATATGTCGTCCATATGGTCTTTTTTCAATCGCAGTTCCCTTTACGACCCAGTTATCTCCTTCTGTTCCACCACTTGTAAAATAAATTTCATCAATATTGCAATGGAGTAAGTCAGCAATTTGTTTTCTTGATTGTTCTAACAAATTAAAAGCTTGTTCTCCCATCGCATGAAGTGAAGATGGGTTACCCCAAATCTTTTCACTAACAGCATTATAAGTACTTAATACTTCTGGTAGTACTTGTGTTGTTGCACTATTATCAAAATAAATCATATCTACCCTTCTTACAAATCAAAAATCTCATTACTTAGTCTAACAAAAAGTTAGTAGAAATAAAACTATTATTACTCTAACAGCAAAAAATTAGCTAATCAGCAGTTGTTACTGTTAATTAGCTAACTATACTTTTATTTAGAAAACATTGGTGGATGATTCTTTGAGTACTCTTCCATAATCTTTTTGGATGCACCTTCTTGAACTTTATCTACCGCATGCGAGATCGTATCCAATGCTTTTACATATTCATATTCCTTCTCAAATAATTGTACTGCTTGATTGTAAGCAGCTGCCACATCTGGATATCTATTTCGATAACGATTTGAATATTGTAAAATTTCTTCCGTTAAAATTGAACTAGAAATCAATTCGTCAGTCTTTTCACCCAAAATGTCTAAATCACTTTGAGTATTTATCAACGATTTTGTAATTTCATCCATATTAATTTGAACTCGATTTAAATCTTTATCTAATTTTTCGATTTCATCGCTAACCTTAAAGAAATAATCCAAGTAATCATCTGATAATCCTGGAAGGTTAAGCTTTTCAATTTCACGCTTCATTTTGTGAATTTCCAAGTCAAAATTCTTAACCGCATTTTGTGCTTCGCGCTCTTCTCTCCATAAACTTGCCACGCTATCATTGATTTCTTTTTGTTTCTTTTCTATATCAGTTAGAGCTTGCATATCAATTTCTATTCTCTGAGCAATAGAAGAATATAGGATTGCTTTTGTCCCAGCATCTTTAATAAATTGATCATACCAACTACGAATTCCCTTTAACCTGTCCGCTAAGTCTTGTGCACTTTCAATCTCATCATGATTGAGTGTGTAGTTTTGTTTTAATCTATCTAGATCCAACAATAAATTCTTTTCTTGCTTTTCAGCATGTTCAATGAACTTACCAAAGGTTGAAATTTTCTTCTGTACAAAAATCTTAGCCTTATATTCTTCTTCTAAAGTTTCATAGATAGCATCAATTTTATTAGCAATATCTTCATCTAAGACTTTAGCATTATCAACACGTAATTCTTTCAAGTTTTCATTATTTAAATTACATTGTTCTGCTAAATCTTTTAATTGTCCCAAAATGTCTTTATCAAATGCAAATCCCTCATCTTGCATCTGAGCTACACCTTGACGTAATTCTGATAATTGATCAGGAAAAACATTCTTTAAATTCTTATAAATTCCAGGAATAACTTCTAAATCACGTTCCATGCTTGCTGTATCTTCTTTTAGTTGATTTAAAGGTTTATCAGAAGTTACATAATCTCCACTTTCAGTTAATTTAGCATATTTATCAAAGTCTTCTTCTAACTTAGAAAGATTTTCTTCCAATTTATCAATGCTTGGTCCAAATGAAAAGTTCTTAGCCAATAAAGTCTTACGAATATCACGATACTTATCTTTTAATTCTGTAACAGCTTTTTGATGTTCTTCAGATTTTTCTTTCATCTCATTGACAGTTTCTTCAAGTTGTCGAGTTTCTTCTTTAACATGTTGTAATTTGGATCCAACTTCTAACAATTCTGAACGTTCTTGCATAAACTTGTAACGCTCATTCAAATCATTTAAATCCAAAATCATTTCTGAAATTTCTGGCATCTCACGGTTAGTAAGTTTCTTATGGTTTTTCTTGAGTTCCTCAAATTCACGTAGACTCTCACCCGTTAAATGTAATTTTTCAATTTTATTTATTTCGCTATCTAGAGTATTGTTGCTCAATTCTTCAAGCTGAGTTTGATACTCATTTATTTGTTTTCTAAACGATCTTTGAAAATATATGACTCCAACATATATTCCAATGGCGACCGCCACAATAACTACAAAAAATAAAACCATAATAAATTCCCACCTAACATCTTATCGTCTATATCTATATTTTAGTTAATTAATATTGTAGGCTATTCGTTTCAATTGAAAATAACCCAGTTTCAGTTTAAAATCTAATAATAATTATATCATTAATATAACTTTAGGTATATATTTTTTCAATTACAAAAAAGTAAAGAAAGGACTTTTTATATGACAAACTCACTTCTCTCACAACAATTAGATGCATTACTTACAAATGAAACTAATTTCATTGCAAATTTATCCAATGCTTCAGCACTTTTATATCAATCTTTATCTGATATTAACTGGGCTGGTTTTTATCTTTATGATGAAACAAACGATGAATTACATCTTGGACCCTTTCAAGGAAAAGTTGCATGTATGCATATTAAAAATGGCTCTGGTGTTTGTGGCACTGCACTGCAACAACAAAAAGTTTTACGCGTAGATAATGTCCACGAATTTGCTGGTCATATTGCTTGCGACTCAGCAAGTAACTCTGAAATCGTGGTCCCCCTAATTAAGGATGATAAAATTATTGGTGTATTAGATATTGATTCTCCTTCCTTATCCCGCTTCTCTCCTGAAGATGAAGTTGAATTAGTCGAATTTTCCAAAACTTTATTAAAACACATATAAATTAGTTGACTTTTAATTTGTTTATGTTAAGATACACTTTGTGTAAAATAATGCAGCAGTGAGCGGTAAGAACGTCAACAGTTTATTGCTATATAATTAGTTCGTCTAGTAACTCTTCGGCTGCAAGAGCGAAAGTCTAAAATAAACTGCACGAATACTAAGTTCACACGGATTATTTTACTCCAACTTAATTTTAATTTATTGGAGGAATTTTTAATGTCTCGTTATACAGGTCCTTCCTGGAAAGTATCTCGTCGTTTAGGTTTCTCTTTATCTGGTACAGGTAAAGAATTATCTCGTCGTCCATACGCTCCAGGTCAACATGGTCAAGATCGTCGTGGTAGTCTTTCTGAATATGGTTTGCAATTGCGTGAAAAGCAAAAGTTACGTATGACTTATGGCTTAACAGAACGTCAATTCTCAAACTTGTTCAAGAGAGCTGGTAAGATTCGTGAAGGTAAGCATGGTGATAACTTCATGATTCTTTTGGAACGTCGTTTAGATAACGTTGTTTACCGTTTAGGTTTAGCATCAACTCGCCGTCAAGCTCGTCAATTAGTAAACCATGGTCACATTACTGTTGATGGCAAGCGCGTTGACATTCCATCTTACGAAGTAGAACCAGGTCAAGTAATTTCTTTACGTGAACGTTCTAAGGACTTACAAATCGTTAAAGAAGCTCTTGAAGCTGTTGTTGGTCGCGTACCATTCGTTAACTTCGACGAAAACAAGATGGAAGGTACATTAGTACGTCTTCCAGACCGTGAAGAACTTGATGCAAATATTGACGAAGCACTTGTTGTTGAATTCTACAACCGTTAATATTTAGCTCAACAAAGAGATAACTCTTTTAATCCCACTATTGTTCATTTAAACATAGTGGGTTTTTATATATCCGCTTTAATAAATTTATAATTAGAATTATGATAATGTTTAACTACTCCCCTATTTTGAAAGGAGAATAATTATGACAAATGATAATTTACAAGAACACTTGAACAACGGACTCTACGGAACTCCTCAATTACATCCTGATGAACAGCGTAAGTATTTAGGAACTTTTAGAGAAAGAGTCAGTTTAGCTATTACATTTAAGGAATTTTCAAATAATCAAAATGCTTGTTTAACTGCAATTAAACAAGAAATTTCATCTAATACTGAAGAAGAACTTAGCATAAAGATTAACGGGCAATTGTCATCTGATATTATTGATAAAATCATTCAAATTTCGAAAGAAAATAATACTAAATTTGAATATCTAGCTGATGCTTCTTTTTCACATGATAATGACGCCAAAGCTATTGTTATTTATTCTTCTAAATCAGCTCTTCATATTGAAAATATTGATGTTGAAAGTAAATACCATGAACTTTTTGAAAGAAAAGTTGAAGAAAACAATGATCCTAAAGAAGATAAAAAAGGATTTCTATCTAAACTATTTGATCTATTAAATTAATTTAGGAAGTGATATTTTGAAACCTTTAGCCTA
>OLQI01001906.1_pt1 | contig 11728 bp, 10 predicted proteins | sample 1672171 | NCBI WGS metagenome assembly OLQI01 (sample SAMEA3136655, study PRJEB25190) | human gut metagenome
ACTTGATAAACAGACAAAACCTACTTGATAAACAGACAAAACCTACTTGATAAACAGACAAAACCTACTTGATAAACTTCTATAAGCCTTGGGAGAGTAAGGCTCAAGAGGGGTCTAAAAGAGGTTTAAAAGAGGTTTATAAAAGAGGTTTAAAAGAGGCACCACTGTACGAGATACAAACCTAAAACAAAAAAACACAAAGGAGTGAGCCAAAAAACGGCTCACATTAAACTCCAGGCGCAAAGCGCCTTGCGCCTCACTACGTTCGTTGCCAAGATCAAAATCATTAGTAAGCAACCTCGCCAGCGGCTCGGACAGACCTAGAACGACCATATATATCGTTTAACAACCTTACTGGGTCCATAACGACTAATTACATGTAAAAGGCCTAAAATCGCTTAGAGACGAATTTAGGCCCATTTAAGCTAATTTTAATTTTGCTGTTCTTCCCAGTCACTGTAGACCGTTCGAGTGGGATCATCAGGATTTTTTTTACGATACTTAACATTGCTGGTAAAGGCTTTGAGTGAGTCAAAATCATTTTGAAGTTGGACCAGTGCAGTCAAACTATCGTCAGCACTGATTTTATCCGCGCCCTTTCCCTGGAACTTCTCTAAAATGGCGCCTTTTTCGATTAATCGTTTAGTGCGGGCCTTGCGATTCTGCTGGCTGATTCGATTTCTGAGGGCCCTTTTTTTGGCTTTCAGTTGCTTTTGTTGAGCGTCGAGTTTTGCAATGCGGTCTTCCATTTTTTTGATTTCTTCGTTCTCTTCTGGCATTTTAAGATTCTCCTTAAATTAAATATTGGTTTTCTAATTAGGTAGTTTACTCTGATCAGATAAATCATGCTATACTGGGTTTATGAATTGGTTGCCCCCTGCTAAGGGCGCACTTATATGTACGCTACGCATACATATTGTTCGCTTACGCTCATGTGCTCGCTCCGCTGGGGCTACCGCCGGTTGCCTTGCCGGCAGGACAGAATCAAAGTCAAGTGCATTCGATTTTCGTTTTTTGATCAGGCGGTTCTCCTCCGCCTGATCAAAAAATAAATCTCACAAAATCTCGATCATCAAAAGTCGCCTTTAGGCTCCTAATGATGAACAGGATTTTGAGGGTCAACCCCATAAGTCAAAACCAAGGTCAACGTCAGAATCGGAGGTCAACGTCATGGCAATCTACCACCTATCACTCAAAACTATCAGCCGAAGTAAAGGCCAGTCAGCCGTGGCTTCGGCAGCTTACCGTTCTGGCAGTAAGCTCAAAGACCGTGAGACCGGGGAAACTAAAGACTTCACTAAAAAGCATGGTGTTGCATACAGTGAGATACAACTACCTACGCAAGCACCAGCAAAATACAAAGGTCGAGAAGAACTCTGGAATGCCGTTGAGGAGAAGGAATCTAAGTCCAATTCACAACTTGCACGTGAAGTAGAGCTGGCATTACCGGCAGAACTTGAACGTCCAACGCAGATAAAACTAGTGCATGACTATGTACAGGCAAACTTTGTCGACCGTGGCATGTGCGCCGATTGGTCAATCCATGACAAAGAGGACGGCAATCCCCACGCCCACATCATGTTGACGACCCGGGCAATCAAAAAAAACGGTACCTGGGCGCCGAAACAGAAGAGCACCTACGTACTGGACGAAGACGGGGCAAAAGTCCCGCAAATCGATTCTAAGACGGGGCAGCAGAAAATTGGAGCCCGTGGGCGGAAGATGTGGCAGCGCACTACCGAATCTTACACGGATTGGAACGACCGTAACAACGCCGAAATTTGGCGTAAAAGTTGGGCCGAGAGCTGTAACCAGTACTTGGCGCCGGAAAATAAAATTGACCATCGAAGCTATGAACGCCAAGGTGTGGAACAGATACCGACTATCCATGAAGGGCACGTGGCCCGTGAGATGGGCGACCGCTCGGAACGAGTTCAAACCAACATCGACATCAAGGCGAGTAACCGGGATTTGAGCAGTCTAAGCGCTACCATTGCCAAAATTCAAGAAGAAGCCAGAAAGCTGTTCCGCCAGATTGCCGAGCTAACCGAGCTCATCAGGAAACGAGCACAGGAAAAGGCGGAAGCCAAACGGCAGGTAGAACAGCTTGCCCAGACAGGACCAGCTCAGCCGGAGCCAGCGGAACCCATGCCGAACGTGGCAGACAATTTCTTGAAGCAACTCAATGCTGACAAGGCGAAACAAGCTAAGCCGGCACCGCCGGAAGAATCCGTGGCGGGAGATTTCTTGAAGAAGCTCCACTCGGATAGGAGTAAGAGGCAAGCCCATAAATACCGTGAGCGAACGCATGACCAAGGAGGGCCAGAACTATGACAGAAAACGAACAAGCACTGGTACAGCTTTTAAAAGCTTACGATAATGGGGAAATCGACTTTACAAAAGTTCCCGCTATTCAAGTAATTATCCGGCAAGAAGTCGCTCGACAGGTGGCCCAAGCAGTCAACCCCGCCCAGATAAAGGAACAGGCCAGCCAACAATTAAAGAGCGACCAGACGAACTATAACGAGCAGGTTAACAAGATTTTGGAACAGCAAGGTGCCCGACTACAAGAGCAGGCCAGCCAGCTAGACGTGGAGGGGGTCAAGCAGCAGTTGCTGGCAGACATTGACCGGCGTAGTAAAGCGGTCAAAGAAGCACAGGCCAAACTGGACGATGAACGGGAAAGACTAGCAGACCGAGAGAAGAAACAGTTCTGGCGAGAGTTGATACCGCCCCTTGCCGGTGGCGTTGTGAGCCTATTTTTTGCGTCCATGATTCTGTTGTTGTTCAAAGCGCTTCTCTGGGACGGTATTTGGCGTGGATTAGGACTTAACAAGCTCACTGATTTTGTGCTGACGTTGGCGAGATCACACCCTTTCGGCGGGAGTATTCTTGGGTTGATTCTAATGGTGCTGATTGCTGGCGCCATCATTGTCAGTTTCTGGGGGATGGTTGAAGCCGTAAAGACGCTGACGGACTGGGATACAGAAAAGCTCATGTTTTGGCGACATGACCGGTACTGATAAAGGAGAATTCAAATGTTGATCAATTGAGTTTAAGGGGATTAACCAAAATCAATTTTATCTAACATATTTTCGGTACTAGCTTGATCTAAGCCTAAATAAGTTAGTGTCATGGCTTCACTGGAATGGTTTAACAAGTTCATGACGAGCCCAATATTATAATTTGATTGGGTGTAGACGCGGTAAGCACCAGTCTTACGCATTGTATGCGTGCCTAAGTAATTAATACCTAACAAGTCACCAGTCTTACTCATTATTTTATAAAATTGCTTTTCAGTAATGTGTCGATCAGGGTGTTGAGTTGAAGGAAATAACCAAGTTGAGTGTAGTTTTTGTTTCTGGTACCAAGCTTGATAAGTTAAAAGATCAGTTTGAATTGGTTTTAGGTAGAGCAAATTAGCTTTACCGGTTTTTTTGTCGTGTATAAACGCATTCTGACGCACGGTTCCATTTTCGTTAAAGATATCGGTCCAACGAAGGCGCATAACATCACTTACCCGTAACAAGGTGGCTTTGCCAACCTGAAAAATCGTGTAGTTACGACGACCAGCTCTAAAATTGTGTAGTAAGGTATCTTGTACTTCGGTCAGGACGTTTGAATCTTTGATTGGTAAGACGATTTGTTGCATAGTCTTTTCTCCTTTTCTTGAGATATTAAAGCAGTTATGTTATTATTTTTGTAAGGAAAAAGTAAGGAGATGATATTGTGAGCGCAGGTAATGTAACTAAGGTTAGCTCGAAGATCACAAGTAAAAATCAGATTACAATTCCTAAAACAGTACGTGAACTGTTAAAAGTTCGGTCTACTGACACAATTGAATGGCAGATTGAACCAAATGGTAAAGTAATGATTGTTCGTAGTAAACCGGATCTATGGCAACTTGTTGATGAACAAGAAAAAAAGTTTGGAAATCTCAGTACAACAGAAGTTGATTGGGGTAAAGACGTAGAAAGCGAAGACTTTGATTAATGAAATTAAAACAAGGCGCTATTTTATGGATTAATTTAGATCCGGCTAAAGGCACTGAAACTAAGAAAAAGCGACCGTGTTTAGTTGTAAGCAACGATCACTATAATCGCTATTTTAATACGGTGCTAGTTGTGCCAATCAGTACCTCTGACAAATATCGTACCCAAGAAAAGTATGCTAAATCGCCGTTATTTATCAGGATAGATAACGGGAAAATTCACGGGACAGCGTTATTGCAACATGTCCGTGCTGTCGATCCAACAAAACGATCAGATGGCGAAGTTGTGGCCACTTTATCTCAGCAAGAAATTAGTTCGATTAGTACAAAGGTCCAACAATTTTTTTAAAAAACAGATGTTATTTATTGATAAAAGCAAAAAATAACCCCCAATGTCTACATTATAGATATTGGGGGTTATTCTTTCAACGTTTTCGAGGGGGTATTTGATAATTATAGACCCTATAACAAAAAGTGATTTAAGAATCAAAAATATAAATACCTAGTTGCTTTTCTAATCTTTGTATATGCTTATTAGGAACTTTTTTAGTGTGGCTCATATACAATAATCTTTTTTTAACTTCATATCGGAATAAGTCAACAGTTTCATCAGATACAAAATACGGAAGAATATAAATAAAGTTTTTTAAATGAATGGCGTTTTCGCTTATTGCTTTTGAATCGTGTAAAAATATAGTTGACTTTTTATCAAGTGGGACCTTCGTATCTAAAATAAATCCTGGATGTGAAGAACTATTTCTAAATATACGAATAATATTCATCATGTGAGAAAAATTATCCGATCCTACTTGAAGATTCCAGCTAGTATCGCTCTTACCACAAAAATTAATTAAATCCTCCCTTATTTGTTGTCTAACACGTTGGGTACTGAATTTTCTTTTAACGGTTTTAATTTCTGATGATCTAAATCGCTTAGAATTTATTTTATCAAGATATATACCTTCTATTTGACTATTAGGTTTTAGAAATTTTTCTGTTGAAAGTGTATTCCATAAACCTATTTCATCATTTATTGTAACAACAGATTCATTACTAAAAAATTGTTCCCACATGGGGATAAGTTGTATTCTATTATCTGTCATTTGTGTCCCAACATTATGATTGCCGGTTTTTTGTTGCATTGTCGATGACATGTTATCAAATACATTTTTATACTCCATTTCAAAGTGGTATGCAAATGAACCGAGAAACATATTTTCGAAAGAACGAATAACTTCTAATAATTTACCTTTTATAAAAGAATCAAACTTTACTAATTCTTCTAAATATTCAATTTTTGTTCCAGACATGAAAGTGATTGATTTTTGAGATCTACTAAACCAAATATTTAACGCAGGATAGATTAATAAATTATATGGCGTGCGCCTTAATATCGACATACCCATCTCATTGTTGTCTACTATGACTCTATGTTTAGAGTGCATTATATCTAACTGATCACATCGTTTAGTTGGAATAACATATTTATGAATATCATTTAAATCTTCTGTGTGGTGTGTTTCTTTGCTTAATTGAATAATTGAATCCTCCACTACATATGGCTTTACTCAAAAATGAATTTTTTTATGCTATCTCGCACTTTTCGTGTGTCACCTGACACGTATAATTTCACGCCATACAACTTTACTTGATCATTTTCACCAATTACATCGACACTTTCAGGAGAAATACTCGTTAACAAGTCCTCTTTCCATTGGTCTTGATCCAGCAATTGGGTACCCTTGGGCTCAATATAAACCTGATAAATGTACGACTCATTAGCTAAATACAGGACAAAGTCCGGTAAGAAACCAGCATAGTGAGACACATCTCCAGCAAATTCATGCAATTTTAGCTTAGTATTACGCTCATCACTACGAATGAGGTAAACATCTTTATACTTGTTTTGCAGCTCTTCGACATAGCCTTGGATCAGTTCAATTAAACTACGTTCCAATTTATCGACAATAGCCTCGTTATAGACAAACCAAGGTGCCTTTTTATAGTCATAGGTTTGAATTAACTCATGAACCCCAGCATCAGAATAGTTGACGGGAACACGCTTCTGATAATCCTGAACGGCATCTTTAATGGGCAAACCAATAAATTTATTGGTTCCGCGTTGTCGCTTATAGTTCATGATTAACATGCGCTGAATATAGGCTAGATATTTTTCAACGACTAATAGCTGTGTTTCTCGACTAAGCACTGCATCTGAACCCGTCGATACCGTTGCTTGGATTTCTTTTATTTGCCCCAACCACTGTGCCTCATACATAAATTCCGAGATAGAATTTAGCGTCGGCATATATTTTTTCATGGTATTGAATCTGAAGAAAGGATTCCGTGCCATTGCTTTTTTTACGAGGGCATCATCAATCTTTACCAGTCGTGTCTCATTCATACCAGCAACATTTTGTGTATCAAAGGCTGTTGCTTCTAGGGTTGCTGTCTCAATGTTAACGGTAGGTAGTTCTGCAACAGGGACCCCATATTTTGCCAAACCATTGTATTCACTTTCAGGAACATCTTCAACGTCATTGTAATACAGCTTGCCATATTGATAGACATCAGATTTCTTAAATGACTTTTTAACCGTCGTGGTTAAAATATCAAAGTCCTTATCATCTTCAACTTGTAGCTGCATTGCTTCAAAGGACTTCGTCAGATTATCAATATATTTTTTATCGTTAATCGTGTGATAGTGTAAGGACTCTAATATCTGTAATTCTGGCGTACTATGGTCAAATCGTCGCGTGAAAGAGGTTGCATCCTCATAGACGAAGGGATTGTATCGCGCACCACGACCAATTAATTGCGCCTCACTATTAGTTTGTGTTGACGTAATAGGTTGCTCACCAATTCGGACAATATCATACAAATTTAAAACATCCCAACCTTCAGAAAGTTTGGCGACGGCAAAAATAGCTCTAAAGGGATTACTTGGTTCCTCTAAAGTATTCAAATTACGTAAATCATTTAAGTCCCCTAAAATCCCATTGCTACTCGTATCATTAACATTAATTGTATTCAATGGTTGAAAATCACGTTGCAATTCACGTACCAAGCTCCCCATATCAACTGTTTGATAATAAGTATAGGCTTGGCGCAAAGTAGACGATTGCGTGGTTTGTAGTTGCTTTGCAATAAATTGCGCCAGATCTTCAGCAGTTAGCCGATCCATCATCGTCAAAAATTGATCACGAGCCGCTTTTGAAACAGCTATTTTATTGGATTTAAATAAAATAACCGGCTTAAAATCTTTCACACCCGCCTGAATCGCCATCCGCTTACGATATTGTGATAACAATACCGCGTTTAGCATCTTTTCGTTATCATCAGCATTGGCTTGCAAACGAGCAATTTTCTTTGAATATCCTGCATTTTGGAACTCTTTTAAGTCATATTGAAAAATGATTTTATCACGATATTTTTCGTAAATAAACTCGTTATTCAAATCGATCGTGGCTGTAAATTCTAACTGACGATTTGCTTTATTAGCTTGTCTAATACGGTCTAAGACATACTCCCAAGCTTTATTTTTTTGATCTGCTTTGCTCTTAGTTCCAGCAGAAAAATGATGCGCTTCATCAGCTAGAATAATCAACTTCTGTTTCTCTAAATCGCCATAAGTTAAGCCATTTTCCCGTGGTGTATTTAACTCATTAGCTAAAGTTTGGATAGTTGTTAGTCGTAAATAAATCACGCCTGGTTCAATATTAATTGGAAAGCGGGTTACTTCTCGCAATTCAATCGTCTCGCCATCAATGCTCAGCGGTTGTGAAAAGAGATACTTTGGTGACTGAACATTCAGCATGTTTTCACGCGTTTTGGCAATTACCGCGTTTGTATTAACGACAAAAAGAAAATTTTGATAGCCAAATTCATGATAAAAATACAATATATCGGCTGCCATCACATCAGTTTTTCCAGAACCAGTGGCCATATGGAATAACAATTGATTGAAGCGACTGGCAACATGGTCATCTTTTTGCGTGTAATTCAGGTTGTATAGTGATTGCTTTTGATAATCACGTAGCTGATGTTTGAGGTTGTGTTTAATGTAGTCCGGATAAACAAAAGAATGTCTGGGTTCATCGTTTTTTAAAAAATCACTCGTATAGTCTTTAATTTCATGAACAATGGGTAAAACAAGTTCTCGTGCTTTCTTTTTTGCCATTACAGATCACGCTCCCCATAAAAGCTCTTATTAAAGGCAATATCACTCTCAGACATCAGCTCTTGTACATCACGATCTTCCATATCACTGTAAGCATAATACAACTGATTCTTATCAATGACCTTGACCATCAGCTGCTTTTTATTAGCCAATGACATCGCTTGATATTCAGGATCTTGCATGACTTTTTCGACATCAACGCGGAAATCAAAATCAGCCCCACCCGCAATCATACGATTAACAACGTTTTCTAATTGCTTCGTCGTTTCTGCATGTTGGACATCTTTGAGATAGCCTTGATTCTTTTCCATTAATTCAGCATAGACGAATGAGCCACCACCTTGCCAATTAACGTCTTTAGAAATACCCGTCGTCTCCCCAGAAATAACATTTTGTAATCTTTTTATTGAAATTTGATCAATATAATCCATCTGTTCAATTCCCACAAACTTCCTATTAAGTTTTAAAGATGCGGCCAAAGTCGTTGCAGAACCAGCAAAGAAATCCAATACTATATCACCTTCTTTAGAAAACATTTCAATCAATCTTTTCAAAAGTTTTTCAGGCTTTTTTGCGGTGGGAAATTTAACTCCACCCTCCTCTGAAAAGCCTCCTGATGTTGATATATCAGTCCATAAATCTCCAACATGTTCCGTTAAATTATTATCTGCAAATACAATTTCAACCCGTGTATCCTTACCAAATTCTTTATCAGTTCTAAAAAGAGTAATTTCACCTTGCTTTGCACTTACTGCTGAAACATCACCATTCCAGAATTTTGTTGACTTGCTTAATAGATTATCTAATCCTGTATTTTGTTTGTCCGCTACAATTCGCCATGCGTTTTCATGTAGCCACTTTTTATCATTTTTCTTATCTGGAAATTCTTTAGATAGTGTTGATAGCCTACAGGATTCAATAGTTTTTCGAGTAACCTCTAGATCTTTTTCTTTTATACCTCTATCTAATATTTTCCTATCTTCATTTGTAAAATTCATGAGGATCTTAGAATATTCCTTATCCCATGACTCTTTTAATTTATATGGTTGCTTATTTATCACCATTGATTCTTTTTTATAAATAATTATGGAATCTTTCAATTTAGGTATATTTGAAGAAATATTAGCCATCTTGGGCCCACTGGCTGTACTCATTTTAACCGCAATTTCTGAAATAAATTTATCTCGACCAAATAATTCATCCAGCATAACACGAAGATAAGAATTTTCATGATAGTCGGTTTGAACTGCAATAACGCCATCTTTAGATAATAATTTCTTTGCAATTATAAGTCTATTTCTCATAAACGTTAGCCATGATGAATGATTGAATCTATCATTATACGCAAAAGAATCAGATCCTGTATTGTAAGGTGGGTCTAAGTAAATTAATTTCACGGCACCTGCATATTTTTCTTTTAAGCTGTGCAAAGCGATTAAATTATTTCCCTTGATAATTAAATTGTCATCATCAAAATTATCGGTTGATACACCATTTAAATTTTCTTGATCATACTTAGTAGCATTTACAAATATTTTAGGTTCTAATAATTGATCAATTTCAGCTTTAGCAATCGTTTCATGCAAAAAGGGTTCATCAGCATCTTTTTGATCCTCTTTCGTCATACCAGCTTTTAAAACGGTATCTTTGCAGGGAAAATCTAGGACTACGTCAGCAGTTTCATCAATAAACTTACCTCCAGCAGTCAGGCCAATTTTATTCTCAAATTTTGTATAGCTATCTTGCCAGTATTCTTTATACGTAAACATTTCGATAAACTGGTTTAGCTTAAACAGTTCTACACTTTTATCATCTATAACAATTGACTCCGTATAGGTGTCATGAATTAGTTGATTAGCTAGTAATGCCTTCATCAACATAGGTGTGTATGCATCAAGGTCTTCTATTACTTTATTGCGCTTTAAAGTTCCTTTATCTGAAAAGTATGTGTTACCAAATTCCTTCAAAATAGACTTTGTTGTCTCCATAATTTTTGAATCAATCATTTTTTTGCCCTCGTTTTTTAAATTGCCACCACTTTTTATTTGGCTTTTGTGGCGATTCTTTTATATAGTCTGTTGTTTCTTTTGGAGAAGAATTCTCTTTTTTTATATCTTGTGGTGGCATATTTAATGCTTTTAAATCTTTGATCTCTGCCTTATATTCTTCTAAAATTTTTTTATCCTGTAATGCTAACCGTTGTTGCTGATCTAGAAGATTTTGTGTTTGTTTTTGAACTTCTAATAAAATTTTTATCTGTTCATCTTTTTCTTTTATGGAATCTATCACATCTAAGTAAACATCATAATCGACAAGTCTATTTGTCGATGACTTGTCATTATCAAAACCCATCAAATCCTTTATATTTTTGACATCTTGGGCGTTTAAAACGTATCTATTGCCTTCCTTATTTGGTGTTTTGCTTGCCGATAATTTGGCGATGATTTGTTGAATTCTTTGCTTTGAAACGCCCAATTCATCAGCAAGTTCTCTAATAGTTTTAGGCATGATTTCCAAACCCCTTTCGGAGTTCAGCAAGCATTTCTTGTCTTGCTTGATCTCTTATTTTTTTATCGTGCTCGGCCTGTTTATCAGCCAATGCTTGTTTTTCAGTGGATCCTAGTGGTAATCCTTTAACTTTATCAGTAGCGCGCCATTTTTCCTGTTCTGTTAGTTCACTATTATGCTGAATATTGAAAAGTTTTTGTCGTTCATCTTGTAATTTACCTTGTGAGAAGTCATTAGCGCCTTTCTTTTCTGGTTTCCAGGTAAATGAATACCCTATTACTGGTTTTCCACGTCCCTTGCCATATTTCTTTCTAATAGCTAGGCCTCTAAATAATGGTGTTAACTCTTCTTTGATGGGCTTTATAACATACCTATCAATATCTCCTGACTTTGTCCAATAGCTTTTAGGAATATCAAGTAATTCAAAAAAGTCTTCTTTTGATAAAAAAGCATAACCTGTTGTTCTAAAACCCTTTAACAATCTAAAGGCAGTTTTGGCGTAACTGCTTCTAAGATCTCTAAATTCCGCTAAAGCATATCTAACCCATGTATCTAAATTATTAAGAAGTGGCAAAGCATCTTTATATACTTCAACATCTATATAAGGGGAATCAGCTTCACCAACAATGCTGAATTTAGTAAACATAACAAACATCTCTCTATTTAATCCAGATTTGCTACGTCTTCCAAAATGAAGTCCCATTAGTTTTTCATAAGTTCTTTGAATATCATCTTCAAAGCGATTATTTGCAGTTGGTTTATAGTTGCTCAAGTCTTTAAGTTGTTCAAAAGAAAATCTAACTGTTTGATCCCCTTTATCACGCATACGAGAAATAATTGAAAAAAATAGATTCATTTCAATAGGGGTGAATTTACGTAAGGGAATAGTATTAAGTTCTGGATCATATTTTATAAGTTCATTGCTCATAATTACACCTCCACAACTATTATATAAAATCAACGATTGTTTATCAACGATCACTATTAAAAACCTCGTTGATAAACAGACAAAACCTCGTTGATAAACAGACAAAACCTCGTTGATAAAC
>OLQI01001919.1_pt1 | contig 11660 bp, 9 predicted proteins | sample 1672171 | NCBI WGS metagenome assembly OLQI01 (sample SAMEA3136655, study PRJEB25190) | human gut metagenome
TGAATACAGCAACCGGATCATCAATATCCACCCTTCGCTCATTCCGTCTTTTTGTGGAACGGGATTTTATGGACTGAAAGTGCATGAAGCGGCTCTTGCCCGCGGAGTGAAGGTTGTAGGAGCTACTGTGCATTTTGTGGATGAGGGAACGGATACCGGTCCTATCATTCTGCAGAAAGCGGTGGAGGTGAAAGAGGGAGATACCCCGGAGATTCTGCAGCGGAGAGTTATGGAAGAGGCAGAATGGGTGATCATGCCGAAAGCGATTGATCTGATTGCAAATGATAAGATAGAGGTAGTTGACGGACTGGTAAGATCCAGATAGGAGGAAAAGACATGAAAGTACTGATCGTAGGGAGCGGCGGAAGAGAACATGCTATCGCATGGAAAGTGGCACAGAGTCCGAAAGTTGACAAAATCTACTGTGCGCCGGGCAATGCGGGAATTGAAGAGTATGCAGAATGTGTCAATATCGGTGCGATGGAGTTTGGCAAACTGGTGGCTTTTGCAAAAGAAAAAGAGATTGATCTGACCGTTATCGGTATGGACGATCCGCTGGTTGGCGGCGTGGTAGATGCTTTTGAGGCAGAAGGACTGCGTGTGTTCGGACCGAGAAAAAATGCAGCGATTCTGGAAGGTTCCAAAGCATTTTCCAAAGATCTGATGAAAAAATACAACATTCCGACAGCTGCTTATGAAAACTTTACCGATCCGCAGGAAGCACTTGCTTATCTGGAAACTGCAAAATTCCCGATCGTTTTAAAAGCGGACGGACTGGCACTTGGAAAAGGTGTACTGATCTGCAACACACTGGAAGAAGCAAAAGACGGTGTGAAAGAGATCATGGAAGATAAAAAGTTCGGCAGTGCCGGCAATACAATGGTGATTGAAGAGTTCATGACCGGTCGTGAGGTGTCCGTTCTGACTTATGTGGATGGAAAAACCATCAAACCGATGACTTCCGCACAGGATCACAAACGTGCGAAAGACGGAGATCAGGGGCTGAATACCGGTGGTATGGGAACTTTCTCTCCAAGTCCGTTCTATACCGAGGAAGTGGATGCATTCTGTAAGGCACACATCTATCAGGCAACGGTAGATGCGATGGCAGCAGAGGGAAGAGAATTCAAGGGAATCATTTTCTTCGGCCTGATGCTGACTGCCGATGGCCCGAAGGTTCTGGAATACAATGCCCGTTTCGGTGATCCGGAGGCACAGGTCGTTCTTCCGAGAATGAAGACGGATATCGTCGATGTGTTTGAAGCATGTATCGATGGAACACTGGATCAGATCGACCTGGAATTCGAAGACAATGCAGCCGTGTGCGTAGTTCTGGCATCTGACGGATACCCGGTATCTTATCAGAAAGGCTTCCCGATCAAAGGACTGGATGCATTCAAAGAAAAAGAAGGTTACTATGTATTCCACGCAGGAACTGCAAAGAAAGACGGACAGATCGTGACAAACGGTGGTCGTGTGCTTGGAGTAGTAGCTAAAGGAGACGACCTGAAACAGGCGAGAGCGAATGCATATAAAGCTATCGATCTTGTAGAGTTTGATAATAAATATTATCGTCATGATATTGGAAAAGCGATTGACGAGGCATAAGATAAGGTAAAAAATAACAGGGGCAGAAGACGAAAGAAGAATCGTTTTCTGCCCCTGTTTTGAAAGATAAAAAATCAACCTTCTTCTTCCTCAGGATATCTCATCCCCCAGTCTTTCCGGATCGAGGTCATCATATCCATCACATCGATCGTATAGTCGAGATGCATCCGGTTTTCCTCTCCGGCGACAGCCACTTCCATATCGGCCACTTCGTATTCCAGCGCCCGGTCGGTAGAACCGACGGATACCACTTCTTTGTGACCGTCTTCCGTATAAGTGATGATAGCTTCCTCGCCCCGCGGATACTCGAACAGTTCGATGTAAGCCTTATCAAAAGAAATCGTTCCTCGTTTTGGCTGTTTGGCATGTAGAGACAAAATGACGGTAGCCATCTCCTCCTCCTTGTTTTTCAACAAAATCGATGCCTGCTCATCCACGCCGGTAGGTGCGTATTTTACCTGAGAGAGAATCTGATCCGGCTTTGAGGAGATAAACCAGCGAAGGAAAGACAGCGCATACACGCCGATATCCAGCAGTGCTCCGCCCGCGAGATTCCGGTTGAAAAAGCGGTTTTTCATGTCATACTCTTTGTAACTTCCGAAGTTCATCTGCAAAAGGCGAAGTTCCCCGAATTCCCCGGTATCCATCCGGCTGCGAAGTTCCTTGTAGATTGGCATGTGGAAAATCGTCATGGCCTCGGCAAGAACTACATGATGTTCTTCAGCGAGACGAACCGCTTCTTCCAGTTCTTCAGCGTTGAGGGTAATGGATTTTTCACAGAGTACATGTTTTCCGGCACTTAAAGCCTTCCGAAGGTAGGAAATATGTGTGTTATGCGGAGTGGAAATATAGATAATGTCCACCTCATCATCCGAAAATACATCGTCAATCTGATCATAAACTTTATCAATTCCATATTTTTCAGCAAAAGCAACTGCCTTTTCGTGCGTACGGTTTGCTACGGAATATAGTTTCCGTCCGTTTGCAGCAAACGCCTGTGCCAGCTGATTGGCGATCACGCCACATCCGAGAGTAGCCCATTTATATTCTTTCATAACGGTGTCCTTTCTTACTCTTTCTATAAGATTTTGTCATGTATTTATTATAGCGAAGAGAAAAGAAGGGTGCAAGTGGGAAGTATTGTGTTGATAGTGACTGGGACGGTTCAGATCATTACTTTGCTCCTGTTCACAGTAACATTAACTTTTAGAAACACAGGGAAAATACAGAAAACATTTGCAGAAATAACAGTACATATTACACCTGGAATACAGGTTTTTGTTCCACAGGGTGTGTGCAACGGTTGTGTTCATAGGGCATCACCCTCCTTTCGTAAGATCAGAGGGCATCAAATAATCGGAAAATCACATCCTGCTTTCTATTCAATTGTACAAATGTAGTGTATCATATTGCGAACAAATGTTCAAATGGACAGTATTCGTATGAATAGAATATAACATTAAAACATTACATTTTCACCCGAACCAACACCGAACAAAAAGACCAACTGGTTTTATCTGCCCTACAGCCACCACAAGATATAGTAGCCCCACCACCCGAAAACGTGAGACAGCGTGAGACAAAAATCGTATCATTCAGACAATAAAAAAGCAGAAAACCTGAATAAAATCAAAGCTTTCTGCCCTTTTCTCTGTATGCGGGAGATGGGACTTGAACCCACACGAGCATACACCCACAAGATCCTTAGTCTTGCCTGTCTGCCAATTCCAGCACTCCCGCGCGCTTTCTTTCTCTGAAAGACAAGTGATATTATATCGTTGAAGAACAGAAAAGTCAACACTTTTTTGAAAAAAACACAAAAAAATTTAAAATAGACAGTCAGAGGTCCGCGCGGTATAATAAAGCCGACATAAACATACGATCCCGACAGCGAATGTCAGGCACCGTTTGGCAGGAGGGTATCAATGAACGAGAAAGAGAAAGTATTAACACATCTGGATATTCCATATTCCTATGAGCTGGCAAAACGTATGGAAGCCTACCGGTGTAATCCGGAGCTGGGATATCGGTCGGCAGGATCAAAAGCAGAGTTTCTGACCGGCGAGATGTTAAAAAAAGAGATGGAAGAGATTGGTCTGTCCGGGGTAACGAAAGATGAGATTACCGTAGACGGCTGGGAATTTCGTAAAGCAGTTCTGTATGTACTGGATGAAAATGGAAAGAAACGTGAGATCCGGCTGGGAGCTTACCAGACAAACTGCGTGACTGATGGGGCAGAAGAATATCCGCTGGTCTATGTTGGAAAAGGAACAGAGTTAGACTATAAAGACATCGATGTAAAGAATAAACTGGTATTAGTTGACATTAACCAACGTGACGAATGGTGGATCAATTTCCCGGTATATCAGGCACATCTGAAAGGTGCAAAAGCACTGATTGCGGTGCAGCAGGGCGGCTATGGCGAGATCGATGAAGATGCGTTAAATGCCCAGGATATTGCAGGACCGGCAGATGCTCCTGCATTTTCCATATCCAGAAGAGATGCCCAGTGGCTGAAAGAACAGCTGGATAATCAGCAGAGCCGGGAGCTATGGGTGACACTGGAAGCGGACAGCCGGGTGATGCCGGAGTGTAAAACTTATAATATTACCGGACAGATCCAGGGAAAACACAAAGACCGTATGATTGTGCTTTCTGCTCATTACGATTCGTATTTTGACGGATTTCAGGATGACAATACGGCGGTGGCCATGATGTTCGGGATCGCGAAAGCATTGATCGATGCTAAGATTCAGCCGGACAATACGATCCTGATCTGTGCGATGGCAGCAGAAGAGTGGGGCGTGATTGATTCGGATTTTGACTGGTCCACAGGTGCCTACGAACAGGTATTTACCGCACATCCGGAATGGGTGGGAAAAGTAATCGCCGATCTGAACTTTGAACTTCCGGCGCTGGCACACGGAGCCGGGGCGCGGATCCGAAGCTGTTATGAATATCAGCCATTTTTGGAACAATTTCTGGAAGACCTCCCGGTTCTTACGAGAGCGTATCCGGAGGATGCATCCGTGGTATCTCCGATCGAAACCTGGTCCGATGACTTTTCGATGGCGATCGCAGGAATCCCGTCCATGGTAAATGATTTTACCGGCGGAAGTTTTATGGAGACACACTATCACTCACAGTTTGACAACGACGAATACTACGATCCACAGGTCTACCAGTTCCATCATGAACTGTATGCACTGCTGATTCTGGCAATCGACGCGACAGCCGTAGTACCACTTTCCTTTACCGGTGTTATGAAACGCGCACAGGAAGGTCTGGAACTGGTAAAATCCTGTGAAAACAGCTGTCTGGAAGAAAAATACGAAACAATCAGCAAATTACTGACCGGAGCAGAAAAACAGCAGGAAGAAAATTACCGGTGGATCATGCAGAAAAACAGTGCATATAAAGCGTGCGAAGATCCGGAACAACGGGAAACACTGTATCAGAGCCTGCGACAGACAGAGACAGAACTTCTGAAACGCTTCAAAACAGAACAGGATGCATTTGTCCGCATTGACTGGTACGGAAATGTATTCTATCCACATGAGATTTTACTGAGAAATATCCACCTTTTAGAAGGAGCCAAAAAGAATCTCGAAGAGGGAGAACTTTCGGTGGCACTCAGAAAACTGTATGACGTGGATAACAATGCCTATGCATTTATGTTTGATAAAGAAGTCTACAGACATTTTACCGATTATGTGTACCATCAGCCAAAAGAACGGCTGAAATGGGGATACAGACGTCTGATGCAGCATGAAAATCTGTACGATCTGGTAAAACAGCTGCTGAAAAAAGAAGAAGCAGGAGAAAAAGACTGTCGGGAAGAGGCAGCAGCACTTGCAAAAGTAATCGATAAACAGTACAAAATGGCAGAACAGACAATGGAAGAGATTTATCAAACCGTGAAAGAACATTTTGTGCATCCGATACAGGAACAATAAGAAAGGTGACGGGGAAACCCGCTGAAAAATATGGAAAGCGATAAGTTATATCGGGTAAAAAAAGAAGATTTACCTAAGTTAGAGGAACTTTTAAACATTTGTTTTGCACACGATCCGTTGTACGAGACACTGATCCCGGATCCGGATGTGAGAAAACGTCTGATGCCGGAGCTGTTCCACTGCGATATGGATGAATTCTATGAAACATGTGAGATTTTTGCGGACAGCGAAGAACTTAACAGCGTACTGGTGGTATCCGATGAGACGGAGTCCTACAATCTGTTTCATTTCCTGCTGACAGAAGCGAAGGCTACCCTGCAAAATGATCTGTATCTGATCAAGGAGGATCCGTCTTTTCATACCTTTTATAATTTTATCAAAGGCGGTGACTACCTGAATTCGAGCTGGACACAACAGCTTCATCAGACAAAACGACTGCATATTATTTACCTGGCGGTTCATCCAAGGATGCAGCACCACGGAATGGCAGCGATGCTGATGGATGAAGCAATCCGGTATGCCCAGGAACATGGAATGATGATTTCACTGGAAACACACAACGAAAAAAATCTGGAATTCTACAAAAAGTTCCAGTTCAAAGAGTATGGAATCTTAAAAAAGAACTTTAATCTGAAACAATACTGTCTGATCCGGGAATATCAGTAAGGGTCTGCTTTACAAAACGTGGGATCTGTTATATGATGTATAACACACAGAAAAGAGAAAGCAGGGTGAACAGATGCAGATAGAATTGCTGGAGATAGATTTTAACAGCGAAGAAGCAATTTATATGCAGCTTCGCAACCAGATCATACTTGGAATCGCCACATCCAGACTGCAGGACGGAGATACCCTCCCGTCAGTAAGACAGATGGCAGAATGTATCGGAATTAATATGCATACAGTAAATAAAGCGTACGCTGTTCTCAGAAAAGAGGGCATCGTATCTATAGACCGGAGAAAAGGTGCAGTGATCTGCATCGATTCAAACAAACTGCTGGCACTGGAAGAAATGCGTCAGAATCTGTATATCATTCTGGCAAAGGGGCGATGTCATAACATTTCCCGGCAGGAAGCGCATCGGCTGCTGGATGAAATCTATGATATGTGGGAGCAATCCCCCGAAGACCCGTTAGAATAATCTGCGGGCAAACAGGATACGAAAAATGGAGGATAGAACGCTGCATGAGTACACAATATACGAATCAGGCAAAGACAGCGGTAAAATATGCGGAAAAGACAGCACGCAGATACAAACATAGTTATATCGGAACCGAACATTTACTGGCAGGTCTTTTACACGAAGAAGAAGGAACGGCTGGTATGGTTCTGCGCGACATGGGAATCAGTGAAGAACGGCTGATGGAAATGATCCGGAAACTGATTGCACCGGAAGAGAGTAATGTGCTGACTGCGGACCGGGCAGGATATACCCCACGGGCGGTAAGAATGCTGGAAGGAGCTGTGGAAGAAGCAGATGATCTTCGCAGTGAAAAGATAGGAACAGAACATCTTCTGCTTGCGATGCTGCGGGAAGTTGACTGTATGGGAACCCGTCTGCTGCACACGATGGGAGTAAATATCCGAAAACTGCAGAATGAAGTTCTGGCAGCGATGGGGGGAGAAGTTGCCAATCCAAGAGATAACGGCAATGCACGATCCAGAAATGAAGCGGCTACAGGCACGCCGACACTGGATCAGTACAGCAGAGATCTGACTGAGATGGCTCGTCAGGGAGTTATGGATCCGGTGGTCGGAAGAGAAGATGAGATTGGTCGAGTAATCCAGATTTTGAGCCGCCGGACGAAAAACAATCCCTGTCTGATCGGAGAACCGGGTGTTGGAAAAACAGCGGTAGTAGAAGGACTTGCCCAGCGGATCACGCAGGGGCTGGTGCCGGAAAAAATGAAAAACAGACGGCTGGTTGTTCTGGATCTGTCCGGTATGGTGGCAGGATCCAAGTACCGCGGTGAATTCGAAGAAAGAATCAAAAAAGTAATTGCAGAAGTGATGGAACATCCGGGGATTCTGCTGTTTATTGATGAATTGCATACAATTATCGGAGCAGGCGGTGCGGAAGGAGCACTGGATGCATCCAATATTTTAAAACCTTCTCTTTCGCGAGGGGAGATTCAGATCATCGGTGCGACCACGATTGAAGAATACAGAAAACATATCGAAAAAGATGCTGCACTGGAACGAAGATTTCAGCCGGTTACGGTAGAAGAACCGACGCAAGAGCAGGCAGTTGAGATTCTGAAGGGATTACGCCCTTATTATGAAAAACATCACGGAGTCACCATTACCGATGAGGCGCTGGAGGCAGCAGTCAAGATGTCTATCCGTTATATTGCAGACCGACATCTGCCGGACAAAGCCATTGATCTGATGGATGAAGCATCTTCACGGGTACAGTTGACAGGTATTACAGTGCCTCCGCAGTTAAAAGAGGTGGAGCAGAATCTGCATGCACTTGCTGAAAAAAAAGAGGAAGCGATCAGGGAAGGCAATTTTTCAAGAGCGCGGGAGTTGCAGGAAGGACAAAAAGAGCTGGAAGAATCCTACGAAAAATTGAAAAAACGTCAGGAACAGCGCTATAAAAATAAAAAAATGCAGGTAACCGAAGAAAATATTGCCCAGATCGTATCCAGCTGGACCAAGATTCCGGTACAGAAACTTGCCCAGAAAGAGTCCAAACGTCTGGCAAGCCTGGAAAAAGAACTGCACAAACGGGTGATCGGTCAGGAAGAAGCGGTGGAAGCGGTGGCGAAAGCAATCAAGCGAGGACGCGTGGGACTGAAAGATCCGGCAAGGCCGATCGGTTCTTTCCTGTTTCTAGGACCGACCGGTGTTGGTAAGACAGAACTGTCTAAAGCACTGGCAGAGACAGTCTTTGGCTCCGAGCAGGCGATGATCCGTGTGGATATGTCGGAATACATGGAAAAGCACAGTGTATCAAAACTGATCGGCTCACCGCCGGGATACGTGGGATATGAAGAAGGTGGTCAGCTTTCTGAGAAGATACGGAGAAATCCATACAGTGTGATTCTGTTCGATGAGATTGAAAAAGCACATCCGGATGTATTTAATATTTTATTACAGGTGCTGGATGACGGTCATATCACAGATGCGCAGGGCAGAAAAGTGGATTTTAAACAGACCTGTATCATCATGACATCAAACGCCGGTGCACAGTCAATCGTAGAACCAAAACGTCTTGGATTTTCTCAGGGAGAAGACAAGAAGAAAGACTACGAAGATATGAAACGCGGTGTTATGGAAGAAGTGAGAAGAATCTTTAAGCCGGAATTCTTAAATCGTGTCGATGAGATCCTGGTCTTCCATATGCTGGATAAACAGGAGATTCGCCAGATTGTTAATATTCTGGTAAAAAAACTGGAGAAACGATGCAAAGAACAGCTGGATATCGAACTGGTTGTCCGAAGCAGTGTAAAAGACTATCTGGCAGAAAACGGATTTGACAGCAAATATGGTGCACGACCTCTGAAAAGAGCGATCCAGAACAAATTGGAAGACAGGATGGCAGAGGAGATACTGGCTGGAAAGATTCACAGAGGGGATCGGGTTATTGTGTCTGTATCTAAAAAAGTTATTAAATTTTCAGTCAATGACTAGATGTTTTTCTGAATTTATTATATAATATCTACAAAACAAAAGCAGCGTCAGAGATGGCGGAACGCACAGAGGAAAACTAGGAGGATATTATGGCTACGATTAAAGAATTGATCAGAACAGAAGCAGCTGGAGGAATCAGTTTCGGTAATTATGAACTGGATACCAAGACGAAACTTTCTGATTATGAATATGATGGTGATTTATATAAAGTAAAAACCTTTAAGGAGATTACAAAGCTGGAGCGAAACGGAATGTTCGTATACGAATCCGTTCCGGGAACCACAGTTTTAGATATGAAGATCGGAAATAACGGTATGGTATTTTCTGTAGAAGGGACAGATAATACACAGATTACAGTAGAGATGGAAGCGGATTGCGAATATAAAGTACTTCTGGATGATGTGAGCGTTGGTCATATGAAAACCAATCTGGGAGGAAAATTATCTTTCAGCGCAGACTTATCCCCGGATAAAGCTGTTTGTGTGGAGATTGAAAAATTATAAGTGATCAAAAGCCTGTGATGAAAAAGCTGTCGTCTTACCGGAAAACGGTAGGGTGGCAGCTTATGTTGTGTATGAGGGTGAACAGGAGTAGAAAGAGCATGGCAAAAGCGAAGAAAACAGTATTTTTCTGTCAGGAGTGTGGATATGAATCACCAAAATGGATGGGGCAGTGTCCGGGATGCAAAAGCTGGAATACATTTGTGGAAGAGACCGTGAGTCCAAACCAGACAAAACATCAGGAGGCAACAGGAAGAAAGAAAGCCGAACCTGTAGCACTTTCCGAGATTTCCCTGGATGAAGAAGACCGTATCCATACAGGTATCAAAGAACTGGATCGGGTTCTTGGCGGCGGGATCGTGCAAGGCTCGATGACGCTGGTAGGTGGTGATCCGGGTATCGGAAAATCGACGCTCCTTTTGCAGGTATGCAGAAATCTGGCAGATCGAGTATCCGTTCTTTATATCTCCGGTGAGGAATCATTAAAACAGATCAAACTGCGGGCGCAGAGAATCGGTGCGTTTGGAGACCGGCTGCGGCTGCTGTGTGAGACCAATCTGGACATGATCCGCCAGGTGATTGAAAAAGAAAAACCAACAGTAGTTGTGATCGACTCGATACAGACTATGTACAACGAAGAGGTGTCCTCTGCTCCTGGAAGTGTGTCGCAGGTAAGAGAATCCACAGGGGTGCTGCTACAGATAGCAAAAGGACTTGGGGTTTCCATATTTATCGTTGGTCATGTGACAAAGGATGGAAATGTAGCAGGACCGAGAGTGCTGGAACACATGGTAGATACAGTGCTTTATTTTGAGGGCGATCGCCATGCATCCTACCGGATTCTGCGTGGAGTAAAGAATCGTTTTGGATCTACCAATGAGATCGGTGTCTTTGAGATGCGTGAAGAGGGGCTGGTGGAAGTGGAAAATCCTTCGGAGTTTATGCTGGCGGGAAGACCAGAGGGAGCATCCGGTTCCGTAGTAGCCTGCTCCATGGAGGGAACCAGACCGATCCTGATAGAAATCCAGGCACTTGTATGTGCCAGCAACTTCGGCATGCCGAGAAGAACGGCAGCAGGTACGGATTATAACAGAGTTAATCTTTTGATGGCCGTACTGGAAAAACGTCTGGGGCTTCATCTCTCGGCAAGTGATGCATATGTCAATATCGCCGGGGGAATCCGTATGAATGAACCGGCGGTAGATCTTGGAATACTGCTGGCTGTGGTATCGAGTTATAAAGATATCGTGATTGATGATAAGGTACTGGTATTCGGCGAAGTTGGTCTGAGTGGCGAAGTACGTGCGGTAAGCATGGCAGAACAGAGAGTACAGGAAGCAAAGAAACTGGGCTTTACCACAGTAATCCTTCCGGCAGCATGCATGAAAAGTGTAGGACAGGAAACAGAAATCACCCTGATTCCGGTGGAGAACATCAGAGATGCAGTTCGTTTTCTGGAACAGAAAAGGTAATGTAAGAAACATATAAAAGAAAATGTAAAAAAATGTAAAAAGACAGTTGACGAAAACAGAAATAAATGCTATTATATCAGAGTTGCAACTGACGAAAACGATTGAATCAAAGAAATGAAAAAAGTTCTTGACAATATAGAGTGAGTTGTGATATGATGTAAAAGTTACTGCTGATAAGTCGAAAACATAAAACGACTTCGGAAAAAAAAGTTGAAAAAAGTTCTTGACAAGCAGGAAACGACATGATATAATAGCAAAGCTGTTTGAGACAAACGGCAATGCAAAACCGATCTTTGATAACTGAACAGTGAAACACATTCCTCGAAAGTTCTTTTTAAAATCATAAAAACGAACGATCGAAAGATCCTTAAAAAAACAGTAAAAGGGATAAATTAGCCAAGAGTTGATTTTGACCTGGAGCAAACATTTATTTAGAGAGTTTGATCCTGGCTCAGGATGAACGCTGGCGGCGTGCTTAACACATGCAA
>OLQI01001923.1_pt1 | contig 11612 bp, 6 predicted proteins | sample 1672171 | NCBI WGS metagenome assembly OLQI01 (sample SAMEA3136655, study PRJEB25190) | human gut metagenome
GACAGCGCCTCCATCGCAGGAGCAAGAGCTTCGATCCGGTCTACGATCGGATAAATTCTTTTCAGCTCATTATGGCTGTGGGTTCCGAAAATCTTTTCTATAATACCCATATTCTGTAATTAACTCCTTATATAAATTTAGCATCGGTAATAGCTCCGATGCCACCACTATTCTTCATTTTAACACTAACCAAAGCGTAATTCAATACTCAAAAATTGTTTTGACAACCATACGCGCACCGCCTTTTACGCACAAAAACGATACTCTTATATCGGAAATAATGATCCCATTCAGAATCATTCAATCACCGGAAGTACCAAAAGGCACATTCCGGGAGTGCAAGCGGTCGCCAAGGTCACGGGCAAGCCCGGACTTTGGCTTATCGCCATTGCAAAAAGCACAGAACCCATTCCAAAGGCTCTGTGCTTTTCTCATTCATCCGCACACAATATTTGATTATCCTGTGCTGATTTTTTTATGCATTGCTCTATGCTCTTTTTCTTCTTCTGAAAATAACAACTGCGGAAGCTACCAGCATGAACGCCCAGAACATGATCGGTGTCTGATCGCCTGTCTGAACTGCCTGACCTTTCTGTGAATCCGGATTTTTATCCTCATCTTCCTTAACGTCATCTTTTTTCACAAGCAGTTTCTCTGCATCTTTTAACGCTTTTAACATATCTTCAACGTCTTTTGCCGTCGCTTTCTTGTCTTCCAATACCGCTTTTGCTTTTTCCAAAACGTCTTTATATGCTTTCACTGACGCATCCGTATATCCGCTTAAGTCTTTCTTTTCAGCCGCTTTGATCGCTTTCTTTAATTCCTCTAACTTTTCTTTGCTCGGCTTCATTTCCAAATCAACGGCAGCTTTCTGCAGTTTAGCCAAAGCGTCGTCTACCTCTTTTTGTGCCGCCTTCTCATCTTTAAGAACTTCCTGCGCTTTATCATATGCCGCCTTAAAAGCATTCCATGTCGAAGGAGTATACTCTTCTTCTTTATCTGCGTATTTCTTTGCGAAATCTACATAACTCTGAAGCGCAGTCTTATCCACTTTATCCGGACTCGGTTTTGCAGTCAGTCCGCTGATCGCAGTTTCAAGATCCGTCTTCGCCTGATCTACTTCTGTCTGTGAAGCATCCGCGTTTTTAAGTACCGTTTCAGCCGCTGTCAGCGCTTGCGTATACTTCGCTGCGGATTCTTCCGTATATCCCGAAAGATCCCCGTACGCTTTTTTCGCCTCATCAACCGAAGCCTGCAGTTTTGTGAAATCTGCACGTTTTACAAGTCCGTTTACCGCTGTCTCAAGCGCTGTGCGAGCCGCCTCGATATCCGCATCAAGCGCATTTTCATTTTTCAAGACTTCATTTGCCGCATCCAATGCGCTCTTAAACGGCTGCCATGTGGACGGAGTATAGTCTTTTTCAGTCTTATCGCTCACTGCATCGACCAATACTTTCAGGCTTGTCGTGTCACCTATAAAGTCAAGCATATGTACGATTTCAAGCAATTCTGTGTACGCTTCGTCAACCTGCTCCTGTGACGCTTTTTCATTATCTTTCACCTGAACTGCTTTCGCAAGCGCTGCATCTAACGCTTTTTTCACTTCAGGAACGACATGTTCATATTCCGGTTTTTCTTTCGCGCTCTGTGCGTATCCGATCAAAAATTCAAGGAACTGCTTATTTACCTGTTCCGGCTGCGGTTCTTCTTTTTTCGGAGCCATTATACGGATTTCTGCCGCAGATGCAAAGTTCTTTCCTGCCTGATCTGACAATGTTCTCACTGCATATAATCTAACGTTTGTCGCCTCTGTCTGATCAAACTGAGCCCATTTCCATCCTGAATCATTTGTCCATGTTCCTGTCGCCACTTCATGATAAGACTGTCCGTTATCATTGCTTACCTCAATACGGTATTCAACGATCACACCGTTCACCGCGCCGTTTCTTGGAAGTATACGCAGTCCGTTGACAGTCTTGCTCTCTCCCAGGGCAATATCGATCCACAGATTATTCTGGTCGTCGCCTTCATATTTACTGTGCCAAAGCGTTGACACGTCTTTATCCAGAACATATGATGCAGGTCCTTCTTTCCCTGTCTGCGGCTGCGCGCTTCCTGCCGTAGCAGTCATCCCTTCTGTCGGAAGGTCAAACTCATCATTTGCCGCCGGATTTTTTACAGAGTAGTTTTCTAAAATTTCTGCTCCGAGTGTTTTCAGATCCTGCGGTGTCGCAGTTGTCGGATACTCTTTATTGCTGCGTACCCATTCCCATTCCCACTCAAACCAGTCGATATTACTCTCATAATCCGTTCCCGAAAGCTCGTTTGTTCTTGCTGTGATCCAGCGCTGCCATCTTGCTTTATAGAAATCACCGATCAAGCCTGACCACTGACGGTTAGAGTAATCTTTCAGACCGCCTTTTTCCGCCTGATTTTTCGATCCCCATGTAGTAACGAGCGCTTTTGCATTGAACTCATACAGTTCTTTTGTAAAGTCATCCGCATTATTTGCAAGCGCTTTTGCCTGCTCTACCCATCTTCCGAGAAGGAAGTATTCGCTTGTTCCCGTTACTTTTTCCATGTCTTCAATCACTGACATGAATTTTTCCGAATATGTTTTAAAGCTGTCCAGATCTTTTGCGCTGAACGCTGCAGACATACCTTTTTGATATTCCTGAGCGCTGTTGGAAAGTACCTGCTGCAAAACATTTGCCAGATCGTACTGATATCCTGCGCTGTCTTTCAGCTTATCATAATCAGCTAACAGAAGCGCTGCCGCTTCTTCAAGATCGCCTTTTTCATAGCTGATCACCGCGTTGCCCCATGTAGAAGCCGCCCCGATCGTAAGATTCGGTCTTGCATTTACAACTGACTCCGGCGCACCCTGTCCAAGGCCGTTTAAGCTCGCCTTATATACTGTTTCTTTCAAAATATCCCATGCCTGATTTGCCGACTCACTCTCTGCTCCGTATCTTCTCGTCGCATAATCATCAAGCCATGTGTCAAGATCGATCACTTCCATCTTCTGTGACGCATCATCCTGCCAGATCGTCTCGAACAAGAAATCATACAATACCGGGTTATTTACACTCGCCTCAGGAGTGATTCCGATTCCCGCGATATATTTCGTCTCATTAAATACTTTCGGAATATTATTTGCAAGGTTGTCAAGATGTCCGTGCAGTCCGAGACGTCCTCCGAAGTTATTCAGCATACAGAACAGCCACGGAGTCTTGTCAAATTCTTCCTCGTCTCCATATGCTTCCGCGCCGGGACGTCCTTCATCATAATGCGGGTCTTTCTCTGCGTACAAGTCAAGAATCAGCGCATGATCTGTTCCCTTTTCCACTCTGTCAAGACCGTTTAACAATGCAGTTGTCGGATTACCCTGCCATGACTGGATGATCCAAACCGCATCTTTGTCTGCCGTGATCATTTCAGTTAATACTTTTTCCGAAATGTCGGACGCATTCATACCGCCTGTAATGCCGCCTTCGTGGAACGGGTCTGTCGCATAATAGTTGCTTACGTCTCCGTAAACTTCTTTCTGACACTGATAGAATTTCTTCGCATATTTTTCAAATGTAGAAGAAGTTGTCTTTAACATCGTCGGACGCTGGAAGGAACACCACTCGCCCTGCTCGATCACTTCTGCATTTTTGTCATAATCGTGAATATTTGTCGGAACCATTCCGCTGTAACCTTGCAGTACAGGCTGCATTCCGAGTTTTCTCATAATAAGCTGATTCTTTCTTGCCAGCTCTGTTCTCTCTTCAAACCACGAGTCATGCACCGGGCCTCCGAAACCGGAAAGGTTCGCCATATATGCCCACGCATAATATGCAGGTCCTGCAATAAAGTCTTTAATATCTTCGTGAGAATATCCAAGTTCTCCTAAAAATCTTCTCCATACTTCTTCCTGCGCTGTCGCGTCAAGAACGACGTTCACGCCGTTTAACGCCAGCCAGTCTAACTCGTCACGCCATTCCTGCTCTCCCCAGAACGCCATAGAATAAGAAAGCGTACAGTAGTTATAAGAGTAGCGGACTTCCGCCTTCGTCTCTTTAAATACTTTTTCTGTCACAACAGGTTTATTTTCCGGCATATCTGCCTGATCTCCCACTTGTGAAAGATTTACCTGACAGAAATATTTCAGATAATGGTTCAGTCCTGTCGCAAGAGAAACACCGTCGTTTCCTTTGATTTTCACCTGATCTCCATCCATGGAAAGTTCAAAGTAATCATAACCGTTCTTTTTCGGATTCTCCGCAAGTTCAAGCTTAAACCAGTCTTTGTAAGCTTTTCCGAGTCTTCTTTCGATAATACCGTAAACTTCGTTTTTCGTATCATTTTCTGTAATCTCTACATTATATTCTGACTCTTCATATTTTACTGTATTGATCTCAGGTCTTTTCTGAACTTCTGACTTGCTCTCTTTTCCTGTCACACGGACTTCGTTCAGTACAGCCGCCGTAGACGCGGAATTATATTCCATATAAACGCGGACGATTCTCGCTTCTTTTCCTTCCGCCTGGTAAACTTCTCCCTTTTCAGCATCACAGGAATCTTTTGATGTCTTCTCTGCCAGTTTATCAAAATCTCTTCCGTCCATACTTGTATAGATCGTATACTGAGAATATCCATTCTCCGGTGTATATACTTCTACCGTATCAAGGTTATAATTTTTCTCCAGATCAATATCTACATAAGACGGATAATATGCGCCGGTCCACTGAGTCTTTTTGCTTCCGTCCGTAATATTTTTCGCCGTATTTTTTCCAGACGGCGTATGTACCGGTTTCTTAAATGCGATACTGCCTGTATCCTGTACTTCGATCTCGCTTCCGTACACCTCAAACTCTGCCACTGCCGGCCATCCGTTCTGCGTTCCGCCCTGTGTCTTACAAGAATGCATAACAATCTTCACTTCTGAATACTGCGCGGCATTAAACTTATAAACCTGCGCATAATTATCTGTACGGTTTGCCTTCTGGTGATCTGCAATCTTCGTATAATCGCTGTCTCCTGCTTTCTTCGCCAGGATGCTGTACTCGAACGCGAAATCAACACTGTCCGTATCTCCCACATGCTCAAAAGCAATGCGGAACGCATCCATCGTTCTTGCCTCGTCAAAATTCAAAGCGATGTACTTCTCTGAAGTCTGCGCTTCATTGTGGAACTTATACAATGTTTTGTCGTTTCCGTCAACAAGGTTTGCTGATCCTTCAGATTGATTTTCGTTTCCGTCTGTTGTGATCTTCGCCTGATTTGCAATGTTATTGTAATCAGACACTTTTTCTTCCTGCTCTTCAAACACTTCCACTTCCTGAACCGACGGCCAGAACGCGCCCTGACTTCCATCAGAATTCTGCGGATCGGAAAGCGTTACATAAATATGCGTTGCCGACTTCGGCACGTCCGCTGTAAACTCTTCTTTTGAATCTACCGTCATTCTCTTGCTTCCGAAATCAATCAAATCCGTTGTAATGCCGTTCTGTGCATACTGAACTGTCACAAGCGCCGTTCTTCCTGTACTGTTATCCCCGTCTTCGCCAAGTTCTACAGCCACTTTTGAAATACTGCGTCCTTTATCCAACTGGATCACAGCCGTTGCAGGCCACGTTCCTTGTGTCTGCCAGCTTGTTTTCGGATCACCGTCATTGATGTTTCCGATTACATAACTTCCATTCTCACCGTTCTGCGTACTTACCGTACCGTTAACGGCAACATTGACAAGCGTTGTCTTCGCCTCTGCTTTTTGCGGAGCTATGCCCGCAAATGCGCTAATAACCATGCAGGAAGCAAGAATCGATGATACGATCTTTCTAATCTTCTTTTGCATTCTTCCACTCCTTTATCATAATATCAGACCGAAGCAGCATATCTGTTTTCTATATCATGGCATATCTCTATACAAGACGCCACGCCGAATACAGGCAGAAAAAAAGATCGGATATTTTCCGGCATAATGCATAGAAAATATCTGATCCACCCGCTCAAAGCTGCCATCTATGTCTTTGCTCTTTATCAGAATAGCAAATTTTCTCAAAAATGTCAATTTATACATTTGTATTGCTTGTTGTACATTTGCGCCGCTTATATCATGCTCTTTTCTATCTATTAATACCAAACAGACCTTTTAAAATATACCATTTTTTCTCAAATAGTCACCTGTTATGCATCTTTTCATCAGTTATATTTGTTCACAATTTTTCTATATGAAACAGTTCCTCCGAAAAGATCGAGGGCGCTTCCTATCGTAAAGTCAAGTTGTCCGCCGCCCAAACTCCGAAACCGTTCCAAATCGTCTTCCGAACTGATTCCTCCGGCGTATGTAATCGGAATTTTTCCCCATTGCCCAAGCATATGTACAAGTTGTTCTTCCATTCCCGATCGTTTTCCCTCTACATCAACGCCGTGGATCAAAAACTCATCACAATAAGAAGATAATTCCTCAAGAACAGCGGCGTTCAAACGTAGATTCGTATATTTTTGCCAACGATCTGTAACTACATAATAATCTTCACCTTGTTTTCGGCAGCTCAAATCGAGCACGATATGCTCTTTTCCTACGGCATGAACAAGCTTCTTTAGATTTTCTCTGCAAAATTCTCCTCCGCGAAACACATACGATGTGACGATCACATGGCTCGCTCCGCATTCTATATATTCATATGCATTCTCGTCTGTAATCCCTCCTCCTATCTGCAGTCCTTTCGGATAAACACGAAGAGCCTCTTTCGCCTGTTGTTTTGTCTGTTCATAATATTCTGACTGCCGGCTGTTTAAAAGAATAATATGACCTCCTCTCAGACAATCTTCCTTATACATATTCGCATAAAATGCGGCGTTTAAATCAGATGCGAAATTCGTCTTTGCCATGTTCCCCTCATCTTTTAAACTTCCACCGACAATCTGTTTTACTTTTCCGTTATGAATATCAATGCACGGTCTGAATTTCATCTGCCCTTCTCCTTATGTATTGTTTACACTATTACAAGATCGACCGCAGACATAAAGTTCCTTCTCTCTGCGGTCGAATCAATCCCGATTATTTTATAACTGTTCTTATCATGCGACAAAAAACTATCTCATAGAGTCATCGGCATTTCCTGTTGCATCTCCCTGATCTGTATTTTTCATACGGTCGCCTTCTTTTTTCGCTCCGTTTTCATCAGTCAGATCATCCGCCGCATTGTCAACACCGTCTGTCACATCATCTGTTACATCATCGATTCCGTCTGTCACATCGTCTGTTACGTCATCCACTCCCTGAGTCACATCATTCACCGCATCATCAAGAATACCGTCTCCTTTTTTATCTGACTTGTCCGACGCATCGTTGCGATCGTTGTCTCTGTCTTTATCCGTTGTCGTCTGATCCGCCGCATTATCTGTTTTATCTTTGCCCGCACATGCTGTCATGCCAAACAAAGTGAACACACAGAGCGTCAGCAAAATGAGTTGTTTCATTTTTTTCATAAGAATATCTCCCTTTCCATAAATATTGTTGTAGTTCTAATATCTGCAATATTTTCAATATTTATACATTCGGGATTTTTTCTTTTTGCTACAGAGCCTTTTTCCTCAGTTTTTCCATCGCTTTTGATTCAATCTGACGCACACGCTCTCTTGTTATACCAAGACTTTCACCGATTTCTTCTAATGTATATGTGCGGTCTTTCCCCAATCCAAACCGAAGGCTGATCACTTCTTTCTCTCTGTCGTTCAAAGTTTCAAGAAGTTCTTGTACTTCTTCTTTCCTGACAAGAACGTCCATCGCATCTTCCGGCGTCGTCTCAGATCTGTCTTCTACAAAATCTCCAAGACTGTCCTCGCCATCTTCCCCTACCGGAGTTTCCAAAGATACCGGATTTCGAATATAAGAAAGAATATTTTTCACTTCCTCTTCTGTCCGGTCGCCAAGCTTCTTTGCAATCTCCCCCGGTTCTGCTTCTCTTCCGAATTCCTGCTGCAGTTCTTTTGCTGCTTTTTGCACCCGTTTTATATTTTCCGCAACGTGAACCGGAACTCGAATTTCTCTTGACTGCTGATCGATGGCTCTTGTAATTGCCTCTTTGATCCACCATGACGCGTAAGTTGAAAAACGGTTATCTTTCGTATAGTCATACTTTTCGGCAGCATGCATCAATCCGATATTTCCTTCCTGAATCAGATCCATTAACGGCAAACCTCTTCCCGTATAATGTTTTGCGATAGAAACGACGAGACGAAGATTCCCTTCTTCCAGTCTCGCTCTTGCAGATTCGTCTCCGTCTGAGATTCTTCTGCCCAATTCTTTTTCTTCCGTCTCGTCCAACAGAGGAATCTCCCCTATCTCATTCAAATAGATCCGAAGCGGTTCTGACTCCTGAATTTCTTCTTTTCCCATACAAACCTCACTTTTATTTATCTGTTTTATATTCTCTTTATGTTCTGTTATATATCCGATACCTGCTATCGTTTTTCTCTGAGCTCACCGTTTCTGTATGCGACAAGCAGTCGTTCAAGATCTTTTACCTGACGTTTGAGTTCCTCACCGATATCCGTATCTCCGACTAAAAGCCTCTCCCTGACTCTTTTCACTATCATCGTTTCGGAATGGATATCTTTTTCCTTTGCGATCGCCGACTCTGTAGATTCAAACGGCTCGTGCGCAACAAGCAGAAGTCCATATGAATTAAAGATCAAAGTATAACCTGCAATTCCGGTTTCTTTCTGATACGCTTTGGAAAATCCGCCGTCGATCACAAGCACTTTCCCGCCGCATTTCACGGGATTTTCCCCGTCTTTTCGTTTCACCGGAACATGTCCGTTGACAATATGAGACACCGCCGGGTCTAACCCAAACTCTTCCAATATCTGATTGATAACTTTTTCATTTTCAAGCAGGGAGTAATACGGATTCTTTTTCTCTATGTGAGTTTCCGCATCTTGCAGAAAATACCGTTCAAAAGTTGCCATCTTATCTTTTCCGAAAAGCGGTGAATTAGGTGCTGCCCAGATGTACCACAGTATATCCCTGCTTTTTTCCAGTTCCTTATCGTCCAATTCATAAAAAGCCCGTCTTGCATAGGATTCCAGGGTATCATAAAGGGCTTTTCCTTTGTATATGTTCCCATAGATCTGTACTTCCTTAAAGGATCCGTCTTCATTTAATGGAATGCTTCCATGAAACAGCAGATTCCCATTATATACCCTATAAAGCCCTCCTTTGTCAAGAAGAAAACGCATATGCTGCTGAAGCTTTGCACAATTAACAAAACCGGAAGTAAGCCGTTCCATCACTGTTTGTTCTTCTTTGGTAAGCTGATAAGGATGCGTCCAGTCCACAGTGGGAAAACAATTATCCAAAAGTGGATATTCTTTTCCGTCAGGAAGTGTAATCGTTCCTTTTTCCGGATGGATCCGATGAAGCAGGAGTCGATCCTCCATATCAAAGTCCGGATGGTTCATGATCAGCTGCCCCTCCAGCTTGAACTGGATCACTGCAATGGCCTTATGCATTTTCCGGCTATATTCTTTTTCCATTGCATTGTAATTAGATGGACTGGAAATCCCTGAAAAAGCTATGCAGGGATCATCCCTGTATGCTTCCATTGCAAAGGCTGCCAGCGGCATCATGTTAATCCCATAGCCATCCTCCAAAATATCCAGATTGCCATATCGGACACTATTACGGATCACAGTGGCAATACATGCCTGCTGTCCTGCAGCAGCTCCCATCCATACTACATCATGATTCCCCCACTGGATATCCAGGGAATGGTAGGACATCAATCGGTCCATAATGAAATGGGGGCCAGGTCCTCTGTCATAAATATCTCCAAGGATATGCAAATGATCCACTACCAGCCTTTGGATCAGTTCGCACAAAGCAATAATAAAGTTCTCTGCCCTGCCGATCTGAATGATGGTTTCTACAATCGCATCATAATAGGCTTCCTTGTCCAGAACCTCTGCCTTTTCAGTGATCAGTTCTTCAATCACATAAGCAAAATCTGCAGGAAGGGCTTTTCTTACTTTGGATCTTGTATATTTGGAGGCTGTTGTTTTGCATACCTCGATCAGACGGTATAAAGTGATCTTATACCAGTTTTCCATATCCTCTTCCTGTTTTTTTACCAGTTCAATCTTCTCTTTCGGATAATAAATCAGCGTTGCCAGTGATCGTTTATCCTGATTGCTTAGGGTATGGCCAAACACGTCATCCACCTTCTTACGGACTGCCCCTGAGCCATTTCTCAGCACATGGGAAAAAGCCTGGTATTCACCATGAATATCAGAAAGAAAATGCTCTGTACCTTTCGGCAGGTTCAGAATAGACTGAAGATTGATGATCTCTGTGGATGCCTTTCCAATCGTTGGATAAAGCTCTGCAAGCCGCTGCAGATAGCGCAATTCTTCTGTGGTCATAGTTCCTCCCTACACCGCATTTTTTGAGAAATCAAACAGTGAGATCTGATTGGACTGAGGAATATCCCCAAATAACCCCAGATCGTCCATCAGATCGATCACTGTCTTGCTTACCTTCGTCCTGTCACGGAAATCATCCTTTGACAGGAACTTTCCTTTTGCTGCTGCTTCTACAACAGCGTCTGCTGCCTTGTCCCCCAAACCGTCAATGGTATCCAGCGCAGGCATCAGCTTCTGATCCATGATCTGAAACCTGTGAGCCTTTGCCTTGTAAAGGTCAATAGGAACAAAGTCAAATCCTCTTGCATACATCTCCTGTACGATTCTCATATCCTTCAGGGTTGCCTGCTCCTTCTGGGTAGCCAGATCCCCTTTCTTACGGATCTCTGCCATGTAGTATTCCAGTCTTTCTTTACCCATACACATCAGTTCATAGGAAAATGATGTGGCACGGATACTGAAGTAAGCTGCATAGTAAGCCAGTGGCTGGAAAACCTTAAACCAGGCAATACGGTAAGCCATCATAACGTAGGCTGCTGCATGGGCTTTTGGGAACATGTACTTAATCTTCTTACAGGACCAGATATACCAGTCCGGAACCCCGTGCTCTTTCATGGTTGTGATCCATTCATCACGCAGGCCTTTTCCTTTACGTACACTTTCCATGATGGTAAATGCCAGACCGCTTTCCACACCCTGTCCGATCAGATAGATCATAATATCATCCCTGGTACAGATAGCAGTGGAAATAGTGGCCTTTCCTTCTTCGATCAAGGTCTGTGCATTGCCAAGCCACACATCCGTTCCGTGAGATAGTCCTGCAATACGGACAAGATCAGAGAAATACTTTGGTTTTGTATCAATCAGCATCTGCATGGCAAAGTCTGTACCAAACTCAGGAATCCCCAGACATCCCAGCTTACAGCCTCCGATATCCTCTGGCTTGATCTTCAATGCCTCTGTGCTGGCAAACAAAGACATCACTGCCTTGTCATCCAGCGGAACCTTCCTGGCAGAAAGACCTGTCAGATCCTCCAGCATACGGATCATGGTAGGATCATCGTGTCCCAGTATATCCAGCTTCAGAAGATTACCGTCAATAGAGTGATAATCAAAATGAGTAGTGATAAAACCACTGCTGGAATCATTTGCCGGATACTGTACAGGTGTAAATTTCTCAATCTCCTCGCCTTTTG
>OLQI01001928.1_pt1 | contig 11584 bp, 1 predicted proteins | sample 1672171 | NCBI WGS metagenome assembly OLQI01 (sample SAMEA3136655, study PRJEB25190) | human gut metagenome
TGGAATCAGGTCTTGTAGAATCTGGTGACAACATTGTTATCGTTGCTGGTGTTCCAGTAGGTACAGGTGGTACAAACACTATGCGTATCCGCACAGTAAAATAATTTAAGTAGAACTTAAATAGAAAGAAGATCCTTGGGATCTTCTTTTTTTGGCTCTATAATCGATTTAGTAGGTTAAACTATTGAAGAGATTATAGAGCTTTTTTCGTAGGTAGGTAAATAAATTGGATAATAATAACAAGTGAAAAAGTGAAGAATATCATATTTATTCCAAATGGTTTAAAGAAAGATGGCTGATTTGGTTTCTATTTTAAACAGATTTAGTTCTAAGTATCATATGGCATAGAAGATATTTAGAGAAGAGGGAAACTATCTTTTCAAAAAAATATTGCTTTTCTTGAAAACATCAAGATAAAAAATGTCGTTAAATAGACTTCTAAACTATAGTTAAGATGGTTATAAGCTATATTTTTTTAGAAGGACTGAGTAGATAATCGACCATTTTTATTTCAATAATGACTTACTAATTTAAAAGATCTAATGAATTATTAATTCTGAAAATCGATTTTTGAAAAAAATGAAATCATAAGTTTCTTTTTACTGACAATTCTAAAAATAAACAATTATAAAATTATTAATTGAAATGTTTATAAAAATAGCGATATTTATAATCATTCTACTGTTTACATGATTATTTTTAAGTGAACCTTATAAAAAATTGAAAATAAGAGCATTTCTTTTCACAAATATTAGGAATTTTGTTAAAATATTTAACGATTAGTATTTTTAAATACTTTTAATCTCATTGAGGGGTGAGATACTTAATAGTATAAGTGTGGAGGATTACCAAAGTGGGTAAAGATTTATTTAATGATCGTATAAGTCGATTTTCGATTCGTAAGCTGAATGTAGGGGTTTGCTCCGTTCTTCTTGGAACCCTGGTTATGGTTGGTACTGCTAGTCAAGTATCTGCCGATGAAACAGCTAACCAAGTCCAAGCAGGAGATGTAGCTAGCACTACTGCTACAGTGAGTGATGAGACATCTTCTCAGAATGCTGTTGCTGCTCAAGCTTCGACGGAAGTCGCAAATATTTTATCTAGTACTGAGACTAATAGTCAGTCTCAAACTGTTTCAAATGCTAGCTCAGCTACTTCTGAAACGTCTACAACACAAGCTTCTAGTGAGACAACATCTCAAGCAGCTTCGTCAACGTCAGCAACTACTGCAGCATCTACCACTAGTGTTGCTGGCTCTACAAGTGTAGGCAATACTACGGGAGTTTCAACGACAGCCTCTGTTACATCAGCATCATCTGAGACACCTGCTTCAGAAACAGCATCTGAAGCACAAGGTGTGGACGTTCAAGCAGAAGCTTCTACAACGAATGCTCTTTCAAGTGGAGCCGAAGCGTCTGCTGTAGAGCAACCTGTTGTAACAGCAGAAACTTCTGGTCGACGTCGTACACGTCGTGCATTAGGTGATCCTAATGACGAAAGCTTGATTGGGGATGATGTTGAAGATGCAACTTCAACTCCAAAAGTTGAAAAACCAGGCTTTACAACAAATGTTGATGCCAAATCTATGGCTAGCCAAATCTCATGGTTGGACTTTGGAGATGTAGCTAACTGGACAGGAACTACTACAGTACTAGTTCCTAAAAGTGAAGTTAAACCAACTGAGAACTTAGAAGAAAAATTGGCTCTTCAAGTTGGGTCTACCTATACCAAGGAAATTATGCCTGGTTATGTAGTTACTGTAAAAGTCAAATCCTTGAAACCTTTCCAAGCGACTGAAATCTATAAGAAACGGATGGAAAATCAAGGGGCTACAGAAGCTGAAAAAGCAACCTATGATCCAAATGCAAAAAATGGTTATGTAAGTGGAGTCACTTCAAATGCTGCTAAGCAAGCTTTTAACAATGGTGAAGAGGCCAAAATCGTCGCTGATGCCCAAAATAATTGGACTGAAATCAGATTTGAGAATATTGATACGAAAACCAAGAAGACTACCATAAGTTCAGCTTTGAATGGTGGAAATATTGGAGTTCAGTTTGAAATCTCTGCAACCTTCCGTGGTAAGACAGTTAAGCCAGCTATTGTTATGGCTGATGGGGAGTCTGCTAACCCAGGTGAATTAGTTATGTTTACTACCAATGGAGAAGGTTGGCAGCATATTGGAGAATGGAAAAAGTTTACCAGACCAACTACTTCTGTAACATATTCACCACAAGATACTGAAAATCTTTTTGGACCTAATCCTAAATTTAATAATACCAACTTAAACCAACTTCGTAGATCTACTCAAGTTGGGCCAGAAAAGAAACCAGTAGCTTGGAAGTATTTTGGAAATCCAGACCAAGTTACAGGTGGTCTAGGAACCGGTATCTTTGGACCAAACATTTCTGAAGGTAATTATACTGTTCCAATCGTTATGACGCGTGGTGCCTCTGAAGTGGGGCTTTATGTCGCTTCAGGTGGTAAACAGTCAGCAATGCTAGGATTCTTCCCAATTGATGAAGGGGACGCTCCTGAGTCATACGGAAAAGCTATGCATACCATTGCAACTGTAGATGGTGTAACTGGTGCTAAAGTAAATCAACCATATATTGGTAATGTGAGCCCAGATATGGATGAGAATACCGTTCTTGACTGGTTCGGTGATGATAAGGCAACTACGGCCGATGAAGGAATTGACCAATTGCTTCCAGATGAGCTTAAAGGTACAACCAATGAGATGATCAAGATGGATCGTACACGCCCAGGTAACTACAAGCTGTCAATAGAAGCCCATACAGATGGAGCTTCAGAAGCTTATATCTACGGTTGGATAGACTTTAACCAAAATGGAACCTTTGATGAAGATGAGCGTTCGAATCTAGCAACCATTACCAAAGATGGTACGGTTCAATTAACATTTGCTAATAGCAAAACCTACATTGACCCAAGTGTTAATGAATTAGGAGTTCGAATCCGTATTGCTAAGAATGCAAAAGAAATCGAAAGCCCAACTGGTATGGCCTTATCTGGGGAAGTGGAGGACTTCAAGACTCAAATCACCCATCCACCAAAAGGTGAATTTAAAGAAACTACCGGTCTTCAAGGTGCCAAACAAACCGCTACTGTAGCCTTTACTGCTCGTGGTTTGCAAAAATATAGCCGAACTGAGTCAGCTAAAATTGATGAAACAGTAGAACCATACATCGTTGATTCAAATGGTAACAAAGCTACTTTAGATTCTGAAGGTTATTATGTAGTCCCTGGTCAAGGTAAATACAAGATTACTGGTAATGGTACAGACGTGGATGTGGAATTCATTCCAGAAGATCACTTCCTTGGAACAGCTGATGGCATCTCTATCCGTCGTACAGACAGCAATGGCTATGATACTGGCTGGTCAACAAAATTCCCAGCTGACGAAGCTAACGTAGATACTGTTTTAAATACCATGGATGGTCTCTATATTCCAACTGTTACACCAAGTAATATTGAAGGGGTTGATAAAACATCAACGGATGTTCAAGGAGCAACTCAAACTGAAACTCCTACCTTTAATACAACAGTTACGAACTCGAATGGTGAAAAGATTTCTATCACACCTAGTCTTACTTACCCTGCAAAATTAGTGGATCCAGCTACTGGTCAAGTGACTGATGATTCATCTGTAACAGTAGCAGGTGAAGGAACATATACAATCAATCCTACAACTGGTCAAGTGACTTTCACTCCAGAACCAAGCTTTACTGGAACAGCTACTGGTGTAACTGTTTCACTTACTGCAGGGGTTGGTTACGATAAAGATGGAGATGTGTCAGCTGATGCTGTTAAGACAGCAACAGCTAAGTACACACCAACTGTAACACCTATCACAGTGACTCCTACAGACAAGGTTTCTGCGGATGTTCAAAACGTTCCTCAAACCCAAACACCAACCTTTGATTTGAGTAGTGACAAGACTGCAAAAATTACAAGTAAAAAACTGGTCGATCCAGCGACTGGTCAACCGACTGATGAAACTACTGTGACAGTAGCAGGTGAAGGAACATATACAATTGATCCAACGACTGGAGCAGTTACGTTCACACCTGAGAAAGACTTTGTTGGTACTGCAGCAGGAGTAACTGTGCAGGCAACTGCTACAATTACAAATGCGAACGGTAAGACTGCAACTATCACATCTGATGCAACTTATACACCAACTGTTGTAGCAGCTGTTCCAACAGCAAGCCCTGCAACTTCAAAAGATATCCAAGGTGCGACTCAAACAGGTACACCAACCTTTGCAGGAACAACTGTTCAAGTAAATGGTGAAGATAAAGCTATTACCATTAAAGATAATAGCTACACACTTTTGGATAATGATGGCAATGAAGTGACAAGCACACCAGCTTATGCTGCTGATGGTACAACTGAAATTGGTACATATTCAATCGATTCAGCTACAGGTCGAGTCACTTTCACACCGACAGATAAATCATACACAGGTGTGGTAACACCAGCCAAGGTTCAAGCTGAAAGTTCAAACGGTATTAAGGTAGATACAACCTACACGCCTGAAATCGTACCGGTAACGCCGACAGCAACACCAGCTGAAACAACAGATATCCAAGGTGCCACTCAAACAGGTAAACCTGAATTCAAGGGTGGAACAGTAACTGTTGATGGTGTTGAGAAAACAGTGGCTATCAATGAAGCTGTTCCAGCAACCTTCGACGATGGTTCAACAACTAAGACAGTTGACGGCGTTGGTACTTACACAGTAGCAGCAGACGGAACTGTGACATTTGTTCCTGAGAAATCATTTACAGGCACAGCACCAGCAGTCACAGTCGTTCGTGAAGACATGAACGGTACTAAAGCTTCAGCGACTTACACACCAACTGTGACTCCGGTAACGCCAACTGCAGCTCCAGCTGAATCAACAGATGTTCAAGGTGCCACTCAAACAGGTAAGCCTGTATTTACTGAGGGTAACAGCCGTGTGCCGATGAATGATGATGTTGCCGCAACATTTGACGATGGCTCAACAACTAAGACAGTTGATGGTGTCGGTACCTACACAGTAGCAGCAGACGGAACTGTGACATTTGTTCCAGAACCAAGCTTTACAGGAACAGCCCCAGCAGTTACAGTCGTTCGTGAAGACATGAATGGTACTAAAGCTTCAGCGACTTACACACCATCAGTAACACCAATTACAATTACTCCTACAGACAAGGTATCTGAGGATGTTCAAAATGTTCCTCAAACACAAACACCGACCTTTGATTTGAGTAACGATAAGACTGCTGAAATCACAAGCAAGAAATTGGTGGATCCAGCAACTGGTCAACCGACTGATGAAACTACTGTAACAGTAGCAGGTGAAGGAACATATACGATTGATCCAACGACTGGAGCGGTTACCTTCGCACCTGAAAAAGACTTTGTAGGTACTGCAACAGGTGTAACAGTTCAGGCAACTGCGACTATTACCAATGCTGACGGTAAGACTGCAACCATCACATCTGATGCAACTTATACACCAACTGTTGTAGCAGCTGTTCCAACAGCTAAACCAGCTACATCTAAAGATATCCAAGGTGCGACACAAACTGGAACACCAACCTTTGAAGGTGCAACTGTTCAAGTAAATGGTCAAGATAAAGCTATTACAATCAAAGATAATAGCTACACACTTTTGGACAAAGATGGTAATGAAGTGGCGACTACGCCAGCCTTTGCTGAAGATGGTACAACTGAAATCGGTACGTACTCAATTGATCCAGCAACTGGACAAGTGACCTTCACACCAACTGACAAATCTTACACAGGTAAAGTAACGCCTGTTAAGGTTCAAGCTGAAAGCTCAAACGGCATCAAGGTGGATACAACCTACACACCTGAAATTGTTCCAGTAACCCCAACAGCTACACCAGCTGAAACAACTGATATTCAAGGTGCTACTCAAACAGGTAAACCTGAATTCAAGGGTGGAACAGTAACAGTTGATGGCGTTGAGAAAACAGTAGAAATCAATGAAGATGTTCCAGCAACATTTGATGATGGCTCGACTACCAAGACAGTTGATGGCGTTGGTACATACACAGTAGCAGCAGACGGAACCGTAACTTTCGTCCCAGAGAAATCATTTACTGGAACAGCACCAGCTGTAACTGTTGTTCGTGAAGATAAGAACGGAACCAAAGCTTCAGCGACTTACACACCAACTGTGACACCAGTAACACCGACTGCGGAAGATACAACATCTACTGGTAAACAAGGTCAAACTCAAACAGGTAAGCCTGAATTTACTGAAGGCAACAGCCGTGTGCCAATGAACGATGACGTTCCAGCAACCTTCGATGATGGTTCAACTACTAAGACAGTAGATGGCGTTGGTACTTACACAGTAGCAGCGGACGGAACTGTAACCTTTGTTCCTGAGAAATCATTTACTGGAACTGCACCAGCTGTAACAGTTGTTCGTGAAGATAAGAATGGAACCAAAGCTTCTGCAACTTACACACCAACTGTAACTCCTGTCACACCGACAGCAACACCAGCTGAATCTACTGGACCTCAAGGTCTAGTTCAAACTGGAACTGTAACTTTCACTGAAGGTGATGAAGTAGCTCCAATTAACAAGGATTCGATTACACTTCTTGATGAAAATGGTCAACCTGCAGCATCAGTAGAAGCGAAATCACCAGCAGGTGATGTGATTGGTACCTTCACTGTTGATAAAGAAACAGGTGTTGTGACTTTCACACCAACAGATAAATCTTATTCAGGTGATGTTGTCCCAGTTAAGGTTCAAGCAGCTGATACAAATGGAACAACAGTTGAAACAACTTATACACCGAAGATTACTCCAGTTGTTCCAACTTCTGAAGATGCTACATCGACTGATATCCAAGGTCAAACACAATCTGGTAAACCAACCTTTACTGAAGGTAATCCAAATGTACCAATCGACAAGGATACCATTACTCTTCTTGATGAAAATGGTCAACCTGCAGCATCAGTAGAAGCGAAATCACCAGCAGGTGATGTGATCGGTACCTTCACAGTTGATAAAGAAACTGGTGTTGTGACCTTCACACCAACGGATAAATCTTACTCAGGTGATGTTGTTCCGGTTAAGGTTCAAGCAGCTGATGCAAATGGAACTACAGTTGAAACAACATACACACCGAAGATTACTCCAGTTGTTCCAACTTCCGAAGATGCAACATCGACTGATATCCAAGGTGCCACTCAAACAGGTAAACCAACCTTCACAGAAGGTAATCCAAATGTTCCAATCGACGAAGATACACCTGCTACCTTCGAAGATGGTTCAACCACTAAGACAGTAGATGGCGAAGGAACTTACACTGTTTCTCCAGATGGAACAGTAACCTTCGTACCAGAAAAATCATTCACTGGAACCGCTACAGGCGTAACAGTGAAACGCGTGGATAAGAACGGTACTGAAATCACAGCTAAGTACACACCAACTGTGACACCAGTAACTCCAACAGCTGCACCAGCTGAAACAACAGATATCCAAGGTGCGACACAAACTGGTAAACCTGAATTTACTGCAGGCGATAGCCGTGTACCAATGAACGATGATGTTCCTGCAACCTTCGATGATGGTTCAACAACTAAGACAGTTGAGGGAGTTGGTACTTACACAGTAGCTTCAGACGGAACAGTTACTTTCGTTCCTGAGAAATCATTCGTCGGTACTGCACCAGCAGTGACAGTTGTCCGCGAAGATAAGAACGGAACAAAAGCTTCTGCAACCTACACACCAACTGTAACACCGGTAACACCAACTGCAGAAGATACAACATCTACTGACAAACAAGGTCAAACGCAAACAGGTACACCAACCTTCACACCAGGTAATCCAAATGTTCCAATGGATGATGATACACCTGCAACATTTGAAGATGGCTCAACAACCAAGAACATTCCAGGTGAAGGAACTTACACTGTTGCTCCAGACGGAACCGTAACATTTGTTCCAGAAAAATCATTCACAGGAACAGGTACAGGCGTAACTGTGAAACGTGTTGATAAGAATGGTACACCAGTTACAGCTAAGTACACACCAACTGTAACTCCAGTAACTCCTACAGCAACTCCAGCTGAATCAGAAGCCCCTCAAGGTGTGGTTCAAACTGGAACTGTAACCTTCACAGAAGGTGATCCAGTTGCGCCAATCGACAAAGATACCATTACTCTTCTTGATGAAAATGGCCAACCAGCAGCATCAGTAGATGCGAAATCACCAACAGGTGATGTGATCGGTACCTTCACAGTTGATAAAGAAACTGGTGTTGTAACCTTCACACCAACTGATAAATCATACTCAGGTGAAGTCGTTCCAGTTAAAGTTCAAGCCAAAGACACAAACGGAACTGTTGCTGAAACAACCTACACACCTAAGATTACTCCGGTTGTACCAACTGCTGACCCTGCAACATCTACAGATATCCAAGGTAAAACTCAAACAGGTACACCAAGCTTCAAACCTGGTAACCCTGCAATCCCAATGGATGATGATGTTCCAGCAACCTTTGAAGATGGAACAACTACGAAGACCATTCCAGGCGAAGGAACTTACACAGTTGCTCCAGACGGAACCGTAACCTTCGTACCAGAAAAATCATTCACAGGAACAGGTACAGGTGTAACCGTGAAACGTGTTGATAAGAACGGTACTCCAGTTACTGCAACATACACACCAACTGTAACTCCAGTTACACCAACTGCTGAACCAACAACATCAACAGGTAAACAAGGTCAAACTCAAACAGGTAAGCCTGAATTTACTGAAGGTGACAGCCGTGTACCAATGAACGATGATGTTCCAGCAACCTTCGAAGATGGCACAACGACTAAGACAGTTGACGGTGTCGGTACATACACAGTAGCAGCGGACGGAACTGTAACCTTTGTTCCAGAAAAATCATTCGTCGGAACTGCACCAGCAGTGACTGTTGTTCGTGAAGATGTAAATGGTACTAAGGCTTCAGCGACTTACACACCAACCGTAACTTCAGTCACACCGACTGCAACACCGGCAGAATCAACAGGACCTCAAGGAGTAGTTCAGACGGGAACTGTAACCTTTACTGAGGGTGATTCAGTTGCTCCAATTGACAAAGATACTATTACCCTTCTTGATGAAAATGGTCAACCTGCAGCATCAGTAGAAGCGAAATCACCAGCAGGTGATGTGATCGGTACCTTCACAGTTGATAAAGAAACTGGTGTTGTGACCTTCACACCAACGGATAAATCTTACTCAGGTGATGTTGTTCCGGTTAAGGTTCAAGCAGCTGATGCAAATGGAACTACAGTTGAAACAACTTATACACCGAAGATTACTCCAGTTGTCCCAACTTCTGAAGATGCCACATCAACAGATATCCAAGGTGCAACACAAACAGGTAAACCAAGCTTCACCGAAGGAAATCCAAATGTTCCAATCGATGAAGATACTCCAGCTACTTTCGAAGATGGCTCAACGACTAAGACAGTAGATGGTGAAGGAACATACACTGTTTCTCCAGATGGAACCGTAACTTTCGTTCCAGAAAAATCATTCACTGGAACTGCTTCAGGCGTAACGGTTAAACGTGTTGATAAGAACGGTACTGAGATCACAGCTAAGTACACACCAACTGTGACACCAGTAACTCCAACTGCAACACCAGCTGAATCAACTGATATCCAAGGTGCTACACAAACTGGTAAGCCTGAATTTACTGAAGGTGACAGCCGTGTGCCTATGAACGATGATGTTCCAGCAACTTTCGATGATGGCTCAACTACGAAGACTGTAGATGGTGTTGGTACTTACACAGTAGCAGCTGATGGAACAGTAACCTTTGTACCAGAAAAATCATTTGTTGGAACTGCACCAGCAGTCTCAGTCGTTCGTGAAGACATGAACGGCACAAAAGCCTCAGCAACTTACACCCCAACTGTAACTCCTGTTACACCAACTGCAGCACCAACAACATCAACAGATATTCAAGGTGCGACTCAAACAGGTAAGCCTAAATTTACTGAAGGTGATAGCCGTGTGCCTATGAACGATGACGTTCCAGCAACCTTCGATGATGGATTAACTACCAAGACAGTAGAGGGCGTTGGTACTTACACAGTAGCGGCTGACGGAACAGTAACCTTCGTACCTGAGAAATCATTCGTTGGTGAAGCCCCAGCAGTGACAGTTGTTCGTGAAGATGTTAACGGCACAAAAGCCTCAGCAACTTACACCCCAACTGTAACTCCTGTTACACCAACTGCTGCCCCAGCAACATCAACAGATATCCAAGGTCAAACGCAAACAGGTAAACCAAGCTTTACGCCTGGTAACCCAAGTGTGCCAATGGATGATGATGTACCAGCTACCTTTGAAGATGGTTCAACAACTAAAGTTATTCCAGGAGAAGGAACTTACACCGTTTCTCCAGACGGAACAGTAACCTTTGTTCCAGAAAAAGCATTCACAGGAACAGGTACAGGCGTAACAGTGAAACGTGTTGATAAGAACGGTACAGCTATTACAGCAACCTACACACCAACCGTTACACCAGTAACACCAACTGCAGAATCAGTTACTTCAATTGGTAATAAGGGTCAAACGCAAACAGGTAAACCAAGCTTCACTGAAGGCGATAGCCGTGTACCAATGAATAACCAAGTTCCAGCTACGTTTGAAGATGGTTCAACTACCAAGACGATTTCAGGTGTTGGTACTTACACAGTAGCTGCAGATGGAACTGTAACCTTCACACCAGAACCTGAATTTACAGGAACTGCCCCAGCAGTAACAGTTGTTCGTGAAGATGTCAACGGAACTAAGGCTTCAGCAACCTACACACCAACTGTCCTTCCAATCACTAAGTTTGTTGATAAAGAAGGTAAGGAAATCCCAGGATATCCGACAGTTGATGGTGAACAGCCAAAAGTTGAGATCCCAGGTTACCGCTTCGTAGAAACTAAGAAATTACCTAATGGTGATATCGAACATGTCTACGAGCAAGTAACGACATCATATGTAGATGAAAATGGTACTCCAATCCCTGGTTATCCAACTGAAGATGGTCAACAACCTAAGAAAGAAATCCCTGGTTATGAATTTGTGAAGACAGTTGTAGATGAAAATGGTAATACCCAACACATCTACAAACAAATTGTGACTCCAACACCAGTGCCGGATACAACTCCGACACCAGAGCCACAGCCAGCTCCACAAACAGAAGAGCCTAAGGCTCCAGTGCTTCCAGAAACAAAAGAAGAAGCTCACTTTATCAATCCAACTGATAAGACAGCTCAACTTCCAGAAACTGGTAGTGAAGATTCAAACCTTGCAATCTTTGGTTTGGCAAGTCTTCTAGCTGGATTTGGACTCTATGGTACAAAACGACGCAAACGTTAAAATGATTTAACGGTCGTATAGGACCTTAAGAATCCAGATTCCAATTAAAATAGACCTCATGGTATTTGCCATGGGGTCTATTTGTATGGCCCAGACTGTGATTTTTTAAGTCGTCATGATTGACTTTGCTCTCTAGGAAGCGTAATCTAGACCTTA
>OLQI01001931.1_pt1 | contig 11568 bp, 9 predicted proteins | sample 1672171 | NCBI WGS metagenome assembly OLQI01 (sample SAMEA3136655, study PRJEB25190) | human gut metagenome
GCGCATTCGGCGAGATGCGTTTGCGAAAGTGGTCAATTTTAGATTAGCGCTAACACCTGGCCGCCCGGATATCGGAGGCCCTCGACGAGGCCGGGGCCCTCGAGGCCGAGACGGCGGCGCTGCTCGAGGGCGACGAGACCTACGCGTGCCTGCTCACCGTGCCCGGCATCGGCCCGAGGACCGCGGCGCAGCTCGCGGTGTCGGTCGACATCGGGAGGTTCCCGGACCACGACCACCTGGCCTCGTACTGCGGGATAGCCCCGAGGCTGAGGAGCTCCGGCACGTCGGTGAGGTCGGTCAGGGCGTCCAGGCGCGGCGACGCGAGGCTCAAGTCCCTGCTGATCTTCTCGTGCAACAGCCTGGTGAGGTCCTCGGGGCGCTACGGCGAGTACTACCGGGCCTGCAGGACACGGGGCATGGGGCACGGGCGGGCGCTCAAGGCCGTCGCGAGGAAGCGGCTCAGGGCGATATACGCCGTGATGCGCGACCGGGTGCCCTACCGGGAGTAGCCCCGACGGTTGACAAAACTATAGGAACACCCAATGACTGGCTGTTGGGGTGCGGGTGTGACTTTCATCCCGTTTGGCGCTCCGGTCGCCTAGATGTTCGTCATGCGTACCCGCAAACGTGGGACAATGGCGCTGTTGGTTTTACAGACAAAGGATGTGCCTATGAACACCCTCGCCGCCAAAGTTAGCCGGCAGCGCCGCCTGTTTGCGCGATTTGCTTCCGTCTGCGCACTCGTCGCGCTTGCATTGCTGCTACTGCCCGCCGCCGCACACGCCGACGGTTATTCCATGACCCAGACCTATATCGGCGCCACGGTCGAGGCCGACGGCTCGCTGACCGTTGTCGAGGGACGCCAGTTTGATTTCGATGACGACATCAACGGCGTGTTTTGGGAGATCAATACGGGCTCCAACCAGCAGGGTGGCTCGGCGGGCGTCGACGTGCTGAGTGTCGAGGAAGAGGACACCGCGTTTAACAAAGTGGATAGCGCGAACAAGGGTGACTCTGGCGTCTATACGGTTGGGCAGAGCGGTGACGGCGTAAAGATTAAGGTATTCAGCCCTCACGAGAGCGGCGACAGCGCGACCTATTACGTGAGCTATACCATGACCGGTGCGGTCATGAACTGGGCCGATACCGCCGAGCTCTACTGGAAGTTCGTGGGTGACGGCTGGTCTGCGGATTCCGATGACGTCGAGATGGAAGTGCGCTTCGCAAATGCCGCTGCCGGGACGGCGGCCGTCAAAGGCGATAACTTCCGCGCATGGGGCCACGGTCCGCTGACGGGCGACGTGTTGCTCGATGAGGACGAGCCCATGGTCACCTATACCATTCCCTGCGTGCATCAGGGCGAATTCGCCGAGGCACGCATCGCCTTCCCCAGCGACTGGGTGCCGCAGCTTGCCGCCTCGGGCGAAGAGCGCATGTCAACGATTCTGAGCGAAGAGAAAGAATGGGCTGACGAAGCTAACGCCCGCCGCGCTCATGCTCGCATGATTGCCAATGCGCTTGCCGTGCTAAGTGTTGTCGCAGCGGTGGTCTTTACCGGCATAATCGTTGTGCTCAAGCTGCGCCGCCGCAAGCCCAAGCCGCTTTTCCAGGACGAATATTTCCGCGACGTGCCCTCGGCCGACCATCCCGCCGTGCTTTCGGCCCTCATGAGTTGGAACGAGGTGCCCGATCAGGCATATATCGCCACGCTCATGAAGCTCACTGACGACCGTGTGATTAAGCTGGAGCAGGCGACCGCGACCAAGGCCAAGAAGGGTCTGTTGGGGCGTGAAAAAGAAGAGCAGACGTATCGTGTGACGGTGAGCGATGCGGGCTGGAAGTCGGCCAAGGGCATTGACCGCATGGTGCTCAAGGTCTTCTTTGCCGGTGCTAAGCCTGACGAGAACGGCGATCGCTCGCGCACGTTTGACGAGCTGCAGCACTACGTCAAACAGCACGCTACGCCCGTGGGCGACAAGCTCGAGGACTATCAGAACACCGTTAAGGGCAAGCTGGCCGATAGCGAGTACGTTGCCTCGGACGGCATTGTCGCAATGGTGTTTGGCCTGGTCCTGGGCATTCTAATTGCCTTTATTCCTATTGGATCCATCTTCTTTACCGATGGCGCACAGGCGAACATTACCGCCGCGTTTATCTCGGTGCCGATTGTGCTGGTGGGTATCGGCGTGGGCCTTACGTTCCGCCGCTTTACGCCGGAGGGCGCCGAGGTGGCGGCTCGCTGCAAGGCACTTAAGCATTGGCTCGAGGACTTCACTCGTCTAAAGGAAGCCGTCCCCGGCGATCTGGTGCTGTGGAACAAGCTGCTGGTGATGGGCGTGGCGCTGGGTGTTTCCAAGGAAGTGCTGCGTCAGCTTGCCGAGGCCGTGCCGCCCGAGGTGCGCGAGGCCGACGGCTTCTATGACAATTATCCCTGCTACTGGTGGTACTACCATCATTACGGTATCGAGTCTCCGCTCGATTCGTTCGATGACGTGTATCACGAGAGCATCCGTGAGCTGGCGTCGAGCTCCGACAGCTCGGGCGGCGGCGGAGGCGGCGGCTTCTCTGGCGGCGGAGGCGGCGGCGTCGGCGGAGGCGGCGGCGGAACGTTCTAACGGTCGTAAATTATGGGATGGGCTTTTCTCGACAGCCGTCGGGGAAAGCCCATCCCCTTTTTACGCGCTATCTACGAAGACTGTCCCCAGCGACTAGTCATTTAAGAACGTTCCCAACGACTAGGTGCGGTTGCTGCCAAGGAGTGTCCCGGGGTGCCGGCACAAAAGGAACGTCCCTAACTGCCGGGTTTAGGCTGTTAGATCGAGTTCGTAGAGGAAGCTTTCGCGCGGCATGTCGTGACGGCGCTCTTCGCGGTTGGCGCGGTGCGTGGCCGTGCGCTTAAAGCCGTGCAGCTCGTAGAACTTCCACGAGCAGTTGGAGTCGGTGTACAGGTGCGCCCTCGTCGCTCCAAGCGAGGACAGGTGCGAGACGGCGGCATCGAGCAGAACCGTGCCAACGCCCAGGCCATGGACATCGCGATCCACGGCAAGCAACGTGACCTCGTTGTCGTGCGGCAACGGGCTGCTCTCGAGCAGGCGGTTGTTGGTTCGGATGGTTGCGCGCACAAACGAGAGATACTCGGCGCACGCATCGGGCTCTAGCTCACGCATCTGCGATAGCAGCGCGCGTTCGGTATCCATCCAATGCTCGTTGATAGTGACGCCGGGGTTCTGTCCTGCGCGTGCAAGTGCAATACCGCGCGCCTCGCCGTCAATCACCGCAACCTGCGAAAACGTCGATGACGAAAGGCAATAGGCGAGGTCGCACGCGGCCTCAAGGCGGTTGTACTCATCGTTATCCGAATTGTTATGCCAAAGCTGCTGCAGAATCAGCGCGATGGCGTCGAAGTCTTCGGTATCAAACGGTCGGTAGAGAACCCGCGAGACCATGGTGCCTCTTTCTTTCGCGGATGCATATCGAGCACAGTTCTACCACGCCATTGGCATCGAATTATGGTGCCCCTGTGTTCCATGAACTCACCGTGCCCGGTGCCATGCCCATCCCCTCCGCTCGCAAACTTTTTCTGCACATGCGCCCGTTGCGGGGTGCATCGATGCGCTCGATGCGCTACATTAAATCAGTATTTTCAATGCCGCTGCGCGAGCGCTGCAGATCGACGTATCACCGACTCACAGAGCACGGCGGCGTACCAGACAGGAGGACTGCATGGGATCTGATGTGAAGATCGCACGCGCGTTGATCTCGGTTACCGATAAGACGGGCGTCGTCGATTTCGCACGGACGCTGGTTGACGACTTTGGCGTCGAGATCATCTCTACGGGCGGCACGGCTCGTGCCATCGAGGACGCGGGCATTCCCGTAACCCCCATCGAGGAGTTCACGGGCTATCCCGAGATGATGGACGGCCGCGTTAAGACCCTGCACCCCAAGGTTCATGGCGCGCTGCTGGCCCGCCGCGATTCCGAGCAGCACATGCAGGAGGCGGCTCAGCACGGCATTAAGCTGATCGACCTGGTCGTCGTCAACCTGTACGAGTTCGAGAAGACCGTCGCCAACCCCGAGGTCACCTTCGCGGACGCCATCGAGCACATCGACATCGGTGGCCCCTCCATGCTGCGCTCTGCCGCCAAGAACGCCACGAGCGTTACCGTCATTTCCGACCCGGCCGACTATGATGCCGTCCTGGCCGAGATGCACGAGACCGGTGGCTGCACCACGCTTTCCACCCGTCGTCGCCTGCAGGTGAAGGTCTACCAGACCACCGCCGCCTACGACACGGCCATCTCCCGCTGGCTCGCCGCCCAGGCAAGCGACGTGGCGGACACCTCTGCCAAGCTCGAGATTTCGCTGGAGAAGGTCGACGACCTGCGCTATGGCGAGAACCCGCAGCAGAAAGCCACAGTCTATCGCTTTGCCGAGGGCTGCGAGAACACCGCGAGCTCGCAGTTCCCGCTCGTGGGCTCCAAGCAGATCCAGGGCAAGCCGCTCAGCTACAACAACTATCTGGATGCCGACGCCGCTTGGAACCTGGTCCGCGAGTTCGACGAGCCGGCCTGCGTAATCCTCAAGCACCAGAACCCCTGCGGTTCCGCCGTTGCCGAGGACATCACGGCTGCCTACGACCGCGCTTTTGCCTGCGATCCCAAGAGCGCCTTCGGCGGCATCATCGCCTGCAACCGCGAGGTTCCCTTTGATCTGGTTGAGCACTTTGCCGATCAGAACAAGCAGTTCGTCGAGGTCATCATCGCCCCGAGCTACACCGCCGAGGCGCTCGAGCGCATGGCCAAGCGCCCCAACCTGCGCGTGTTGGCGACCGGCGGCGTGGACCACGGCGCTCAGGTGGAGCTGCGCTCCGTCGACGGCGGCATGCTGGTGCAGGAGGTCGACCACGTGACCGAGGATCCCGCGACCTTTACGTTCCCCACCGACCGCAAGCCCACCGACGCCGAGATGGCCGAGCTCGAGTTTGCCTGGAAGGTCTGCAAGGGCGTCAAGTCCAACGCCATCCTGGTCTCCAAGGGCAAGGCCGGCATTGGCATGGGCCCGGGTCAGCCCAACCGCGTTGACTCCGCACTGCTGGCCTGCGAGCGCGCCGAGGACTTCTGCGAGCGCGAGGGCGTGGAGAAGGGCGGCTTTGCCTGTGCAAGCGACGCGTTCTTCCCGTTCCGCGACAACGTCGACGTGCTTGCCGCACACGGCGTGACCTGCATCATCCAGCCCGGCGGCTCCAAGCGCGATGACGAGAGCATTCAGGCCTGCAACGAGCACAATATTGCTATGGTCTTTACCGGCGCCCGCCACTTTAGGCACTAAGTTTCGCCCCGGAACAAAATAATCTCTGCAAAAGACGGTCGCTCCGTTTGGAGGGCCGTCTTTTTGGTATAAGAGGACGGAATGACTAACACGAAAGGTATGACCATGCCCCAGATTGATGATGCCGAGCTGTTTGGCAATGCCGAGGATCAGCGTGCGTACGAGGACTTTTGCGCCAATCAGGAGGCGGTCGAGAAGTTTACGCTCGACAAGCCCGCGCTTATCTGCCGCTGGCGCATGTCCAACAAAAAGGTGCCCATGCTCAACCGCCACATTCGCGCACTGTCCGAGCGCCTGGTGCAGGGCGAGCCGCTTACCCATAACATGCTCAGCTGGGCTAAACAGCACGTTGAGTGGTCGCTTGCCGAGGGCGATTACACTGCGCACGACGGCGTACTCATGCTGGTGATCGACGTCAATGGCAACGCCGCCATGACGGTGGGCGAGTACGAGCCGCTGGCCGATACGTCGGCTAAGGCGCTACGTGCCCGCTCCGCCGAGGCCCGCTCCGAGGCCGACGAAACCGGCGTGGCGCCCGAGCTGCTCGCCGCCGTCGATAACGGCGAGCTGGCCTTTGTGGCGCCGGCGGACGAGTGCCTGTGCGGCACGGCGACGCTCATCGAGCAGTTGGCCCAGACCAAGGGCATTCCGGTCACGCGCGTAGACATTCCCGCGCAGCTCAAGGGTGCGCTGTTTCTGGTGAGCGACGAGCACGGTGTGGTTGCCGCCGCCGACTCCGACGCCGCCGACTCCGACGCCGCCACGGTCGCCTTCTTCGCCGAAGGCTACGAAAAGCTCCGTGCCCGCCGCTAAATGATGTTTCTGGGACGGGGATTAAAAACTCATTTAATTCCCGTGCTCGTCGCGAGCGAGGGGCAAGCCTCTGCCACTCGCGAACAGTTCTGTCACTTTGGTGCCGCGTGAGGCGCGTATCTGCGGATCCGCGGTCATAATGGGGCAAGACAACCAAGAGGGGGGGCGGAATCCATGGCGCTAATCTATATCGTTGAGGACGACGAACCCATTCGTCGTGAGCTTATCGACATCCTTGCCCGCGCCGGGTTTGAAATCGAGGCCTGCGAATCGTTTGAGCATGTCTCGCGCGATATTCTCGCCGCCGCGCCCGACCTGGTGCTGCTCGACCTCACGCTTCCCGTCAAGGACGGCCAGCATATCTGCCACGAGGTTCGCCGCGAATCCGAGGTTCCCATCATCGTCCTCACGTCGCGCACGACCGAGATCGACGAGGTCATGGCCATGACGCTCGGTGCGGACGACTTTGTTCCCAAGCCCTATAGCGCCCGTGTGCTCGTGGCGCGCATCAATGCCTTGCTGCGTCGCACCGCGGCGGCGGGCGAGCGCAGCACGCTCGTACACAAGGGACTGGAGCTCGACCTTGCACGCTCCATGGTCACCAACACGCAAACCGGCACCAGTACCGAGCTCACCAAAAACGAACTGCGTATCCTCTCGCTGCTTCTGAGCCGCGCGGGCAAGATTGTTTCGCGCTCGGCCATCATGCAGGATCTGTGGGACTCCGACGCCTTCGTGGACGACAATACGCTTACCGTCAACATCAACCGCCTGCGCACCACGCTCGAAAAAATCGGCATCAAGGGGTATTTGACCACGCATCGCGGCCAAGGCTATTCGGTCTAGGGGCCGGCTATGTCGTTTGGCAAGTTCTTTAAAGATGCGCTGCTTCCCGTCGCCGTGTGGACGTGCGGCGTGCTGCTGAGCTGCTTTGTGCTGACGGTCGCCGGTGCACCCGTTTCTATCGTGGTCGTGGCGGTTGGCGTGTCCTTTATCTTTGGTATGCTCGGCATCGTGATCGAGTACGCTCGCCGTCGCCGTTTTCTGCGTCAGTTGGAGCGCGCGGCAGAGGAGCTCGAGAGTCCCGCATGGGTGCAGGAGATGGTGCAATGCCCGACCTATGCCGAGGGCGAGCTCGAATACGAGGTCTTGCGCCGGGTGGGCAAAGCCGCCTGCGACGAGGTTGCCGAAGGCAGGCGTCAGACCGATGACTATCGCGACTATATCGAGAGCTGGGTCCACGAGGCCAAGCTGCCCCTGGCGGCGGCTCACCTGATTTTGGAAAACCTGGACAGCAGCGAAGACGACCTGTCGCGCGTGGACGACCTGGCACGCGAACTTGCCCGCGTGGAGCGCTATATCGACCAGGCGCTGTACTACGCGCGCTCGGAGGTTGTGGAGCGCGATTATCTGATTCGACGTTGGAACCTCAAGGCTCTGGTGACGGGCGCAATCAAGGCCAATGCGCGCGAGCTCATCGCGGCACACGTGGCGCCGGTGTGCGAGAACCTCGACTTTGAGGTCTTTACCGACGAGAAGTGGCTCGAGTTTATTCTGGGCCAGCTCATTCAGAACAGCATTAAATATGCGCGTGAGGACGGCGCAAAGATCGTGTTTTCGGGTGCGTTGCTGGACGAGGGTCTGGCAAGCGAGCGCATCGAGCTTACCGTCGCGGACAACGGCTGTGGCGTGTGTGCGGCAGACCTGCCGCGCGTGTTCGAGAAGGGCTTTACCGGCGACAACGGCCGCACCACCAAGCGCGCAACGGGCATCGGCCTCTACCTGGTGGCGCGCCTGTGCTCCAAGATGGGCATCGACGTCACCGCGGCATCCGACTCCGGCAAAGGCTTCGTCGTAACATTCGCCTTCTCAACCAACAAGTTCCAATACTTCGAGTAACGCACACGGCAAACGCCCGTCCAAACAAAACGTGCCGCCCCAAACGGGGCGGCACACCATTTTTCCATCAGCCAACTCGCTGAAGTACGGTGACGAAGGCGCAAGGCCGGGAGGGGTTATCTAAGCCGACATCCCGCAGCCGCGAAGCGGCGAGGACGTCGGCGTGATAACCCCGCAGGCCTTGCGCCGGCGGGAAGGAACCTACTTCACGACCAAGATGTCGCAGTCCGTGTTGCGCAGCAGGAACGTCGAAATCGAACCCAGCAGCGCATACTTGATCGAGGACAGGCCGCGGGCGCCGCAGAGCACCAGGTCGGGCTTGACTACGTCGAGCATCTCGTCCTTGAGCGTCTCGCGAATGCGGCCGGCGCGAATCATGACCTCGACCTCGGGAATGTCGGGATTGGCCTTGGCCTCTTCGAGCTGCTTGGCGATGGAGTTCTTAAATGCCTCCTCTAGGCCGTTGACCAGATCGACCGGATAGGAACCGGCGCTCTCGAGCGCCGTGGAATCGATAACGTGGCCGATAATCAGCTTGGCGCCGTTGTTCGCGGCGACCTTGATGGCGCGTGCGAGCACAAAATCCTGCTGCTCAGTACCGTCGAGTGAAACAAATACCTTGGTGTAGCCCTCGTTCATGGTTTCCTCCTTGGTCTATCGCACGGGCGCGGGGCTCGTGCGTCGGGCGGGCGCGGACGCGTTGGCCGCCGGACACTTTATCTTGTTGCAGTTATACCCAAGGATTTCGGTTTGACTGCTCGCAATTCTGTGAACGGGCGAGTTTTTTGGTAAGGGTAGGCGCGGTCGCACCGCCAACGGTTGATAATGGGACATCGCCCGCATCGTCCTCAGAACATCTACCGGCGGGTGTCTAACGAGGGGGTCCCTTTGGATATTATCGAGCTTCTAAAATCTGCCTTCATGGGCCTGGTCGAGGGCATCACCGAATGGCTGCCCGTCTCGTCGACCGGTCACATGATCTTGGTGGACGAGTTCGTCAAGATGAACGTGAGCGAGACGTTCTGGAATATGTTCCTGGTCGTGATTCAGCTTGGCGCCATTTTGGCCGTCTGCGTCCTGTTCTTCCATGAGCTCAATCCGTTCTCGCCCAGCAAGGGCAAGGAGGGCCGTCGCGACACCTGGGTACTGTGGGGCAAGATTGTGCTCGGCTGCATTCCCGCTGCGGCGATCGGTCTGCCGCTTAACGACTGGATGGAGGAGCATTTCTACAATGCTCCCGTCGTGGCGCTGGCGCTCATTGTGTACGGCGTGCTGTTTATCGTGATCGAGAACTGGCGCGCGAGCAAGCGCGAGGAAATGGCCGTTGCCGGTTCGTTTGGTTCGCGTGCTGTGGTGTCGGGTGGACGTCCCGCCGGTGCGCACTTTGCGGCGCCCGCCGCGGCTACCGCTGAGGATGAGGATGATGACGAGGATCTGGACTTTGGCTCCATCGCCACGCTCGAGGACCTGAGCTGGAAGACTGCGCTGGGTATCGGCTGCTTCCAGGTGCTTTCGCTGGTGCCTGGTACGTCTCGCTCCGGTTCTACCATCATCGGCGGCCTGCTTTTGGGCTGCACGCGTTCGGTGGCGTCCAAGTTTACGTTCTTCCTGGCCATCCCTGTTATGTTTGGCGCGAGTGCGCTCAAGCTGGTCAAGTACTTCATCAAGGGCGGCACGTTCGGCGCCAACGAGGTCGCTATCTTGGGCGTGGGCTGCGTTGTGGCCTTTGTGGTTTCGCTCATCGCCATCAAGTGGCTCATGGGCTTCGTCCGCCGTCACGACTTCAAGTGCTTCGGTGTTTACCGCATCATCCTGGGCATCGTAGTGCTCGCATATTTCTTCGTTCTGGAGCCGATGCTCGGCCTCTAACTTAGTCGACGCTGCGCGGCGGCCGGGGCGACAACTTGTCATTCAAAGGGGGTGGCATGACCAAAAGGTCTATGCCGCCCCCTTTTCATGCCAATTTGTTCGCCCTGGCCGCCGCTCGCTGCTGCTGCCATGACATCGGCGGTTTCGTGATTGCCAATAGATTGGTGCAAAGTAACCTGACCCCATTGCGCCAAATCCGCTGGGCGGGCCTGACGGTGGCGCACGGAGTCGTGGTGTGATTTGCGTCGGTGTCCGCGCGGCTCGGTATACTAATACGGCTCAAACTATGGCGCTGCCCGCAGGCGCGCCGTCCGTCAGATGAGGAGTCGCCCATGACCCAGCCCTTGCCCTGGGAAAAGAATGCCGCGGTACCCGTGCCGCCCGCGCCGGAACCCGTGCCGCTCGATGCATACACCGCCCCCGCTGCGCCGGAGCCCGAGCTCGTTCCGCTCGACATCTACGACGCTCCCGCGCCGGCACCCAAACCCGCCAAGCCGCTCGTCGACCTCGACAGCCTTAATCCCGCCCAGCGCGAGGCGGTCCTGACCACCGAGGGTCCGTTGCTGGTCCTTGCCGGCGCCGGCTCGGGCAAGACCCGCGTCTTGACCTTTCGCATCGCACATATGCTCGGCGACCTGGGCGTTAAGCCCTGGCAGATCCTTGCCATCACGTTTACCAACAAGGCCGCGGCCGAGATGCGCGAGCGTCTGGCGGCACTCATCCCCAGCGGTACCCGCGGCATGTGGGTGTGCACCTTCCATGCTATGTGCGTGCGCATGCTGCGCGAGGACGCTGACCTGCTGGGCTACACCGGTCAGTTCACCATCTACGATGACGACGATTCCAAGCGCATGGTGCGCGATATTATGCAGGCGCTCGGTATCGAGCAAAAGCAATTCCCCATCAATATGATCCGCAGCAAGATCAGTTCGGCCAAAAACGCCATGATCGGCCCCGAGGACATGCTCAAGAGCGCCGATAGCCCCAACGACAAAAAGGCCGCGCAGGTCTACCTGGAGCTGGAACGCCGCCTGCGCGCCGCCAACGCTATGGACTTCGACGACCTGCTCGTGCGCACGCTTGAGCTGCTGCGCACCCGCCCCGAGGTGCTCGATAAGTACCAAGAGCGTTTCCGCTACATTAGCGTCGACGAGTATCAGGACACCAACCACGTCCAGTACGAGATCGCCAACCTGCTGGCCGCCAAGTACCAAAACCTCATGGTCGTAGGCGACGATGACCAGTCCATTTATAGCTGGCGCGGCGCCGACATCACCAACATCCTGGACTTTGAGCAGGACTTTAAAAACTGCAAGACCGTTAAGCTGGAGCAGAACTACCGCTCTACGGGTCATATCCTGAGCGCCGCCAACGCCGTGGTGCGCCACAACTCGCAACGCAAGGACAAGCGTCTGTTTACGGCCGAGGGCGACGGCGAGAAGATCCAGGCCTTCCAGGCAAGCGATGAGCGCGACGAGGGCCGCTGGATTGCCGGCGAGATCGAAAAGCTGCACTCCAAGGGCACGAGTTACGACGATATCGCTGTGTTCTACCGCACCAACGCCCAGTCGCGTATCCTCGAAGATATGTTCCTGCGCGCAGGCGTGCCCTACAAGATCGTGGGCGGCACGCGATTCTTCGACCGTGCCGAGATCC
>OLQI01001939.1_pt1 | contig 11504 bp, 10 predicted proteins | sample 1672171 | NCBI WGS metagenome assembly OLQI01 (sample SAMEA3136655, study PRJEB25190) | human gut metagenome
GAAGAATGGCAAAATAAATTAGCTACTCAAACAAAGAATTTTAAAATCGAAACAGCATTACGTGAAGCAAAAGCTAAGAACGTAAAGGCAGTTTTACCATTCATTGACACAGAAAAAGTAACTGTTGATGGAGATAGTTTGAAAGGACTAGATGACCAAATTAAAGCTATCCAACAAAGTGATAGTTACTTATTTGAGGAAGGCAAGCCAGAACCTAAAATTAATATTGGCGGTGCTTTTAACAATGGTGAAAATGGAGCTGACGGTAAAGTTGATCCAGTAGTTTCTAGCATTGCAGCACGCATGAAATCAATTTAGAAAGGATATGATATCACATGACAGTAGTATTAGATCAAAAAGATTTATTAAAGATTGATGAAGAGTTTGGAGCAGATTCTCAACTCTGGCAACCATTACAAGGCGGTGCTAAGTCTATCACAGCTGCAGACTTTACAGGAGTTAAGACAGTTCGTATTAACAAGATGGACGGTTTTGCAGATGCAGCAAAATATAAACGTAACCAAGACAATGCACGTAACAATGTTAATGTTACAAAAGAAACTCTTGAATTAACACAAGAAGATTGGATTGGGTATGACCTAGATCAATTGGATATGTCCGAAAACGGAGCTTACACAGTAGCTAATGTTGTTCGTGAACATAACCAACGCATTACAATTCCACACCGTGATAAATTCCTAGCTCAAAAAATTTATGACACAGCTAAGTCTGGTGGTAAGTTAGTAACAGATACAATTGATTCTAAGAATGCTTTAGCAGCATATGATGAAGTAGAATCCTACATGATTGATAATCAAATTCCTGGTGGCTGGTTAATGTTTGTTTCTACTAAGTACTACAAAGCATTAAAGAACGCTGATGGTGTATCTAAGACATTCTCTGTTAACCAACAACAAATTAACGGAATTAATCGTCGTGTTGCTCAATTAGACGGTGGAACACCAATCTTAACAGTTGCTAAAGATCGTATTCAAGGTTTAACAATTCCTGATACTGTGAACTTCTTAGCTGTTCCAACGTTTGCGATTGCTCCAATTGTTAAATACGATAGAGTGGATGTAATCTCTCCAGATAATGACCGTGCTGGTTATCGTTGGACAATTAAAGGATTATCCTACTATGACGCATTAGTATTTGAAAATGCTAAGAAATCTATTTATGTTGCAGCTGAAACAGCTACAACAGGTAGGGGTCAGTAAGGTGATGTAAATGGCTTATCTAACTCATGATGAATATGTTGAGCTTGGTTATAGGCTAGATGAAGATGTATTTAATAACCTTATAAAAGGTGCAGAACGTATCATAGATTTAGCCACAAATGATTTTTATAAGGTTCATGATATATTAGTCGATAAGTCAAAAAGACGCGTAGAAACGTTTAAAATGGCTATTTGTGAGCAAGTAGATTTTATGCATGCAACTGGTATTAATAAGAGTTATGATTTAGCCCAAAATGAATTTACCAGTATCACAGTAGGTAGATTATCTTTAAGTCCTGCTGGTAATGTAGGAGCAACTATGAAGAATGGTCTATGTACAGAAGCATATAATCTACTGGGAAGATATGGTTTGTTATATCGAGGTGTACACAGATGATACCTAGAATTGATAGAAGATTATGTAATCAAAGTATCACTTTAAAGATTCCAATTGGTGAATTGGATAAATACGGTAAACAAAAAATAGAAGAAGTTGAGGTGGAAAATGTACTTGTACAACCACAAACAATCTATTCAGGCGATAGTAATAATCGTAAAATTACGGCTAATGCTATTGTCTTTTTGTTTGCCAAAATTTCTAATCCATTGCCTAAACTAGATAGGGATAGCGTTGGAAATAAGTTAATCTTTGAAGGTAAGGAATACACAATTACTAATATTGTAGATAATCGTGAGCCTTACAGTAATGATGTTTATTCTTATGAATTGGAGGTGCTGTAATGGTAGTAGTGGTATCAGTTCATGGTAAAGGCTTTGATCGTTTTTCTGAGAAAGCTTTAAATCGTGGACTTTATAATTTTACTAATCAAATGGCAATGGATATGGATAAGTTCGTACCATTCAAGCAAGGTAATTTATCAAGTTCAGTCCATGTACAAGATAACCATGTAATTTATACAACACCTTATGCTAAAGCTCAATTCTATGGATATATTAACGGACATCCAATTGCTCACTGGACGACAAGTGAACATCCACAAGCAACATCTAGGTGGGACTTAAAAGCAAAGAGTTTGTACTCTAATAATTGGGTTAGGGTATTTAAAAAAGGTTTACTTGATGGAAAGGTAGTTGAATATCATGGACCTAAAGGATAGATTGACAGATTGCATTAACAATAATGTAGATTTGCCAGTTAAATTGTATCAGTCGTATATGACCAATAAAACAAGTCCAGAATTACGTATATATGACTTGCCATCAACAGTAATTGATGAAGATTATGCAGGCAATCGAACGGAAGAATTTATCTTTGAAATTGCAATGCGTAGTAATGATGAAGAATTGATTAATCAAACATTGTGGAATATATCAAAGTATATTTCAGAATATGATTTTAATTTGGTTAGTCAAAATGGTAGTTTTAGTTTTAATAAATTAGAAGTAACAACATTTCCGCATATAGTGTCAGCAGATACTGAGGGTAATGTTGTTTATTTATTTGATTTTAAAATCACAGTCGATACTTATAAGGAGAGTGATTAATTATGGCAGAAGCACCAGAAAAAATTGGTTCTTTTATTCTTAATCATAAAGTAAAAATGGAAATTGATACTGCAGGCAATAAGAATATGTCTGCTTTAGAGAGTGCTAAATGGGCTCGGTTAGCTGCAGGTATTAACAACGTAACACCAGCAGAAAACGATACAACAACAAATGATGAATATTATGACGGAGAAGGCTTTGGTACATCTGATGTAACATCCAAGCGTTATCAATTCACTATTGCTGGCCACCGTTTAAATGGAGATCCTGCTCAAGACTATATTGCAAGTAAGCAATTAGAAATTGGAGATTCTTTAAAGACTCTATTTAAGTTCACATATCCAGATGGATCTTATATTGTTGGTGTGGTTACATTAACCAACATTCAAGCAACAGGTGGCGCTCCTGGTGCTAAGCAAACATTTAGTGTAGTTCCTGTATTTAATGGGAAACCTAAATATGTTAGTGCAGAAGACGCTAAGAAAGAGCAAGGTGGAGCACCAGGACTAACAGCTTAAATTTAAATAATGCAACAGAGACGAGTAATGTGAGACGACTGGAGGAAATAAAATGCCAAGTATTAATTTAGATGAACGATTAAACCTAGATACTAAAGTAGATGTTACAGTAGCTGAAAAGAAATATTCTTTAGTTTTAAATGATGAATTATCCGTTAAAATCTCAGATGTTCAACTTGAATTAAGCAAACGAATTGAAGATTTGACTGATATGCCAGAAGAAAAATTTAAAGAAATGTCACTAGAAGAACGTAAGAAGTTAGTAGTTGATACTATGCATGATGGACGTGAAGACATCTTTAAGGCTATGGATAGAATCTTTGGTTCTGGCGAAGGTAAACGAATTTACGATTACTACAATCAATCTACTAGAGCAATCAGTAAAATTATTGCTGCAATTGATGATGTTTTGAATGATAAATTAAAGACTAATAAAAATCGTAAAGAAAGACGTGTAGAAAAATATACTAAGAAAAGACGTGGTTAGTCATGTTATCTCTGACTGAACCATTAAAAAGTTCATACACGTATCAAGGTAAAGAATATCAAATAGATTTGAGTTTTGACAACGTGATTAGAATGTATAACTTGCTTGAAGATGATACTTTCCAAGATGCAGAGAAGATTGTAATTGCATTTGAAATGTTTTTTGGTTTTGAACCTAAAGACGCTGAATTTGCTATGAAAGCAATTGATGAAATTACAAGCTATATATCTAAGTCTGCTTATGGTAATGATCCTGTTGAAAATGATGTAGTTTCAAGTGAAGTAAATACTCACAAATTATTCTCTTATACACAAGACGCAGGTGCAATCTATGCAAGTTTTAAACAACAATACAATATTGATTTAATTGCAGAGCAAGGAAAAATGCACTGGGATGTATTCAAAGCTTTATTTGATGGCTTAGATGAGAATACTTATTTTAGAAAAATCTTAGATATACGCAGAAAAAATGTTAGTGATTTACAAGGTAAGGAATTGACAAGTGCAATAGAAGCACAAAATTATTATGAACTTAATGAAAATAAAACAGTTGAAGCACAAGAGGCAAAAGTAGCCAGCTTTGCAGATTCATTGAAAGCTTTAGCTCAGTCTTAGAAAGGAGGTTAATCAATGGCAGCAGATAGTACAGTTAATATTGATGTTGGTTTAGGTGGTAAAGATAAGTTCATTTCTGATACTAAAGAAATTAATGATATTGTAAAAAATATCGGTAAAGATTCAGGAAATGAATTGGAAAAAGATTTGTCTGATAATTTGGATAAATCTAAGACCAAAGCTAAACAAACTCATGATGATATTGAGAAAGAATTTAAAGATCCTATTAAGTCAAAATTTGATGCTGATGATAAACCTTTAAGACGTAAGACTGAAGAAGTTGAAACTAAGTTACGTAAAGTACCTAAAGAAGTTATTACTAAGATAACAGCAGATGCAAAAGAACAAGGAATAGATAATTTTGATAAATTACTAAAAAAACTCCCTAAGCAAGTCAGAACGGAATTACTGACGAAAGCACAAAAAGGCGAAGTTATCAATTACGAAGAATTATTGAAAAAAGTTCCTTTAAAAATTCTTACTAAGGCTGAATTAAATGACAATGCTAGCCCTAAGTTGAAAGCATTGCAGAATAATACAGAAAACACTGAGCATAAATTCAAACGATTAAAAGAAACTATGCTTGGTGTTTTTGCAGGTAATGTATTAACTGCAGGCGTAGGAATGGTAGTAGGAAAGTTGAAAGACTTAACTGGTGAAGCTATCAAAGCATCTGACGCTATGGATAAATTTAGGTCAACAATGAAATTAGGTGGCTTTGGTTCTGAAGAAATTAATAAAACTGCTAAAGAAGTTCAAAAGTACGCTAATGATACAGTTTATGAGCTTAATGATGTAGCAAATACAACAGCTCAATTAGCAGCAAATGGTATCAAAGATTATATGGGCTTAACTGAGGCAGCTGGTAACTTGAACGCTCAAGCTGGTGGAACTAAAGAAACATTTAAATCTGTGGCAATGGTAATGACCCAAACTGCTGGAGTTGGTAAATTAACCACTGAAAACTGGAACCAGTTAACAGATGCTATTCCTGGTGCATCTGGCAAATTGCAAGAAGCCATGAAGAAAAACGGTGCTTATACTGGTAATTTCCGTGACGCTATGGAAAAAGGACAAATAAGTGCTAAAGAATTCAATAAAGCTATTAGCCAATTAGGTATGACTAAAGCTGCTAGAGAAGCTGCAGCAAGTACTGCTACATTTGAAGGTGCTATTGGAAATTTAGAAGCGGCTGTTGTTACAAGCATTAGTAATATTATCACAGAGCTAGGTAAAGCTAATTTTACTGGAATCATTAATACAACAACTAAGTGGGTAGAAAATCTAGGTACAACAGTTGGTAAATTCTTACATGATAATAAAGATGAAATAGCTGAATTACTGAAAAATCTTGGTAGCATAGCCTCGATTATTGGTTCTGCTGTGTGGGATACTTTTAAAGGTATTCTTAATATGATTGCTGATGCTTTAGGTGTTACACACGATAAAGGTGATAGTGCTAGTGATGTTTTAGACGAAATAAATGATATTTTAGAAACCATCATTGACCATAAGGAAGACTTAAAAACATTTATTAAGGTCATGTTAGGACTATTTGTTGCCAAAAAAGCATGGGATATAGTTGCTGCTTTAACCAGTTACTATAAAATTTTAAAAGATATTATAGGACTAGGTGGATTAAGTGGACTTGCTAAAGGTATAGGAGTAGGTGCTAAAGGTGGTAAATTGGCTACTACTGCAAGTAAGGTAGGTAGATTAATTGGTGTAGGTGCTGATAAATTATTTGGTATTCAGCGTGGTGGTCAAGAAGTAGCTGAGGCAGTTGCTAAATCTACTGTTGAGAAAGTTGGGCCAAGGACAATAGCCAATGGTGCCAGAACTGCAGCACAAGTAGGTCAACGAACAGCAGTAAGAGCAGCAGAGAAAGGTATCATTACAAGAACAGCATCTAGAATTCCAGTAGTTGGTTCTTTAATCGCTGGTGGTACTGAATTAATCGGTATCAACAAAAATAATAAGAACGAAAAAATTGGTAGAGCTGTAGGAGCTACTGGTGGGACTGCTGCCGGTGGTGTTGCTGGAGCTTGGATTGGTGGAGCGATTGGTTCTATTGTTCCTGGTGCTGGGACTGCTGTAGGCGCTGGTGTTGGTAGTTTTGTTGGTTCTACTGTTGGTGGAATGCTTGGCGCTAAAGGCGGCGGCTCAATTGGTAAGAACTTTGCCAAAATCAAGAAAGATACAGGTAAGGTATTTGATGAGCTAAAAACAGGCGTAGCCAAGAAAGTAGCTGATATTGGCAAAGAGATAGCTAGTGGTTTTGGAAAAGCTATTGGTGGAGTAAGTAAAATTTTCAACAAAATTAAGAAACCTGTTGTAAAAGTATTTGATTCTTTGGGAAAAGAAATCAAGCGAGAAGCCAAAATCATAGGTACTATAGCACTTGCTCCATTTGTTTTATTAACTGCTGCAATTATAAAAGTCTGGCAAAAAATAGAAAAGTCAGTCATGAAAGTAGTCAACAGTCTCAAAAAAAATATTGAAAAAGCTTGGAATCCTATTGCTAAAACTACAAGTAAGGTATGGAATGGGATAGCTAAAATAGTCTCTAAAGTCTGGAATAGTTTGAGCAAAGTTGTATCTAAGGGAATAAATGTCATTGTAAAAGTTGTAAGTAAAGCTTGGAATGGATTGACACAAATAACCAGTAAAACTTGGAATGGCGTTAAAAGTATCATAATTAGTATTGTTGAAGCTATCTGGAAACCACTAAGCAAAATTTTTGGAAAGATTTTTGATACTGTTAAAGATACTTTTGATGATATCTTTAAGATAACTAAGCATATCTGGGATAGCATTTTAGACAAGATTTCAGATATTTTAAGTGGAGTTTGGAAAGCTATTAAGAGTAAGTTTGATGATATTAAAGATACTGTTTCAGGAGCTTTAGATACAATTAAGTCTAAGTGGGATAGTATTTGGGACGGAATCAAACAAAAAGTATCTGATATTTGGGACACAATCAAAGGTATTGTCCAAAAAGGTGTAAAAGCTATTGGTGATTTTTGGAATACAGGTGCTAATGGTTTAGAAAAAGTAGCTGGTTTCTTTGGGGCTAAGATTTCAATACCTAAGTTCAAACAAGGTAGTTCTGGTTCAGTAGCTAGACCAATGTTAGCAATGGTAAATGACCAAGAAGGACCACTACATAGAGAAGCAATCTTTAGACAAAATGGCAAAGTTGAAATACCAGAAGGACGTAATGTATTAACTATGTTACATCCTGGTGATGCAGTTATGCCGGCTAAAGAAACAGCTGAAATGTTTGGTATACCTAGATTTGAAGGTGGCTTTGGTAATTGGTTTGGCAAAGCTTGGAATTATGCATCTTCAAAAATCAGTAAATTAGAAGATATGATTGACGATAAGATAGATGCTATTACAGATGCGCTAAGTGATCCATTAGGAACTTTATTAAAAATATACTCAGCTGGAACTAATACCGCTAAATCATTTTGGCACGATTTTGGAGAGTCAGGAGCTAAGAAAATTCCACATTGGGGAGAAACTTGGTTCAAGAACTTACTTACAAAATTAAAAGATAAGTTGGATGAAATTGGCGGAGATGGTCCTATTAGTGAATCTTTAGTTAAAAGGGCTGCATCTAAAATGCATGTAAGTGTTAGTGCTGGAGATATTGCTCACATCTTAAATGTTATCCAACATGAATCTGGGGGAAATGCCAAAGCAATTAATCTTTGGGATAGCAATGCTCAAGCAGGTCATCCTTCAAAAGGTATTCTTCAATTTATAGATGGCACTTTCTTACATTATGCAATGCCAGGACATCATGATATTTGGAAACCGTTTGACCAACTTCTAGCAATGTTTAATGATACGACTTGGAGAAGTGATCTTACTTTAGGTGGTTGGGGTCCATCAGGTGGCAGAAGATACGCTAACGGCGGTTGGGCTGATAGACCATCTATTTTTGGTGAAGTTGATGGAGAACCAGAAATTGCTATTAATCCGGCAAGAAGTACTGCTGATAACCACATTATAGAAGCTATTAAAGCTAGAGCAGCTAAAAATCCTAATGGTATGAGTGCTAAATTAAATCGTATTATTCAAGCTGGTAGATATGATGGCTCAATGATTGCTCCATCTACCAATATTAGTAATGTTTCAAATAACCACATCAGCAGAGAAAGTAAACTGGATTTAAGTGGAGATTTGAAAATAGATGTTGTAATGGATTCAAATACAATTGCTAATGCTACTTACTCTAAGTTAGAAGCAATTAGAGCTAGAAGAATTATTGTTAATGGATATGGAGGTGCTATTTAATGACAAGTACAGTTGTGATAACTAAACTTGATGGAACAACCTATGATTTAAATGAGTTAGGTTTTCATGTTAAGAAATTTGATGTTCCATATCCTAATTTCCAGTACACATTCCAGTCAATGAGTACTTATCATAATTTATTAGTAGATAAGGTAGTTCAACAAACTACAATCTCATTAGTTTTGGATATTACCGCTAACGATACCAATGATTTTGAGTTGCAGAAATTAAAATTAAGAAGGATTTTGAGTTCAAATGAAGAGTTTTATGTTCAAACAATGCGAATGCCATTTCTAAGATGGAAAGTTGTTGCTGATACTTTTACTCCTGCACAAAATAATTCATTTTGGAGAGCGTCAGATGTACAGATTAATTTAGAATGTGTTGAATCATATGCTGAGACTGTAGCAACTACATTAACTCCTATGAATGCTACAAGTGGATTGTGGGGTTTTGGACTAGAGATACCTAGCAAGAAAAAGTTAGAGTATGAGTTTAACAATCAAACTGAATTTGATTTTATAAATTTGGGTATCATTCCTTTAAAAGCTGATGAAAGACCAGTCAGAATTATTTTTAAAGGAAATGCAAACAATTTAAAGATAACCAATACTACAACTAATCAAAGTTATTCTATAAGTGGAAATTTGAGTAAAAGTGATACTTTAGAGATTGTAGGACTTGTTCCTATTATTAATGGCTCACAAGCTTATGGCAGATGTAATCATGCTTACCTAGATTTTGTGGTTGGTAAAAATCATTTGAGAATTGAAGGAAGTTCAGATTTCAACATAAAATTTGATACTAGATTTTATTATTAAGGAGTGTAGAAAATGTTATTCGTTCAAAATATCAATGGAGATCAGACAGCTTTCAAAGCTGATAATGTACAAATTACAGATACATTAGGACAATATCCAACATTATCTTTTACATTTGTCGAAACTCCAGAAAATGAAGTTGCAGCTCAAATGATGATACCTTTTACAATTATTGAAGTACCAGAAAATAAGCAGAGATATAGAATAGTTACTAATAATCCAGTATCTCTAGGGAAGGTTAAACAGTATTCAGTAACGGCAATTCATATTGCTAAAGACTTACATAACAAATATGTAGATGAGAGATTAGAGAATACTCAATCTTTAAAATCATGTTTAGATTTGTTAGTTAAGGATACGCAAGTTAAGTATATACTACATGATAATTTTGATAATTACGCTTTTTCTGAAGGCTTTGGTGGTGGCTATGCTGATGATTTGCTGATGCAGAATTTAGCAAGTGATTTTGGTTTTGAATTTTATTTTGATAACTATACTATTCATATTCAAAAGAAATTAGGAACAAAAGAGTCTTTTTTGTTTATAGACAATACTAATGTTTCAAAGATAAGTTATAACGAAGATTATTCAACAATAACAACGTATATCAAAGGTCAAGCTAAGCCAATAGTTCAAGAAACATCAGATGAAACAAGTAGTGGTTCTAGTTCAGGTGGTTCTTGGGGTTGGCCATTTCCATCAGTAGGTGAAGGACCTTTTATGCAAGCTCAAAGATTTGGCTATGATGGTGGTTTTAGACCTAATTCATTTCATGACGGTTTAGATTTTGGCTCAGTAGATCACCCAGGAAGTGAAGTCCATGCAGTGCATGGTGGGAAAGTTATTATCAAGTCCTATATGGGTGGTTTAGGGAATTATGTTGTTATACATTCAGATGATGGTTACAACATAGTTTACCAAGAAGCTTTTTCTAGTATGTCTAACATAAGAGTAAACGTTGGTGATGTGGTAAAAACAGGAGATACAATTGGTTATCGTAATACAGACCATCTCCACATAGGGATTACTAAAGTCGATTTTAATACTGCTGTAGGAAAATCATTTACCAATGATGGAACGTGGCTTAATCCACAAGAAATTATCAGAAATGGTATAGCTAATAATAACTCTGAAAGTAGTGTTGACCAACCAACTGAAACAGTTGAAGAAGATAAACCTACTGAATATGAGATACATTCTGAATATGTGTCTCCATTAGTTGAAAAAGCACATTGGCCAAAAGTAGAGGCTGAACCAATTACTGACGATAATATAACTGATGAAAATACTTTGATTAATAAACTAAAAGCAAGTATCCACGATTATCCAGATATTGAATATACTTTAGATTATGCTAACTTCAAGTACAATTCAGTTAAATTCAATAATGATATTAGGATAGGAAATTATGGTTGGTTAAGAGATAGATTTGGAATCGATGTTGAAGTAAGAATTAACTCATATACTTGGTATCCACAAAATAAGCAGGCAGATACTGTTACGTTTGGTAATAAGAGATTTGATCCAGTTGAGTGGCAAGTTAGAAATCAAAAAGCATTTGAGAGAAATAAGAAGTTAGGCGAAACATTGAGAAATCAAATTGTTAAAGTGCAAAAAGGAGTAGTATTACCTAGCGTTCAAAATGAACTAGAAGATAAATTAAAAGAGTACATTGACGATAAACTCAACAATAATACTTCAACAAATCCAGCTACACCTAAACCACAACACATTGGTAAGATTATTGATGTATCAGAATGGCAAGGTGTAATTGATTGGAATAAGGTAATTGCTGATGATGTTACTTTAAGCATTATCAGAGTTCAACATGGCTCAGCTCATCAAGATTTGAAGTACATGGAGAATTTGCAACAATGTATTTCAGCTGGCGGAAAGTATGCAGTATATGCATATTTTGCTGCTACATCTACATCAGACGCTCAACAAGAAGCTAGAGATTTTTATAACAGAACACAACAGGTTGTCGCAGGTAAGCAACAGCCTATTTTTTATGCAATTGATGTTGAAAGTAT
>OLQI01001946.1_pt1 | contig 11429 bp, 10 predicted proteins | sample 1672171 | NCBI WGS metagenome assembly OLQI01 (sample SAMEA3136655, study PRJEB25190) | human gut metagenome
CACTGCGATCCTGAAGCACAGTGAACAGATAATCTCTCGTATCCATCAGCGCGCTGAACAGAAAGTAATCAAAATCTTCATAGGTTTCTTCGGCAGTTTCTTTTTCAAAAGTTCGAAAAGTAACAGGGTCTTTTGGGGAGAGGATGATCCGTGCTGCTTCCGGACAGGAGAGGGACAGGGATATTTCCCGCATACCCTCGAATTCTTCGATGTGCCGTGGATATCTGCGGCAGGTATCACAGAGCATCCCGGATCCCGCTTCTATATACATATCACAGAGATTTTCTTCATTTAAAAATGCACAACGATGCCCGTACTGGCGGAAGGCATGTTCTTTCCAGTTGATATCGTTATGCAGCCGATTCCGGAAAGATCCCTGAAAATGGCGGTATTTGCTCAGACTTTTGTCGTCGATCATGATCTGCCATCCCGCACAGCAGGTATCCGGACAGGCATCTGCGATACAGGAAAACTTTTTATAATAAGAAGGAAATGTAATTTGCATAAAATAAATAAACTCCTTTGAGATATGATTGGTGTTACAGATTATTATTAAATCCGGTAAATATTGTAGCACAGATTTTATAGATTGTAAAAAGCCTTTGGCTGCGGTACAATAAAATCATTGAGTAAAAAACAAAGGAAAAATAAATTATGAATAAGATACAGATTATTGTAAATAACGGTGCCGGTACCGGAAGTGCAGTGGCGGTATGGAAGGAAACAAAAGAATATTTACAGGAAAATGGAATATCATATAATGCATATCTGACCCGTTATGAAAAACATGCAGTGAAGCTGGCCGGACAGATCTGTGGAAAGATTCTGGAAGGACCCATCTATCTGCTGGTGGTAGGGGGAGATGGAACTATCAATGAAGTGCTGAATGGCATTACGGATTTTGACCGTGTCCGCCTTGGCGTGATTCCCACAGGATCCGGCAACGATTTTGCCAGAAATCTCGGAATCCTTCGGGATACCAGAGAAGATCTGCGGGAAATCACAGCCTGTATCGGCCAGGAACAAAACGGAGAAAAACTGCAGCGGATCGATCTTGGGAAAGTAAGCTGGGAAGGGTGTGAGAAGCCAAGAATCTTCGGTATCAGTGCAGGTGCCGGTCTGGATGCGATTGTATGTAAGAAGGCGTTGCATTCAAAGTTGAAAAAGATCCTGAACAGATTTCACCTGGGAAAGCTGACGTATCTGATGCTGACAGTTCAGACTCTGTTTTCCATGAGAACCTTTCAGGCGAATGTAACGACAGACGGGGAAACAGAGAGTTATGAAAATATGATCTTTGCTGCCGCCATGAATCTGAGGGCAGAAGGCGGCGGGGTTCCGATGGCACCGGAAAGTGTACCGGATGATGGAAAGATCTCTCTGAGCAGTGCGTCCGGAATACAAAAATGGAAAACATTTTTCCTGCTTCCGCTGCTGGCAATGGGAAAACAGGGAAGAATCCGTGGATTTGATGTGAAAGACGGATCTGAGATCGTGATGGAAATGGATCAGCCGGTGGTACTGCATGCGGATGGAGAATATTGCGGGGATGTGCAGCATATTTGCTTTCAGTGTATGAAAAATACGTTGTGGCTATTACACACATGTACGGAAAAATAATAGTAAGATGACGGGGGAGAACGAAAAATGGATAAGATAATGATGTGGGTGATGGCAATCTGTGCCCTGATCGGCGGCGTGGATCAGCTTGCGGGAAATAAGTTTGGTCTGGGCAGACGATTCGAGGATGGGTTTCAACTTCTCGGACCGACGGCGCTTTCTATGGCGGGGTTGATCTGTATAACACCGTTACTTTCACTGGGGCTGGAACATACGATTGTTCCGCTTTACAGGATCCTTCATCTTGATCCGGGGATGCTGGGTGGTGTGCTGGCTATTGATATGGGCGGCTATCAGCTTTGTAAAGAACTGGCACAGGATCCGGCAATCGGCCGGTACGGTGGGATTATCGTGGGAGCAACCCTTGGATGCACCATTACTTTCACGATCCCTGTTGGAATGGGAATGTTGGGAGAACGGGAAAAACCATTGTTTGCCAAAGGGATTCTTGCAGGCTTATGCATGCTTCCAGTGGGAATCCTGACAGGGGGTCTGATGTGCGGTGTTTCTCTGGGAAAACTGCTTTTTCAGAGCATTCCGGTTCTGGTTCTTGCGATTCTTCTGGTTTTTGGAATTTCCCGGTTTCCGGACGGAATGATCCATGGGTTTCGGATATTTGCAACGGTGATCCGCAGTGCGGGTACTATAGGAATTGCGCTTGGAGCATTTTCTTATATGACGGGTCTGCAGCTGCTTCCCGACATGACTCCTCTGGATGAGGCACTGAAGGTGGTTTCCTCAATCGGAATCGTTCTCCTTGGCAGTCTGCCATTTGCGGAAATTTTGCAGAGGCTGTTAAAGAATCCGCTGGAATGGATCGGAGAAAAAATCGGTCTTGGAAGGAACGGTACGGCAGGACTGCTGGTGGGAATAGTAAGTGCACTGCCGGTAATCGCAGATATGAAGCGGATGAACGAAAGAGAAATCGTCATGAATGCAGCCCTTCTGGTATGTGGCACATCTATGGTGGCGGCACATCTGGGATTTGTTCTCGGTGTGGATGCTTCGGCGACAGGAGCACTTCTGGCAGGAAAACTGACCGGAGGGATCGCCGGAGTCTGGATGGCATGGAGGATCATGAAATAAAAGATTACTGTCCACTCCGTGCCCAGCAACAATAAAAGATTCTGTTAATTTTTTTGTGCAATCTTTTGCTTGTCAAATATAAGAAGCTTTTGTATAATAAAAACGATTGCGAGCAGAAAGAACAGAAAGGAAAGTATATGAAAGGTTTGTATGATATCCACACACATATTATTCCTCATGTGGATGATGGTGCGGATACGATTGAAATCACAAAAAAGATCCTTCAGATGGAATATAACGATGGAGTGCGGACGATTTTCGCAACTTCGCATTTTCGAAGAAGGATGTTTGAGGCACCGATGGAAAAGATCAGGCAGCAGTATCTTCAGGTTCAGCAGGCAGCAAAAGAGATTGCACCGGATCTCAGGCTCATTCTGGGATGCGAGTTTCACGCCAATCTGGATATGGTAGAAACTCTGAATGCAGGGAAAAGACCAACCATGGGAGATACGCGGTTTGTACTGACAGAATTTTCCGAAGCGCATGATTTTCGTTTTATTCAGGAAAGATGTTATGAGTTGATCAGCAACGGATATGAACCGATCATTGCACATGCAGAACGCTATCCGGTTATCAGAAAGAATCTGGAACATCTCGAACAGCTGGTGGATATGGGCGCATACATACAGATGAATGCGGACAGTATCAGCGGTGTGGAAGGCTGGGGTATGAAGAGATTCTGTAAAAAGGTTATGAAGCAGAACCTGCTGCATTTTGTAGGCAGTGATGCACATAATACAGGGGACAGAAAACCCCAGATGGGCCGTTGTGCCCAATATATGGAGAAGACTATGGGACGGGAGTATGCAGATAAGATTCTGATCAGAAATCCCCGTGAGATCATAGAGGAAGGAAGATAGGAGAAAGAATATGGAACAAAATCAGATGAACAACGATGAGATCGAGATCGATCTGAGGGAGATTTTCTCTGTACTGCTGAGTCACCTGGGAATCATTATCCTGTCCGGGCTTGTTCTGGGCCTGGTGGCAATCGTAGGAACGAAAGTATTTATCACCCCTCAGTATCAGTCCGTAACCAAGATGTATGTGCTGGCAAAACAGAACAACGATACACTGACCAGCGCAGATATGCAGACCAGTACCCTGCTGACAAAAGACTATGCAGAGATGATCCAGAGCCGTACCGTTACGGAAGCGGTCATTGCACAGCTTGGTCTGGATATGACACATGAACAGCTGGTAAACAAGATTTCCGTATCCAATACGACAGATACCCGTATCATTACCATCAGTGTACTGGATAAGGATCCTTATATGGCAAGAGACATTGCCAATGCAGTACGTGATACAGCTGCAGAACATATCAAAAATGTTATGAATTCCGAAGCAGTTAACGTTGTAGATGAGGCCAATATCCCGGCTGAAAAATACAGTCCGAGTGTTTCAAAGAATGGTCTGATCGGTGGTGTCCTGGGATGTATGATCGCAGTTGCCATTATCCTGATCCGCTTTATTATGAATGATACCATTCAGACAGCAGAGGATGTAGAACGTTATCTGCAGCTTAGTACTCTGGGAACCATTCCTCTGTTACAGACGGATAAAAAGAAGAAAAAACGTGCGAAAAAACATAAAAGGAGATAAAAAGCTGTGGAAAATGTAGAAATTAAAGTGCAGGAGATGGACTACAGCGGAACAGAAGCCTATAAGTCTCTCCGTACCAATCTCCAGTTTTGTGGAGAAGATAAAAAAGTGATCGCAATAACAAGCTGTACACCAAATGAAGGAAAAAGCAGTGTGACCATGAATCTGGCAGTTTCCATGGCAGAAGCAGGAAAGAAAGTGATCCTGATCGATGCGGATATGCGAAAATCTGTTCTGATGGGAAGAACAAAAGTGAGAAGTTCTGTAAAAGGACTGACTCACTATCTTTCCAAACAGGCACCTCTGATCGATGTGATCTGCTCCACCAATGTAAAGAATCTGAGTATTATATTTGCCGGACCGGTTCCGCCAAATCCTGCAGAACTGCTGGGAAGCCGTCATTTTAAAGCGATGCTGGATTCCCTCAAAAAAGTATATGATTACATATTGATCGATACCCCGCCTCTGGGAAGCGTTATCGACAGCGCGATTATCGCGGAAGAATGTGATGGTGCGATGATCGTCATCGAATCCGGTGTGATCAGTTATCGGTTTGCACAGGACGTAAAGCAGCAGCTGGAAAAGAGTAACTGTCCGATCCTTGGTGTTGTTCTGAATAAAGTAGATATGTCCAGACAGGGCTACTACGGTAAATATTATGGCAAATACTATGGAAAATATGGGAAATACGGCAAGTATGGACATGAAGATTAAACAGAGGAAGGCGTGGAAAAAGAAATGAAAAAAGGTATCATAGCAATTATGGTGATTCTGTGTCTTGGACTGATGGGCTTTGTGGGCTTTATGAAGTTTTCGGAAGACAATACGCCGCCGGAGATCCAGTTCCAGGATAACAAAATCGTGTATACAGCAGGTGACAGCTATGACGGACTTCTGGACGGAGTGACAGCGACAGATAATAAAGATGGTGATGTGACAGAAAGCCTGGTAGTTGAGAGCGTATATCCCAACGAAGACGGACAGACTGCTACGATTGTATATGTTGCAAGAGACTCCCGCAACAATGTGGGAAAAGCAAATAAAGTAGTAACGTATCGTGCGGCTGCAGATGACCAGGCAGCAACATCAGATGCCACAGAGAAAACGGCAACAGATGAGAGTGCAGATGCACAGCCTTCTGCAACACCGGAAGCGACAGATACGCCAACTCCGACTCCGTCAGTGACACCGGATGCCGGATCTGACACGGAGGAGGCAAGCGCTGACACAACATCAGAAGATGACAGTGAGGAAGACGATTCCACAGATGATCTTTCGGCGGAAGCTCCGAGGATCAAACTGTCAACAAACCGTGTGACGATCAAAAAAGGAGAGTCGATTAACCGTATCTCTTATGTGGAAAGTGTAACGGATGATAAGGACAGCAAAGAAACTCTGTACAAACGGATCGAGATTTCCGGAGACACATTCGATAATGACACTCCAGGCACTTATGAGCAGACGTATTACATCGTTGATACGGACGGAAACCGTTCCAACGAAGCAAAACTGACAATCGTGGTTCAGTAACGGAACTGTTGCGATGCGACAGTACAAATGAGGAAAAATTATGAAAAAACATTCATCAAAGAAAAAAGCTCTGCTGATTGCTCTTGCAGTGATCGTAGTTCTGATCCTGGGTGCGGTCGGAGCTGTTTACGGAGTTACTCATGGATTCTACAGATCCAGTAATTACACATCGGATAAAGATGCGATGAAAGACTTTACAAACGTAGGGGAAGATACAACTGCTGAAGATGAAGTGAATCCGGAAGATGCAACCGGAGAAGTTTTATCGGACGAAGAACAACAGGAACTGGATGCAAAACTGGCCGAGTTTGCCGATTCAGAACCGGTTACAAATGACGGAAATGTATATAACGTTTTGCTGGTAGGGGTTGACCGCCGTGACAAGTCCTGGGCAGGAAACTCAGACAGTATGATCCTGATGTCTCTGAATTATGAGAAAAAGCAGATCAGCATGATTTCTCTGATGCGTGATACCTATGTGAATATTCCCGGTATCGGTATGAGAAAACTGAATGCAGCCCATGCCAATGGTGCCGGTCCGCTGCTTCTGGAAACAGTGACACAGAACTACAAGGTTCAGGTGGATCGTTATGTATCTGTTGATTTTAACAGCATGATCGATATCATTGACAAGCTGGGTGGTGTGGAACTGACACTTTCCGATGATGAAGTGAGAGTTGCCAATAATTACATCACAGAGATGTGTAATCTGAGAAAGTTGGATCCAAACAGCTATTACTTTATAAAAGGTGGGACAAAGACCTGCTCCGGTATACAGGCAGTAGCCTATGCGCGTATCCGCTATGTCGGTAATGCCGATTATCAGCGTACCGAACGTCAGAGAACCGTTCTGACCAAGATGATGGAAAAGATCAAGGATATGAGCCTTCCGGAACTGTACAGTTTTGCTGAAGATGTCCTTCCGCTGGTAACTCATAACATCCCGGAAGATGAGATGTGGTCTCTGCTTGCGAAGTCTCCATCCCTGTTACAGTACAAACTGGTAAAAGACCGTATTCCATATGATAATATGTATAAAGTTATCTATGTGAAGAAACAGGATATGCTTGTTCCGGACTGGGAACAGACCATTGCAAAATTAAAAGAAACATTATATTAAAGATTAAAATCGGGTGGTATCAGAATCGGGAAAGATTCTGGTACCGCTTTTTGTTTGCGTTGCATAACGAGTCAAAGCCCGTTCCGGTATGTTCCGAAAGAAATACAATGTTTTCCGGAAATTTTTGTTGCTATTTAAGAAAATGATGGTATAGTAGAAAAGAACGTTATTCCTGTGTGAAAACGCATCAACCATTTTGATAATATTTTTAAAAACTTGGAAACGATGATGGTGCTGACCATTTACAGGCGGCAACTATGCGGAGGATCCATGAAATCTTATCCGAAGCTGTATGAATATGCAGATGTTATGCAGCTGTCTGTTTGTATGTCTGTTTTTCCACAGGTATCTGATGTTCAGTTTTATTCCCAATATTCTATAATTTAATGAGCCGAGAGACAGGGAACGTATAGCTGTATTTTATGGTGGTATGCCGTTTCATCGGACAGAAGAGGAGAAAAAAGAAACTATGAACAACACACATGCATCACGGACACGGTATCTGGTGGAACTGGCACTGATGGTGACCATTATTTTCGTTATGGCATTTACCCCGCTGGGATATTTCCGGACACTTGGATTATCTATTACGTTTCTGACGGTACCGGTAGCAGTTGGGGCGATGATTCTCGGACCTTTGGGCGGTGCGATCTGCGGATTGGCATTCGGTATCACCAGTTTTATGCAGTGCTTCGGTATGGGTGCTTTCGGAACCATGTTATTCAGCATCAATCCGCTGGGAACCGCAGTGGTATGTATCGTTCCGAGACTCCTGGAAGGATGGATCACAGGACTGATTTTTAAAGCGGTCCGCGGAAAAATGAAAAATGGTGCCTATCTTGTGGCGAGTCTTGCCTGCCCGCTTTTGAACACTCTGTTTTTTATGAGTGCGCTTGTGCTGATTTTTTATCATACAGATTATATCCAGGGATTTGTGACATCTCTGGGAGTGAGTAACCCGTTTACATTTGTTGTGGCATTCGTCGGTGTACAGGGACTGATTGAGGCGATCGTCTGCTTTATCCTGGCAGGAGCAATCTCAAGAGCGCTGAGTGCGGCATTACACAGAATCTAAGCAATAATTAGAGGATACAAAAAAGAACATTTTACATGATAAGAAGCATGCCGGAAGATTTCGGGAAGGAAGTCCGGCATGCTTCTTGTATCAGGATTTCTATTTATCAGGAGAGTGAGAGTAATGAAGGGAATACGTGAAATAGCAATAACGGATATGCCGGAGGTTTCCATCGGTAATGTCCAGAGTGACGAGGCAAAAACCGGTGTGACTGTACTTTTATTTGATAAGAAGGGTGCGGTTGTCGGAGTGGATATCAGTGGTGGAGGACCGGCATCCAGGGAAACTCCGCTGACTTCTCCGGTTACAGCGGATAACCCGATCAACGCGATCGTTCTATCCGGCGGATCCGCCTATGGACTGGCAGCAGCAGACGGTGTGATGCGTTGCCTGGAAGACCACGGAATCGGGTTTGAGACAGGCTATGCCAGGGTTCCGCTGGTGTGCCAGTCCTGTATCTATGACCTGGGTTACGGAAGTGCCACTGTCCGGCCGGACAGTGCAATGGGATATGCGGCCTGCGAGAAAGCGTTGGCAGGCGGCAATCCTTCCTGCGGCAGTGTGGGCGCCGGAACCGGTGCTACAGTAGGTAAGATCTGTGGCATGGAGCGTGCGATGAAATCCGGTCTCGGTATGTATGCCGTAGAGCTGGGAGAACTTCGGATGGCAGCTGTTGTAGCGGTCAATGCACTGGGGGATATCTTTGATCCATCCACCGGAAAAAAGATCGCCGGACTTCTTACAGCAGATGGAACATCTTTTGGTGACAGTTGCGAAGAACTCTGGAAGATGGGGAGGAGAGAGAATCTCTTTACCGGCAATACAACGATCGGAGCAGTGTTCACTAACGGAAAGTTCAATAAAGCACAGATGAATAAGATCGCATCCATGACCAGAAATGCCTATGCACGGTGCATCAACCCTGTAGGGACCATGGCAGACGGCGACAGTATCTACGCGGCATCCGCAGGAGATGTGGAAGCGGATCTGAATGTGGCGGGAACCCTGGCAGCATATGTGATGGAACGGGCGATTGTGGCAGCGATCCGGTAATATTCCACGAGGCGTTTTTCGTGAGCGAAGGTCACAGAAAACCCGGGCCATATCGTACGAATCTATGCGATCAGCATAGATTCGGTGTATCGCGCAGCGTGATGTCTGGAACGGAGTAAACAGTAACACAGACGGGATATCATGCGGACATAAGACGCAGAGAACAGTTGACAACCTTCCATAAAACAGCGTATACTATATAAGAATATGGCGTTGCTGAGGTCTCTGATAAAGCCGGAGCCTGCAGCAGCGAAAACACGAGGGAGGAAATGAATATGAAAAAGAATAACAGTATCAAAACTGTGGTAGCCATCGGTATCGGCGCGGCTCTGTTCTTTGTACTGGGACGTTTTGTGGCGATCCCGAGCCCGGTTCCGAACACCAACATCAGTCTTCAGTATGCAGTACTGGCTCTGCTGGCTGCTATGTACGGTCCGGTAGCCGGTGGTCTGATCGGTTTCATCGGTCATACACTGGTGGATCTGTCCTGGGGTGGAATCCCGTGGTGGAGCTGGGTGATCACATCTGCATTTGTCGGTGTGGTTGTAGGAGCATTCGCCAGAAAGCTGAACGTTCAGGAAGGTGATTTTGGTAAAGCAAAAGCAGCAGTATTTGCAATCGCAAACGTAGTTGCTCATGTCATCGGATGGGTTGTAGTGGCTCCGGTACTGGATATTCTGATTTATGCTGAACCGGCAAAAAAAGTATTTGCACAGGGTGCATTTGCCGCAGTATCCAATACGATCACCGGTGTGGTAGTAGGTGGACTTCTGATCCTTGCTTACACAAAGACCATTGCCAAAAAAGGATCTCTGGATCAGGAATAAAATCAGTTGCTGATTACGAAAAAGCTTTCTCATAAAGTCTCAGAGGCTTGTGAAAAAGCTTTTTCTTTTGTAAATAGTAAGACGAGGTAGAGAAAAACGTGACAAACAAACAATCCCCTGTTATTTCATTCAAAAATTATTCCTTTCAGTATCGTGCCCAGAAACGACCGACTTTAACAAATATCAATCTGGATATCTATCCGGGTGAGAGAGTTCTGATCGCAGGTCCCTCCGGTTGCGGGAAAAGCACTCTGGCGGGCTGTATTAACGGACTGAATCCCTGTTCCAATCCGGGCGAAGCCACCGGCGAACTGATCATCGATGGGGTGGATGCCACAAAAAGCAGTATTTTTGAGCTTTCCGCTCATGTGGGAACGGTTCTGCAGGATCCGGACGGACAGTTTATCGGACTGACTGTAGGAGAGGATATCGCGTTTTCCCTGGAGAACAGCTGTATGCCCCAGGATGAGATGCATCAGATCACGCGAAAAGTAGCAGAACTGGTAAAAATCAATAACCATCTTGACTATGCACCCCATGAACTTTCCGGCGGACAAAAACAACGGGTCAGTCTTGCCGGTGTTATGGTGGATCAGGTGAAGATCCTGTTATTTGATGAACCGCTTGCCAATCTGGATCCGGCAACCGGAAAACAGACGATCGAGCTGATCGATGAGATCCAGAAAGAGACCGACACTACGGTAGTGATCATCGAACATCGTCTGGAAGATGTATTATGGAGAGATGTGGATCGGATCATCCTGGTCAGTGAAGGAAGGATCCTGGCAGATCTGCATCCGGATGAGCTTCTGGCAACGGATCTTCTTGCTGAAAATGGGATCCGGGAGCCACTGTATCTGACTGCGATGCGCTATGCCGGAATCACGCTGACACCGGAGAAAAAACCATCCCATGCAGACAGGGTTGCACTGCCGGAAGACGATGTAAAACAGTTAAAGCAGTGGTTCCAGTCGCGTATGGCAGGAAAGCAGGAGTCGAAGAGAGAACCTCTTTTGGAAGTGAAAAACCTGAGTTTTGGATACACAAAAGGACAGCGGACGCTTCAGGATGTAAGCCTGACGATCCGAAAAGGAGAGATGGTCAGCATCGTAGGAAAGAACGGAGCCGGGAAATCAACATTTTCCAAACTGGTCTGTGGTTTCGAGGATCCGGATCAGGGAGAGATTCGCTTTGCGGGGAAGGATCTGCTGACAGAAAATATCCGTCACAGAGCAAAACATATCGGCTACGTGATGCAGAATCCAAACCAGATGATCAAGACCATGATTTTTGACGAGGTGGCACTGAGTCTTCGCAATACAGGAATGGACGATGCTGCGATCCGGGAGCGGGTGGAAGAGACACTGAAGATCTGTGGCCTGTATCCGTTCCGAAACTGGCCGATCTCAGCACTGAGTTTCGGACAGAAAAAACGTGTGACCATCGCCAGTGTTTTGGTACAGAATCCGGAATTGATCATTCTGGATGAGCCGACGGCGGGGCAGGATTTTTA
>OLQI01001959.1_pt1 | contig 11370 bp, 9 predicted proteins | sample 1672171 | NCBI WGS metagenome assembly OLQI01 (sample SAMEA3136655, study PRJEB25190) | human gut metagenome
CGCAAGCGCATCGCCGATGCGGCCGAAGTGCCGCCCTACATCGTGTTCTCGGACGCCACCCTGCGGGACATGTGCGCGAAGCGCCCCGCCACCGAGGACGGGTTCCTGGACGTCTCCGGCGTGGGCGCCACGAAGCTCGCCCGCTACGGCGAGGCGTTCCTCGCCGAGCTCGCCGCCTATGAAAGTGCAGGATAGCCCGCCCGGACGCCTTCGCGCCGGGCGGGCTGACGGCCACCGTCCTACGGGCCCTCCTACAGGGCAGCAGGAGCTGCCGGTGCTGCCGGTGCGGCAGGTGCCCCGGGTGCCGACGGGCTGCTGCCGTCTGACGAGGCGCCGTCGTTGCCGCGCCTTGCGGAATCGGGAGCCGCTTCTACGTTGAAGTCGAGGTCGATGCTGCCGCTCGTGGTGCGCACGACGATGCGCTTGCCGACGCCGATCGTGCCGCTGGGGGCGTCCACGCGGCCGCTCGTAGAGGAGACCGCGATGTCGTAGTCGGTCGCAGGGTTCGCGAACATGACGTCCACCCTGCCGCTTGTCGCCTCTACCATGGTCTCGTTCGCGTCCAGCCCGGCTCCGCCGATGCTTCCGCTTGATCCGCGGATATCCAGCGTGGTCGCGCGCACATCGCTCAAGTCCTGGCGCCCGCTCGCGGTGCCCGTCTCCACCGTGGCGGCCTCGACGTCGCCCAGGGAGAGCGAGCCGCTCGACGTGCGGGCCGAGAAGCCCTCGGTATCCACGCCCACCACGCCGATGCTGCCGCTCGACGTTTTCAGGCTCATGGTGCCGGCGCTCGTGCGCAGCACCGACAGGCTGCCGCTGCTCGCCGTGAGCGACACGGCTTCCAGGCCGTCGAGGTCCGCCACGTCGATGCTTCCGCTGCCCGTCTCCACGGTGAGGGAGCCCGTATAGCTGCGCGGCACCTTCACCACGGTGGCATGGTCCTGGAACTCCACCTTCATGATCATGAGTCCCGTGAGCGACGTGCCGTGGCCGGTTATCTCCAGTACGCCCCCTTCGTCGACGACGTCCACGGTCTTCTCGCTGCTGGTCCAGCACGTCACCTCGAAGGCGTCGCCGTCGGTCTGCTCGAAGCGCACGTCCCCGCCGGCGTCCCTCACCACGACGGCGGTGTGGGGCGCCTCTGCCTCGGGTTCCAGGATCCTCGTGTCCGACACCCAGTCGCGCGTGGTGTTGGACAGGTTCTCGAAGCGGAAGTCCGCCGCGGCGAACGCCCCGAGGGCGAGCGCCGACCCGCCAACCAGTAAAACGGTGGCGACGATCAGGACTGCTTTACGCGCGGTGGTCATGGCTCTGCACTCCTTCCGGGGCCGGGTTCCCCGCCGCAGGCGCGTTCGGTGCGGTCGGGAAGGGGATGGTGCCCTGCGCGGTGGCAGGGGGGTACGCGTCGGGGCAGGGGGACGCGGCATAGGCGGCGACGGGATAGGGCGCCCCGTACGGCGGGGCGGGCGGGGCGCCGGCGGCAACCGGTACGGCCGGCGAGCCCGGTGCGGGAGCGTACGGCGGCGCGGCCTGGCCGGACCCACGCACCTTCTTCACGAACAGCCCCTTGATCCAACGGGCGAACGAGTGGGTGAGCTGCACGAGCCCCTTGCTGGCGGCAAGGACGCCGAACAGGGCGAACAGCCCCGTCCCCGCGGCGGCCAGCCCGCAGCCCAGAAGCCAGGCGGCCGTGAGCGGGTAGCCGGTGGCAAGGCACCACACCAAACCCACGATGCCGATGGGGCCGCACAGCAGCAGCGTGGCGACGGTCGCCCACAGCGCCACGACGACCATCCAGATGGACAGGTACACCATCAAGGCCGCCATGACCAGTGCCAACGCCACGGGCACCCAGATGGGCGAGAACACCACGAGCAGCACCACGTTGAGCGTGCGGCTGCCGGTGTTCGCCTTCGCGATGGCCTTCGGGATGACCGGCGTCTCGGCGATGATCTGGGCGGCGATGGCCCCCACCGGCCCGAGCGCCGCCACGGCGTCGGCCTCGCTCATGCCGTCCTCCATGCGGTCGTCGATCATCTCCAGGTAGAAGGCGATCGACTGCTCCACCTCGTATGACGGCAGCTTGCCGAGCGCACGCCGCAGCGCGTCGGAGAACTCGGTCTTGTTCATTTTCTGGCACCTCGTTTCACGTAATCGTAGATGGAGACGACGTCGTCCCGCTCGCGCAGGAACTCGTCGATATGGCGCACGCCTGCCTCGGTGATGCGGTAGTACTTGCGCAACCGCCCGCTGTGCTCGACGGAGTACGTGGTGAGCAGCCCCGCTGCTTCCAATCGTTTGAGCAGGGGGTAGAGCGTCGATTCGGTCAGGTTCAGGATCGCGGGCACGTCCTTGACGATCTGGTAGCCGTACGAATCCTGCCGGTTGATCGAGGCGAGCACGCAAACTTCGAGGAACCCTCGCTTCATCTGTGCGTCCATTGCATACCTCCTTTCGCCCGATACTATACAACGCATAGTATCGGGCGTCAACGGGTATTCGGAAAACGCTCAGCGAGGGTAGGTGCCCATACGCCTAAATGCGCGAACAGCCGGCACTCCGGTGAGTGTCGGCTGTTCCGCCTGTGGTCGTTCTGCAATATGGTCGAGAAGGTTGAAAAGTCATCTCGGCGTGCGCGGTGGTGCTCGTAGGCTTAAGCGAAGCCGAACAGGGCGCAGAGCGCTGGCAGCAGCGTCACGGTCAAAGCGATGAGCAATATTGTGGGTATCCAACCGATCCTCGCCATGTCGGACATGCGATAGTATCCAGTGGAGTACGTGAGGATGGGTACGCAATCCAGTGGCAGCAGGTAGGCTAGCGAAGCCTGCCAGGCAACTACCATCAGCATACAGTACATGCTGATGCCGAAGTCTCCTGCGATGATGCCCAAGGGATAGGCCAAGATTCCCGCCACGGCAGGACCTACGGGTACGATATTGTGCACGATCGCACCGATGGTCGAAAGCACCGCGAGCACGGCAAGGGGCGTTTTCCAGTTCTCGGGCAAGGCTGCGACCACGGTCGAGACCATCCAGTCTCCGGCACCGGTGGACACCACGAAGTGGGCTGCGGATAAGATGCACATGATCATGATCAAGACGCCCCAGTTCATACGCGATACCATCGATTTGAAGTCGAGGGTGGAGCAGCCGGGTACCGAGAGCAGCACCACGGCGCAGATGGCGATCATGGCAGTGTTCAGATAGCTGATCCAAGAGCTGAGTATCCAGAACAGCATGGCGAGCGCGATGATGGCAACCGTCATTATCTCGGAGCGCGTGAGCCTGCCCATACCCGAGACCTCTTCCATGGTGGTGTCGATGGACGATTGCAAGATGGGCTCTGGTTTGAAGAACCGGGTGATGACAAGCCACGAGGCAAACAGCATGATCACGCAGAATGAAAGCCCGAGCATCGACCATTCGACGAAATTCATATTCACACCGAACAATGACGAGAACAGCCCAACCGTGATCACGTTGCAACCGTTGCCGGTCATCACGGCGCATCCCCCGGCATATGATGCCCAAGGAATGGCTATCATCATGGCCTTGCCCATGGGCGATTTCAACTTTTCAGCACCGTTCAACTCCAACAAGCGCTTTCCAACCGAGATAAACACGCCGCAGGCGGCGACATCCGACATGAAAAAGGAGAGGAATGCTGTGGCGCACATGAAGCCCAGCAGCATTTTGTTGGTGTCGGTGCCCGACCACCTGAGTACGAAGGCTGCGATGCGGGTGGGAATGGTGGTAGCATCGAGGGCAACCGTGAACGCGAACGTGCCCATGAGGAAGAACACCGTTGATCCCATGGCGTTAGAGTACGCCTCATCGAACGAGCATACGCCCATGATGGGCATCATGATGAGCACGAGCAGCGCCGTTGCTGGCAACGGCAGTGATTCGGTTACCCACAGAAGAATGCCTGCCGCTAAAATTCCCAAAACCATGCGGCCCTCGTAGGTCAGCCCCTCCGTCGTCGGGGCGAGAGCCGTTGCGGCGACGATGGCGATGGCGATAAGTATGCAAGCAACGTTGCGCGGCCGCAGCGAGGCATGCAGGACGGTTTCAGACACGGTTGACCCCCCAAGTTATAAATGCTCTCCCCCCATCGAACAGACCCCTTTTCCGAAAGGGCGAGGGGTCTGTTCGACGCAGAACACGATGTAACTTTACATAGCTCCGAGCATCGGCGGAACAACGAGCAGGAACGCACTGAAGAACACCATCGTCGCCAAGGTGACGGGTAGGCCTCCCTTCCACATCTCGTTGAACTTGTAGTAGCCCCCTGCGTAGGAGACCAGCAGCACCGAGTCCAAGGGAACCAGGAAGCATAAGGCGCACCACAGCGCGAGCATCAGGATCGTGGCGGTAAAGTTGCCGCCCACTGCCCCCACCAACCCCAGCACCGGTGCGGTTACGAGTGCTGCCAGACCGGGACCCGACGGGAAAAAGTTGTGCACGATGGCCAGCACGACGCAGATCACCAAGAACAGCATGACGAAGCTCATGTTGGCCGTCACACCCAGAAGCAGGCTGACGATCCAAGCCACCGATCCGGCTGCCGACATGGCGGCGACGATGCCGTTGATGGAAGCCATCATCAGCAGGATGTCCCACGGGCTCTCCGAGCGGTACTGCTTGGTGGTGATCATGGACGTTCCCGGCAGGAACAGCAGGCCCAGAGCAACTAACGCAATGAAGGTCGTATTCAGCACCGGTAGCCAGGAGCTGACGATCCAGCATGCCAGGGCTACCAGCAACACGCCGATGTTGAACTTCTCCTTGAAGTCCATGGGCGGCAGCGAGGATACCTCGCCTAGGAACTTGTCGACGGTCTCCTGGCTTAAGGGTTCGGGCTTGTATACCTTGACCAGGATGAGCCAGCAAGCTACCAGGCTCAGTGCTACCGGAATGATGGTGTAACCGAACCATTCGGCGAAGGTGATGCTCACGCCGCAGGCGCTTTCGGCCAGTCCAAGCACGACCACGTTGATGGGTGTGCCGGAGGGCAGCAGACAGCCGCCGAACATCACGGCGAAGGGGATGGCGAGGGCCAGGCAGCGGCCCATGTTCGATTCGCCCGGCTTGGCGCCGGCCGCACGCAGCAGCGAGGCCGCGAAGCCCATCATGATGGCCGTGAGGGCGATGTTCGACATCACGGTGGAAATAATGGCAGAGATCACCATAAAGCCGAGAATGACCAGGTTAATATTGCCTTTCACCATGCGCACGACCATGGCTATGAGGCGCTGTGGAAATGTGGACACCCCGAGGAACGTTGTGAAGCCGAAAATACCCACGAACATCCACAGTGAGCTGGTGAACGTGGCCGCCCAGATATCGTTGTAGGATGCGATACCCAGGAATCCGCACAGCGCAACCATGACGAGCGACGTGATGGGCAGCGGTAGCGCTTCGGTTGCCCACATGACGACGGCGGCCAGCAAGACCATGATCGCGGTTTGGCCTTCACGGGCCAAATCGGGTGACCAGAGCGGGCCGAACTGGCCTATGAGAATCAATACGATGGCAATGACGATCCATGCCCATTTGAACAGAGCCTTGTTGCCCTTGGCTGTTTCAGCCATGGTGTTACCCCTTCCTGTTGCTTGTCCAGAAACCCGCACGACGCCATATCCCCAACGCCGTGCGGAAACCCCCGGCAACGTTTACGCGATGGCCTTGAGGAAGATGTCTCCCAGAACCACGTCCTCAGCGGTGGTGTCGGCATCGAGGACGATGTCCTCGTAGCCCTCAACCGTTGCAGCTACGGTGTAAGGGCGTTCGTCCAGCTCCTTGAAGCGGAACTCCCCGAACGCGTCGGTCTTCACTGTGGCAACCTCATTGCCATCGGTGTCCAGCAGGCGCACCGGCGTGCCGATGATCACCTCGTTTGCCACGCGATCCACCAGTACCCCGTACACCCAGCGCTTGGGTATGCCACGGTAGAACACATGAGGATGGTTCTCGGCTACGCTTGGCAGGGGCACGGCGCCGGCAGGTACGTTTTCCTCGTCGACGTAGGTCAAGGCGCCGGTGGCGCATACGTCCACGCAGCGGGGGACGCTCCATCCGTCGTCCAGCAGATGCGCGCATCCGGTGCACTTCTGCGGGATGTCCAGGGATTCGTTCCAGTAAACGGCGCCGGCCGGGCAGGCCTCGGCGATGGCTCGCTGCCCCTTGGCCTTCACCGGGTCGATGATGATCAGACCATCCTCCCGGCGGTACACGGCTCCGTCCTTGGACGCCTCCATGCAGGCTGCGTTGTCGCAGTGGCCGCACATGACCGGCTCGTATTGCACCTTCACCTCGGGTATTTTGCCTCGGGTAACCTGGTCGACCCGGCACCAGAACTGCCCGGTCATGGGCTGTTCTGCGGCGATGGGGCTCCAATCGTTTCCGCAGTGCTCGTCTTTGCACGCCATCTGGCAGCCGTAGCAGCCGTTGCACAAGGTGGCATCGAACAGAATGGTCTTCATGATTTAAGCCTCCTGCAGGTAGTCGTAGACGTTCGTGCCCGTCTCGATCGTGTAATGCTCGGCCTCGAAGGCCTCGGGGTACCGCTCCATCAGGGCGTGGATGTCGCACTTGCGCACGCCCACCAAGAACCCGCCGGTCACCTCGCCGGCCGCATTCTTGGAAGACGTGGCGCTGGGGGCGATGAGGTTGTTCGCGCCACCGCGGTCGATGCCTCCCACGCCGGGAACGATGGGGTCGGTTTCGGCACCGTGGTCCTGCAGCACCGCGCCGGGGATGACGCGTTCGGTGACATAGGCTCCGCCTAGTACCGTGCCTCGCTCGTTGAACACCTCCACGATGTCGCCATTCTCGATGCCTAGCCTGGCCGCGTCAGCAGGATGGATCCATACCGGCTCGTAGGCATAACCGTCGACGCCCACGACCTTGCACGTCTCTATCTCGCGCGTCCATGGGCAGTCATCGAAATTGGCGTGGATGCGCCAGCGCGGATGGTTGGACACCAGCAGGAAGGGATAGTCCTTGGCGCGCTCGCAGCTGATGCGCTCGTGGTGCGTCTCCGACTCCTCGATCCATTTGGCCACGGGCTGGCGCTCCTCGTCGTCGGGGAAGAAGTTTGCCAGGCCGGTGGAGTAGAACTCGATCTTGCCCGTGGGGGTTTCCATGGGGTTGTTCACGGGATCCTCGTAGAACTCGATCATGCCGGCAGGCTCCTGGTCCCAGCCCTCGCGTGTGGGCAGCATCTGGTAGCCCTGGCGCTTGATCAACTCGAGGTCCTGCTCCTCCTCGGGCAGGCCAGATCCCTGGTAGCCCACTTCCTGCCATTCCTCCACGGTCATGTCGCCGGTCAGGTGGCTGGCACAGTCCTCGTAAATTCCTCCATAGGCCTGCAGCTTCTTTGCTACCTCGACCACGGCTTCGTAGTCTGAGAGCGACTCGAGCTGCCGGTCGCAGGCGCGCTGCTCCCAGATGATGGAGTTGAACTGGCCCGAGTACGTGTCAACGCCGAAGTCGTCCAATTCGAGTGTTGTGGAGATGGGCAGGATCATGTCGGCGAACAAGGTGTCGTTTTCCATCCAGGGGTGCTGCACCAGGAAGAACTCCAGGTTGGGGTTCAGCAATGCGTCCTGAAACTCGTTGCCGCCGTTCCAGCAGGTTGACCAGCAGGGGGAGTCGGACCAGATCATCTTGATACCGTGGTCACCATCCTGCGGGAACTGGAATTTCTTGAACTGATCGGTGCGATGGTGGCGGCTCGTGGTGTGGCCGTACCATTCCACCTTCTCGCCATCCTCGACGTTGATGCACTGGGGCACGAGCGTTTTGGGGATGAAGGATGCGGGAAGCTCGCCCAATACCGAGCCGTGGTAGCAGGCGCGCACCTCGGGAAGGAAGTGACCCGGGGGCAGCGGGTTGAAGGAGTCCATGCCGATGAGAGCCCATTCGATGAACTTGACCTGGTTGCGACCGGGTTTTCCCACGGCCTGCATGGCCAGCAAGTACACCTCGAGGCGCGCCGGCTCGTGCGAGTAGCATGAGCGGATATAGGAACCGCCGTTGCAGTGGCCGATGGACAGATTGTGCGACGCCCAGTAACGCGCCAGCGCCTTGATGCGGTAGGCTGGCACGTGGCATTTCTCCTCGGCCCACTCGGGCGTCTTGGGCACGCCGTCTTCGTTGCCTAGCACGTAGTACTCGAACCAGTCGAAGCCTTCGGTGTGGCTTTCCACGTAGTCCTTGTCATAGGTGCCCTCTGTCATCCACACATAGGCGATAGCCAGCTGCAGGGCGGCATCGGTGTTGGGCAGCACGGGAATCCACCGGTCGGCGTGCACGGCGTTGGCGTAGTTCACGTCGGGGGCGATGTGGATCTGCTCCACGCCTATCTCGCTGAACCAGAAGCATAGGCGCGATGCCTGCTGCCCCGACCAGCCCCACGGCGTGGTCTCGGGGTCGCAGCCCCAGAACAGCACGGCGTCGGAGTTCTCGGAAATGTCCTTGAACAGGTTGTGCTGGTGGGTGTTCTGCCCCAGGGGCTCGTTGCCCCAAGCGTGCTTTGCGCCCCAGTACCAGCCTTCCCACGAGTCGGGCTGGCGTGCCTGCATGGTAAGCCCGCCGGTCATGTCCAACAAGTTCGCCATAGTCCCGTGCGGGCCGTGGATGGAACCGGTTTCGCCATGCCCGTCGCCTTGGCAGAAGATGGAGTTGCGGCCGTAGGTCTTGTCGATGCGCACGATCTCGGAGGCTATGATGTCGGTGGCCTCGTCCCAGCTGATGCGCTCGTACTTCGACTTTCCTCGGTTCTGCGGGTTGCGCTCGCCGTTCGGATCCCAGTCCACGCGCTTCAGCGGGAAGGGCACGCGATTGGGGGAGTACGTGCGGGTCTTGTAGATGAAGGTGAACGGGGAGTTCAGCGTCTTCATGCCAGGTTCGAACGAGTGGCCCTTCGCGTTGATAGTCCAGTAGTTCAGATCCTCTTTCGTGTAGTGCTCGTCGTAGTGCACTGGGCGCATGCGTACGATTTTGCCGTCTTTGGAGTCGACGGCGGTGAGGTTGGCGCCGTTGCCGAAAGAACACAGCGACATGTTTTTGTAGATGGTCTTGTCAGACGTCTTCATACTCCTCCTACTTTCTCGTCCTCTGCTCTCTTGTCCCAAGCGGCGGGCGCGACCTGTCGGGCACGCGTGCCGATTCTGGGTGGGCGATGCGAAAACCAGCAGCCTAGCGCGCAAGGCGTTGGCTCGATTCACCACTGCGAGTGTAGGCGCCGGTGCGGGCGGTGAAAACAAGCGGCCCGTTGGGCTGCCTCCCGTTTTCGTGGGGGCTGTCGGGAGCTTCTTGTTTTGTGGGGCCGTCACCACATTTCGTTGGCCTGTGCACCCTCTCCGAAGGCTTCGAACACGCGATCTCGCGGCTTTTGCAGCCTCGTTTTGCCGTACAATGGCGGTGCTTCGGTTGGGGACGACGCAGGGGGTGCCTATGAATATCGAGTACTTGCACTATTTCTTGGACGTGGCGAAAACCAAGTCCATCACCCGAGCGGCAAAGCTGAACTTCATTTCGCCGCAGGGTATGAGCCGCGCGATGAACGAGCTCGAGAAGGAACTCGGTTGCGAGCTTCTCATCCGTTACCCCAACAAGCTCGCCCTTTCCCCTGTCGGCGAGGAGCTCGTTCCCAAGGCAGCCGAGATCATCGATGGATATGCGGAGATGCTCGAGTTTGCCGCTGCAAAGTCCCGAGTGCTGCATGCGGGTGGTGGCCGGTCCGTTCAGCTGGAATGCCAGAACATCGCCATGCTGGCCTTCTTGACGCAGGAAGCCAAAGATTATATCTTCGAATCGCGTGACCTGCGTTTTCGCGAGTCTCAGAACTCCCAGATCCGTCGCGATCTCCTTGCCATCAGCGCAAGTGAGGCCGATGAAGTCTGCCCTGCCATCATCGGCCTCACTTGCTTCTTCAACCAAGAGCGCTCCAGTTTCGGGGGCATCGACGACTTGGAGGCCAAGGGCTTCCAGTACCGGCCCTACTTGAAAACCTACGACAAGGTCATGGTGTGCGCGCGCTCGCCCTTGGCAGAGAAGGACGTTCTTTCTGATGAGGACGTTATCTCCAAGCCGCTGGTGTCGACCAACACGCATTTGTACAGCCTTCTATCAAAGCGTTATGGGCGTGATGCCATCGAGCTTTCCAGTGCCGATTTCTCGCTGCGAAGGCGCATGGTGGAATGCGATGCGGCTGTGTCGTTCCTGCCCGCCATCGCCTCGCTTACCATGCTTGGGGAAACTGGGTTCGTCCTACGCGACATGGAGCGTTCCTACGAGGTGGAGATAGGGTTCGTGGGTATGCAGTCCGACCTCGAGTCCGCCTGTTTTCAAGGGCTCATGCGCATCCTGGATGGTTTCTACCGTGATCACGTGGACTCGGGCCTGTACGTGCTGTGCGACTGAATCCTCCCTCGCGCATTGCGCGGAAGGCCCTCCCCGCTGCGAAACAGGGAGGGCCTTCCGCCTTACGGTCCGGATAGACCGTTTAGATGCCAGGGGCTTTCGGGGCGCAAGGTGCCTTCGGCGCACCCGGGGCCTTGGGAGCCCCGGGTGCTTTCGGTGCTCCGGGTGCCTTAGGAGCGCCCGAAGAGGTGGCGCCTTTGGCGGAGAACCCGCATTCCTCGCACACCTGGGACGAGATCGGGTTCTCATGACCGCACATGGGGCAGGCGATGACGTTTGAATCGATAGCTGCTGGTCTGAAGCACATGGTTTCCTCCAATCGGATTGCTTGACGGATTACCAGCATAAATAAGCGCCATGCGTCCGAACAGCAGCCAGATAGGGGGGCTCCCCATGAAAAAGTGGGGCACCGATTTCGTGGGGGTACCCCCACGAAGGTCGGACGAGCGTGCAGTGGGTGCGTTGCCGGTCGAGTTCGGCTGCCTTCGCATGGCTTGCATATCTGTAGCTGGCGGCCATCACGCTTCTGTTGCGCAGGCCCCTGTTTTCATTGGTCTGGTCTCGGTGTTTTTCCGTGATTGTGCACGTACTATTTGAGCGCGTGCAAACCAATAGGTAAGGAGGAAGAAATGCTCGGACCGCTCGGTGGGGACCGTCTGTGGAACCCGAAGGAACTCGACAAGTGCAAAGCCGCTGCACAGGAATTAGTGGACGCCCAGGACAAAGGTGCCGAAGAAGGGGGCATCATCTACGGGTACATGTATACCATGAACAACAGCAATTATGGCTACCAGGGCGACGACCTCGAATTCAAAAGCGCGGCCGATATCGCGGCGTTCGATGCGAACGGCCAGGTCAAGAAGACCTACATCGCATACAAGCAAGGTTAAGGCAACGCCTGTGAGGGCGCCGCTTTCGCGGCGCCCTCACAGGCTATACG
>OLQI01001960.1_pt1 | contig 11368 bp, 10 predicted proteins | sample 1672171 | NCBI WGS metagenome assembly OLQI01 (sample SAMEA3136655, study PRJEB25190) | human gut metagenome
GAGCAGAGTTTTACACCTAATTGGGGATAAAACAGCTCATGGCTGGCGGCGGTGTTGCCCTGATTGGCATCACCCTGATCCCCCTGCTGAGCGGTCTGTTCGGCTAATCTTTTCCGGGCGGCGATTGCCGCCCCGTACATATTTACTTGCAAGTGTTTCCAGCCCCTCCGTGGCAAACGGATTCTTATCACAAGAGGAAACGCATTGCAAATCGAATATTCACCTTTATTCTGAAAGGACGGTGCTATTATGCAGATTCTGACTCACCTTATTTTTCTGCTCAACCTGCTCAAGACCCTTATCAACCATTTTTCTTGATAGGTGGTGGCGCTGAGTGGAAACAGTTCTCAAAGCGATCTCAGATTGGATAAAGTCGCTGCTGACAGCGGCAATCATGTCCAATCTTTCCGGCTTGTTTGATGATGTGAACACCCAAGTGGGCGGCATCGCCCAGCAAGTCGGCACCAAACCATCCAGTTTTGAACCGCGCGTTTTTGCTATGATCGAAGCCCTCTCCCGGAATGTGGTGCTGCCCATTGCAGGTGTGATTTTGACCTTCATTGCTTGCTATGAATTGATTCAGATGATTACTGAACACAACAATATGGCACAGTTTGAACCGGCATTGATTTTGAAGTGGATTTTCAAAACTGCCATTTCGGTTTGGATGATCTCGAATACGTTTGACATCATCATGGCGGTGTTCGACGTGACGCAGCAGGTGGTGGCAAATTCCAGCGGCATTATTTCCGGCAACACACGGGTCAACGACATCGGGCTTTCCATGCTGCAATCCAGCATGATGCAGATGGACGTAGGCCCCCTGTTCGGGCTGTTCTTGCAGTCCTTCTTCATCGGTATCACCATGCGCATCCTGTCCATCGTGATTTTCGTCATCGTCTACGGAAGAATGATTGAGATCTACATGATGGTCAGCCTTGCCCCGGTGCCCATGGCAACATGGGGCAACCATGAGCAATCCCATGTTGGACAGAACTATCTTCGTTCTCTGTTTGCGCTGGGATTTCAGGGCTTCCTGATTCTGATCTGCGTGGCGATCTACGCTGTTCTGCTTCAGAATGTTGCCATATCCGGGGATGCCATCAACTCGATCTGGAGCATCGTGGGGTACACGGTGCTGCTGTGCTTTACGCTGTTCAAGACTGGTTCCGTCGCCCGGAGCATTCTGGGCGCACACTAAGGAGGTGAAATTTTGGCAGCTTATATTTCCGTGCCGCGCGATTTCAGCAAGGTGAAGTCCAAAGTAGCCTTCAACCTGACCGCCCGGCAGCTTATCTGTTTTGGTGCAGCGGCAGTCGTAGGCGTGCCGCTGTTCTTTGTTTTGCGGGACACCGCAGGCAATTCTGGCGCTACCCTTGGCATGATGGCGGTCATGCTGCCTATGTTCTTTCTGGCTATGTACCAGAAGAACGGCCAGCCGGCTGAAAAGATCCTGCGGTACTACATTCAGGCAAGGTTCGTCCGCCCGAAGGTGCGCCCGTACAAGACCCACAATTACTATGCACTGCTTGTGAAGGGAGATGACGCCCATGATTCCGTTTCTGAAAAAGAATAAGGACGGCGGCAAAAAGCCGCCCAAGTCCACGGTGCCCCGCACGGCACAGGAGAGCATCCCATTCCAGCGGATGTTTGAGGACGGCACCTGCCGTGTCCGCCCCGGCTACTACACCCGCACCATCCAGTATCAGGATATCAACTATCAGTTGGCGCAGCAGGAGGACAAGACCGCCATCTTTGAGGAATGGTGCAGTTTTCTCAACTTTTTCGACAGCTCTATCCACTTCGAGTTGTCCTTCGTGAATACCGCCACCGATTCGGCGGACTTCGAGAAGTCCATCCGCATCCCGTACCAGCAGGATGGCTTTGATGATGTGCGAGCCGAGTACAGCCAGATGTTGCGGCAGCAGCTTTCCAAGGGCAACAACGGCCTGACCAAGACCAAATTCCTGACCTATGGCATCGAGGGCGACAGCATGGCGCAGGTCAAACCTCGGTTAGAGCACATCCAGAACGACCTGATGAACAACTTTCACAGGTTGGGCGTTCTGGCAAAGCCGCTGGACGGTACGGAGCGTCTGCGGCTGATGCACGGGATGCTGAACATGGATGGAGCCAACAAGTTCCACTTCAACTGGAAAGACCTTGTGCCCAGTGGTCTGTCCGTAAAGGATGCCATTGCCCCCACTGCGCTGGCGTTTAAGAACAGCCGTACCTTTCAGGTGGGCGGCATCTTCGGGGCGGTCAGCTTCCTGAATATTACGGCTTCTGACCTGAGCGATCAGCTTTTGAAGGATTTCCTTGATATGGATTCCAGCCAGATCGTTACCATGCACATCCAGTCCGTTGACCAGAACAAGGCCATCAAAACCATCAAGCACACCATCACCGAACTCGACCGCAGCAAGATCGAAGAGCAGAAAAAAGCTGTTCGCGCCGGATATGATATGGACGTGTTGCCGTCAGACTTGGCGACTTATGGGCGGGATGCAAAAGCCCTGCTGAAAGAATTGCAGTCGCAAAACGAGCGTATGTTCCTTGTCACCTTTTTGGTGTTGAACACCGGAAAGACCGAGCAGGAACTGGAAACCAACGTGTTTCAGGCGGTCAGCATTGCGCAGAAGCACAACTGCGAACTGTGCCGTCTTGACTTCCAGCAGGAGCAGGGGCTGATGAGCAGCCTGCCGCTGGCAGATTGCCAGATCGAAATTCAGCGGGGACTGACCACCAGCAGCACGGCGATTTTTGTGCCGTTTACCACGCAGGAACTGTTCGACAACGGCAAGGAAAGCCTGTATTATGGCTTGAACGCCCTGTCCAACAACCTGATTATGGTTGATCGCAAAAAGCTGAAGAACCCCAACGGTCTGATTCTGGGCACTCCCGGTTCCGGCAAGTCCTTCAGCGCAAAGCGTGAGATCTGCAATGCATTCCTCGTGACAGATGATGATATTATCATCTGCGACCCGGAATGTGAGTACGCTCCACTGGTGGAGCGTCTGCATGGGCAGGTCATCCACATCAGCCCTGCCAGCACCCAGTATATCAACCCCATGGACATCAACAGCAACTACTCGGAGGAGGACAACCCGCTGGCTTTGAAAGCCGACTTTATTCTTTCGCTGTGTGAACTGGTGGTGGGCGGAAAAGAGGGCTTGCAGCCTGTGGAAAAGACGGTTATTGACCGCTGTGTTCATGTGGTCTACCGCAAATATTTTGAGAATCCCACCCCGGAAAATATGCCGCTGTTGGAAGATCTGTACAACGCCCTGCTGACGCAAGATGAACCGGAAGCACGCCATGTGGCGGCTGCGCTGGAAATCTACGTCAAGGGCAGTCTGAACATCTTTAACCACCACACCAACGTGGATATCAATAACCGAATCGTCTGTTTTGACATCAAGCAGCTGGGCAAGCAGCTCAAAAAGCTGGGTATGCTCATCGTGCAGGATGCCGTGTGGGGGCGTGTGACCGCCAACCGCAGTGCCGGAAAATCCACCCGGTACTATGCAGACGAGTTCCACCTTTTGCTGAAAGAGGAGCAGACTGCCGCTTATTCCGTGGAGATCTGGAAGCGTTTCCGCAAGTGGGGCGGCATCCCGACAGCCCTAACGCAGAACGTCAAAGATCTTCTGGCAAGTCCCGAAGTATCGAACATTTTCGAGAACTCGGACTTTGTGTATATGCTCAATCAAGCCAACGGGGACCGGCAGATTTTGGCGAAGCAGCTGAACATTTCGCCCCATCAGCTTTCCTATGTGACCCATTCCGGCGAGGGCGAAGGACTGCTGTTTTTCGGTAACGTGATCCTGCCCTTTGTCGATCATTTCCCGAAAGACCTTGAACTCTACCGCATCCTCACGACCCGCCTTTCCGAAATTGCGGAGGCTCAAAAGCATGAGTGAGAAACAGCCAAAGCTGAAATTTGAGGAAGACAAAGAGCGCATGGCCACGCGCTCTCCTCCGAAAAAGTCCAAAGTGGAGCAGTCTAAGCCCAAAAAGCAGAAACTGAAGCAGGATGCAGACAAGGCAGCGGAAAAGGCGCAGCACCTGCGTTTTGGCAAAGCCGAGATCACCCCGGATGAAGCATCCCGCATGACAAAGCAGCAGAAACGTGCTATGTATGCCGCTGCTGCCGCCCGGTCTGCGGTGCATCGGGAGGTTGACCAGTACGAGGACGATAATGTGGGCACGCAGGCTTTAAGCGAGGGCGAAAAGGCAGCAGGAAATGTCCGGGATATTTCCAAGAGCATCTATGCCCGGAAGCTGAAAAAGAAAGCCAAGATGCAGGGCAAGAAGGGCACCAAAACCGCAAAATCTTCTGCACGAGAGCCGACTGCGGCACAAAATGCAAGCACATCCGGCACTGGCGAGGGTGGCTCCAACTGGCTCTCCCGATGGCGGCAGAAACAGGATATTCAGAAAAGGTACCGTGCCGCAACCCGGTCGGGCGGCACCGCTGCACAGACCGCAGGCGGTCAGAAAACTGCATTTGGTGGTGCTCCTGCTGCGAAGTCCGGTATGGAGCAGGTCATCGACAAAGGAAAATCGGTGGTCAGCACTGCAGTCAACGGCATTGCCAATTTTGCAAAAAGCAACGCGCACGTTCTTTTGATCGTGGGCGTTTTTCTTTTGCTCTTGCTGCTGGTCATGTCGGCATTTTCGTCCTGTTCCATTCTGTTTTCCGGCACCACGCAGGTATCCGGTCAGACCATTTACACCGCAGAGGACCGGGACATCCGGGGAGCCGAAACCGACTACAAGAAGCTGGAAAAGGAACTGGATAAGAAAATCAAACGCACCCCCGCCGACCACCCCGGCTATGACGAATACCGATACCATCTGGATGCTATTGAACATGATCCTTGGCAGCTCACTTCGTTCCTGACTACTCTTTATGACGACTACACCCGCAGCGAGGTGCAGGCAAAACTCAAGGAGACGTTTGCCAAGCAATACAAGCTGACCACATGGGTGGAAGTCCAGACCCGGTACCGCACGGTAGTGATGATCGACATTTTTACTGGCATCCCCTACACCGTGCAAGTCCCCTATGAGTATCGAATTTTTCACACAAAGCTGGTGAATAAAGGGCTGGAGGTCGTTATCCGGGAGGAACTGGACAACGACCAGTGGAAACGCTATGAGATCTTTCAGGATACGTTGGGTGGTCGGCCATATCTGTTCAAAGGTGGACTGCCGCCCGGTGGCTCCGATGGCTCTGGCGCGCCGGGCATTGATTATCAGGTTCCAGCGGAAGCCTTGACAGATGAGGAATTTGCCGCCATCTACAAGGAAGCCCAAAAGTATGTGGGTACGCCCTATGTGTGGGGCGGCTCTACCCCGGAAACTGGCTTTGACTGTTCAGGCTACGTTTGTTGGGTCTACAACCAGAACGGCTACGATGTGGGACGCACCACCGCCAACGGCCTGTGGAACAAGAGCCAGCACATCAGCGAAGCCGAAGCAAAGCCCGGTGACCTTGTTTTCTTCGAGGGAACGTATGATACTCCGGGAAAAAGTCATGTGGGCATCTACCTTGGAAACGGGATGATGGTGTCCGCCGGCGACCCCATCAAGTACGCAAACATTCACTCGTCCTACTGGCAGAAATATCTGTCCGGTTTCGGGCGGCTCTCAAAATGATTGGAGGAAAACATGAGCGAAAAACTCGATAAGCTGCGCGCTTCTCTGGAAAAGGAAAGGGAGCGTCGCATTAAGATCAACACTCGCATTGAAAGCCTTGAACGACGGATTCAGGAAGCAGAAGCTGCCGAGGTGAATGAGATGGTGCGCACCGCCAAGGTTACGCCGGAACAGCTTGCCGCCCTGCTGCGCCAGTCTGCAACTTCCACTCCGACCCCGGCTGCGTTGTCCGCAGTCGGTGCTACGTTCAACAAGGAGGAATCTGATAATGAAGATGATGAATAAGTTCTGTGCCCTGATGTTGTCGGTGGCACTGTGCGCTGGCATGGCGGCTCCTGCTTTTGCCTATGGCGGTGAGCCTACGGAGGAAGTGGAACAGCCTGTCCTGACTTCTACCACCGATGAAGAAGATGTAGTCACCGTGACCGATGAGGAAACCGGTGCTCTGACCCCGGAGGGCAACCTGACACTGGTGGACGATTACCACACCAATTATTCCGATGGCAGTGGTCAGCAGTTCATTACGCTGGTGTCGAAGTCCGGCAACACATTCTATCTGGTCATTGACAGGAATAGTAAAGGGGCGCAGACCGTCCATTTTATGAACCTTGTGGATGAAGCCGACCTGTTGGCTCTGATGGAGGAAGAAGATGCGGACGCTTATACCGCCGAAAAGGAAGCGGCGGCGCAGGCTGAACAGGACAGGCTGAAAGCCGAGGAAGAAGCCAAGAAAGCCGCAGAAGAAGCGGCGGCATCCGGCGAGGAACAGCCCAAGGAAAACAAGGTCACAAAGATCGCATCCGGCTTTCTGGGTGTGGTCGTGCTGATTGCACTGGCGGCAGGCGGCGGTTATCTCTATATCAAGATGAAGGGCGTAAAGCCTGCGTCCAAGAAAAATCAGCCGGACCCGGATGCGGATTATCACGATGAGGATGAAGATACGCTCCAGCTGCCGGAGGATGATGGTGACGAGGACGAAGAAGTGGATGTCAACGAGGATTATGAAGCGGAATCGGACGATGAACCTGTCTGATTAACGCAGCGTTGACCGGTGGGGCGGCTGAAAAGCCGTCCCCTTTACATAGCCAAATGGTTGGTGGGTGAACTGTTTTGAGCTATGAAGCTATGGACTCTGTAGGCGATATCTGATAAAATAGAAAGTAAGAACAGCTCAACAACTCGGAATTTTACCATCCAGCATCTCTCAAAAATAATAGGCATATTTTCATATAGTGTTGATTAAATGTCTATAAGTGCTCATATTCTGCGCATTTTGATCTGCATTTATTCATATCGATAAATCATCAAATACGTATTTATATTGGTATCTGGATTTTCGCCCTTCACACCCGTTCTCGTACGATCATGAGTGCATACCCCAGCAGGTTCGTTCCGTGCCACTTTTTCACGTCGAGTCGATCTGGGTCCTTCATCGATAAGCCGATGCCCCAGATGTGGTCCTTGACGGCGCACTCTGCGAGGATGGCGTCGCCGGTGGATTTGAGCTGAGCCTTCAGGTCTTCGTTCTGCTCAAACTTTGCGAGGAGGCCTTCGTAGACGAGGATCTGGCGCATGCCGTTCCATCTGCTTTCATCATAGTTTGAAACCTGGCGGCCCAGTTCCTTGATGCGGCCGACGTCATCGGTTTTCAGGATTTCTGCGGCGACCTTCTCGTCCCGAAAGCAGCGCGCCTTCTGGTACATCATGTACTGCTCCATGGATGAAAACCGGATGCCGTCCTTTTCGAAATCCGACCGATACCAGTTACTCAAATATCCGTATTCCTCATCCGGGTTGTGAAAGCCGATGATCTGCTTTGTATTCATAATCCGTTCCTCCTGTCTATATGCTGCAGATGGTTTTCTGCACTATGATCATAGCACTGTTCTACGACAAAATTTTTCACATCATACGCCTGATTTCGGCTGTCTTTATATAAATCCGTACTTTTTTCCCAGGTTCTCGGCTACCTGGGCGCCGGTTTTGCACTTTCCATCTGCGATATCCTGTCTCGCCTCCGAAAGCTGACTCAGCATCTCCTATTTACGGATGTTCTGGTAGTACCGGACCGGTTTCCCGTGCTCTTCGGCGTACTGGATTTCCGAGCGGGTGCTGTCACCGATGTAGCCGCCGACGTTGATGACGTAGATTTCGTCAGCCATGTCGATTTTCCGTTTGTGCATGTCGTCGAGCATTTCCTTCGTTTTCGAGAGGGTTCCTTCGTCCATGCCGTCCCAGACTTCCTGATCGCCGGCGTGGCCGAAGAGCCCGACGCTGATGACGATATAACCCGCAAGCGTCAGCCGCTTCTGGGCATCCATGAACTGCTCTTTGAAGCGGGTGCTGCCACAGAGCGTGACTACTTTATATTTTCCTACCATCTATCTTTCTCCATACTTCGCTCAGCAGTTCTTCCACTGCCTGTTCAACACGTTCATCTGTATCGTCTTTTAATGTCAGAGCCAGCGAGAGCGCGTCAACGCTATGTCCAGTAGCTAAAATCCGAGGATCGTATCTCCACATTTCTACCGCCACCTGAGTCTTCGAATCCTGAAGTCTGTTTGTCATAACGTTTTTCCATTGAGATATTTTATCTGTCGCATAGCACTCGACGGCTGGTGCGCTCAGCATCGAATATTCTGCCAGTGCCGAATATCCGCTTACCAGCATATCCGCCCCAATATACTCCTTCGGAACATAGACCGTTCGCTTTACCGGATTCAACAGAGTCTCTTCCGCTTTCTGAAACAGCACTTCCGGCGGATCTTCGGACAGCAGAATTTTCTGCACACCAGCTTTCTTTATCTGCAACAGCCCCATCTCCTCCAGCTGTCTCGATGCTCTCGATATAGACGTAGCTGTCAGCTTTAAATCCTTCGCTGCCTGGCTCGACGGCAGTTCTTTCGTGCCGCCGTAAATAAAATGCAATAAAAGCAGCTGCGCCGACGGAAGCAGATCTTCTCTTGGCTGCTTCTCCGCATCGCACCGCTCCTGCAAATACACGCTCATAAACGGCAGATAGATTTGTTTTCCATCTACGATAAACGGGATCTTTTCACGAAGCAGATATTCCTTTTGACGATAACTGAGTTCGTTTAGCACCAGCACGACAGGCAGGTTCTCTTTTTTCTGTATACGGGCAATATGCTTTTTCAGCACTTCGATCTGCTCCAACTCTGTCTTTGGATAAAGAAAAATCACTTTCTGTCCATCCATGGATACCTTCTGTAAACGATACCTTACAGCTATATAATTGGGCAGATGGTCAAACTCTGCGCGCTGAACTGTCGCTTTAATTCCCAGAACTTTATAGAGATATTCCATATGTTCTCCTTCTATTTAACTCTATTTTTGTATTATAACTTGTTTTAAGTTAAGTTTCGATATTAAAGTTAAGATAATTCAAAAAAATCATCAGGAAGCGGAAATATCATAAGAATAATTTAACACCATGGCACCTTCTTTTTCCTCTCAGATTTCCGTGCTCTGCCACTTTTATGAGCGTTCTTTTCAGTATTTTGCCACTTTCATGAGGGAATAATCCGTGCTTCATTACACTTTCATGAGCGAATTTATGCTGTAATATGACATTTTCATGAGGGAATTGGTGCTTCGATGCGACGTGAGGAGGTAGTGGGCGGAGGCATGGGCGCGATAAAGGCAACGAGTGCGAATGGGTGGACGCGACGTGAGAAGGTGGAGGGTGCGGACGCGTGGGCGCGGAGTGAGCAGGCGGAGGGCCGAGACATTGGCCCGGGAAAAGTGAGCAGAAATATACGAGTGTCAACGGGAGGGTTTTATGGTACAATTAGAAGTAGTTTTTTGATGGAGGTGCCTATGGAGCCGAAGGTCAGTATCATCGTGCCGGTGTATAACGCGGAGAAGAGTCTCGCGCGCTGTGTGGACAGTATTCTGAATCAGGAGTTTCGGGATTTCGAGCTGATCCTCATGGATGATGGAAGTAAGGATCGGTCCGGGGAGATCTGCGACGGATATGCGCGGGCGGATGCGCGCGTGGTGGTCGTGCATAAGGAGAATACGGGGGTGTCGGATACGCGAAACCAGGCGATCGCGCGGGCGCGGGGTACGTTTCTGCAGTTCGTGGACAGTGATGACTGGCTGACGGCGGATGCGACGAAGCTGATGGTGCGGGCGGCCGAGGAGACGGGCTGCGACATGGTGATCGCGGATTTCTATCGTGTCGTCGGAGAGATGGTGTCGCGGAAGGGGGATATCGACGCGGACCAGGTGATCGGGCGTGAAGCGTTCGTTGGCTTCATGATGGAGAACCCGGCGGACTACTACTATGGGGTGCTGTGGAATAAGCTGTACCGGCGCTCGCTTGTGGAGGCGCACGGGATCCGGATGGATGCGAAGCTCAGCTGGTGCGAGGATTTTCTGTTTAATCTCGAGTATGTGCGCTATGCGACGACGTTCTATGCGCTGCGGACGCCGGTCTACTATTATGTGAAGACGAAGGGTTCGCTGGTGAATCAGAAGATCAGCTTCGCGCGGACGGTGGAGATGAAACTCGCGATGTTCGAGTGCTACAACGACTTCTTCAAGCATGTGCTGGATGAGGATGCGTATGAGCGGAAGCGGCTGCAGGTCTATCATTTTCTAGTGGATGCGGCGAAGGATGGTTTCGTGTTCCCGGCGACGATTCCGGGGACGCAGAAGCTCGGTGAGGAGCGGAGCCAGGCGCTGCAGGAGATGATTTCGGAGGATGGGATCATCGTGGAGAAGTACCGCGACCGGAAGCTGCTCGAGCGCTATCTCGAGTCGGTGGCGCTGAAGTATGATATGACGCTGGCGGAGCTGTCGCTGCTGCTGTATCGGAAGGACGCGGGAAAGGCGCTCACTCGAGGGGCTGAAGCGCAGATGCCTGCGCGGGAAGATGCCGTGGAGGCGACTGATCGAAAGGATGCCGGAAAGGCGCTGAGCCGGAAGGATCTCGCGGAGCTGATGCATATGAGCCGCGGGGATCTGCGCGCCGCGCTGCAGAAGCTGGTCTCACGCGGGATGCTCGAAGTGGTCGACGTGCCGAGGAAACGACGTGAAGCGGCGGAAATAGCCGAGGCGACCGGTCTTTTCGGAAAGCGTGGCGAGGCACAGGATGCAGACGCGAACGGAATGACGAAGAAAAAACGCGAGCCGCGGAAGATTCGTCTCGAGCTGCTGCCGGCGTCGGATGCGGTGCTGCAGGATATCGCGGCCGCGGAGCGTGACTACGAGCAGGCGAAGTTCCGGGGATTTACCGAGGACGAGCTCCGGCAGTATACAGCGCTCGAGCGGCGTGTGCAGGAGAACGAAAAGCAGATACTGCAGAAGTGAGGATGGGCAGACGAACACCATCAGCGATGCCTGGCGATGAGTCAGCGAGGGGCAGAATGCGTTGCGGCGAGGCACAACGCATGCGCGGAGTGATGATGTGGAGGGCCGAAACATGGGCACAAGCGAGTAGGAGGCGGTGACTAGCCGCCGTCCTCTCACACCACCGTGCGTACCGTTCGGTACACGGCGGTTTCAACAGTTGACGTGCATAGACTGATAAGCTGTGGCAAGATCATAAAAGCCCCAGTTTGTAGACCTAAAACAGAATACCGTTCCTTACATAGCAGTCATGCGCTTCGGTGCCTGGCTGCTAATTTTTTTGCGAAAGGAGCAGTATCGAATGAAGCTTGTATTAGCGGAAAAGCCCTCG
>OLQI01001962.1_pt1 | contig 11361 bp, 6 predicted proteins | sample 1672171 | NCBI WGS metagenome assembly OLQI01 (sample SAMEA3136655, study PRJEB25190) | human gut metagenome
ACTAGAGCGCGGCCACGTAGGCGCCGGTCACATAACCGGTGGTGATGGCGCGCCCCACGGACAGGCCCAGCACATCCAGCGGGTAGTCCACGCCGCCGAAGAACGGGCCGCTCGCATTGCCGGCGGCGAACAGGCCGGCGATGGGCTGCTGATCTTCGTTCAGGCACTGGCCGTTCTCATCGATGATGAGGCCGCCGAGAATAGCCGGCACCGAGAGGCCGCCGCGCGCCACGGCGAAATAGGGGCCGTTGTCGATGGGCACCAGGTAGCGCGCCTCTTTGCCGAAGTCGTCGTCGGCACCAGCGGCGCACAGCTCGTTGTAGCGCTCGACCGTCGCCTTCACCGCGGCGGCATCGATGGCCGGCGTGTCCCACTTCTTCTCGTCCTTGAAGGCGTTGATGGCGGCCACCAGATCCTCGATGGTCTCGGCGCTGATGAGGTCGGAGTCCTGGATGTCGCCCGCGCCGCCGGTGATGGAGAAGGCCAGCGGGTCCTCGGCGATCCACTCCTCGGCGAACTGGCGCCAGTTCCCCGGCAGGATGGAGAAGAAGCGGCCCGCATTGGCGTTCTCGTAGCCGTTATCGGCCAGAAGCTGGCGCTGGAAGTTGTTGAGGTAGGCGGTGCGCATGGGGCCCTCGCACATGAAGCGCTCGCCCTGCTGGTTGATGTTCAGGAAGGGCACGTCCACACGGGCCTTGGCGCCCTCGTGCACCATCTTCGCGTGGCAGGGCGGCTCCATGACCGCACCGGCCCAGATGCCCATCATCAGACCACTGCCGTCGCGCGACTCCATGCTGGGGTTCAGGCCCTTCAGGTCGGGGCACAGGTACTCGCGCATGGGGGTATTGCCCGAATAGTCGCCCGTGCACAGAATAACGCCCTTGGCGGCATTGAAGCACACGGCCTCGCCGCTCTCGTTCTCGCAGATCACACCCGTCACCGCGCCGTCTTCCATGCGAAGCTGCACGGCGGGCATGGCGAAGAAGAACTCGGCGCCCTGCTTGGCCAGGCCGTCCTTGATGGCCGTGGCGGCGGTGTTGTTCGACCCCTTCACATGGAAGTACGTGTTGGCCACCAAGTTCACATCGTAGCCGTGCACGTGCAGCGCGCTCTCGTAGGGCACGCTTTCCACACCCTCGGCCGCGGCGGCCTCGGCCCACCAGGCCAGCGCTTCCTGGGAGTTTTGGGCCCACACGTTCAGCAGACGGCGATCGGAGCGGTAGTCCGACTTCTCCATCAGGAAGGACAGGCAGGCCTGCACGGCCGCCGGCGACGTCGTCGTCAGATCGATGGCGCCGCCCATGTTGCCCGAGGTGGACATCTCGGCCGTGTTCTGCACGCAGGCCACCCGCGCGCCGCCCTCGAGGGCCGTGTGCACGGCGGCGAGACCCGCAAGACCGGCGCCGACCACGACGACATCGTAGTCGTGCGTCTCGGCGAACTCGGTGATCGGCTCGGGCTGCAGCATGGACTCCGGCACGGCGAAGGGGCCGTCCTGCACCGAGGCGCCGGCCGTATCCGCCAGAGCGCCCGCGCCATCCGCGGACTCCTGCGGCGCGCAAGCGGTAAGCGCGGTCGTGGCCAGGGCTCCCATGCCCATAAGACCACCCATCTGCAGAAGCGTGCGACGACTGATTCCTCCCATTGCGTTCATTGCGTATCCTCCTTCGGATGTGATTCCCGCGGCAAGCCGCCCGCCTTCTCGACCGGCTTCTCGGGGCTGCCATGGGTCCTAGCATGGGGCACCGCCGCAGCCGCGCCATCCTCCGGAAGCAAAAAGCCGGGATGATCTTCATCATCCCGGCGATAAACTTCTGCGCTCTGAACGGGTAACTGTTTGCGCCTACCCGATCTTCACGATGGGGGCGTAATCCTTCAGCAACTTCTTGGTCTGGCCGGTCTTGGCGAACTTGATGTGCAGGGTGTCGCCGTCCACCTTCACCACGGTGCCGCGGCCGAAGGTCTTGTGGTCCACGGCATCGCCGGCAGCGAAGGTGGCCCGGGCGACGGCCTTCTTGCCGGCGTTGGGGTTCACGCCGGCCCCGCGCCGACTGGCGCCCGCGCTCGACCCCAAGCCCGATCCCGCGCCGGTTGCGCGCTCGCCACGGCCCAAACCGCCGCTCGCGCGGAACTCCTCGAAGCTGCGGCCGCGCGAGCCCGATGCGCTGGAGCGACCGAACACGCGGCCCTCCCCCGCCTCGGTGCCCGAGCCGGCGATGCCCCGGCGGCTTCCCCGCTTCTCCCAGCCGGTGCCCGAGAAGCCCGCCGAGCCCAGACCCGTGGTCTGGCGCAGCTCGCCGGGAATCTCGCCGATGAAGCGCGACACCGGGTTCGCGTGGGTCTGGCCGAAGATCTGGCGCTGCTGGGCGCAGGTCAGATACAACTTCTTGCGGGCGCGGGTGATGGCCACGTAGGCCAGGCGGCGCTCCTCTTCCACCGAGGCCGCGTCGCCCACGGAGTTCATATGGGGGAACAGCGTCTCCTCCATACCGGCCACCCACACGCAGTCGAACTCCAGGCCCTTCGACGAGTGCACGGTCATCAGCGTAACGGCCTGGCCGTCCTCGGCCACCATGTCCATGTCGGTACGCAGGCGTACCCATTCGATGAAGTCGGCCAGAGAATCGCCGCGCAGCACGCGCACCGGCTCGCCGCCCGCGTCCTCGCCGGCCGTGGGCGCGGCGTAGTCGGCATCTTCAACGTCGTGGGTCTCGGTGAACTCGTCCACCACGCCCAGAAACTCCTGGATGTTCTCAATGCGGCCGCGGGCCTCGTCGGTGGCCTCGTCCTCCAACGCGCGGATGAGCCCGGCCTTGTCGATGACCATCTCGATGATCTTGCGCAGGTTGCCGCCGTAGCTCTGAGCGTCCTTGATCACCTGCAAGAACTCGCCCACGGCCCGCCGCGTGGCCGGACGGATCTCCTCGTCCACGATGGCCAGCTCGGCAGCCGTGAGAAACGGCATGTTCATTTCCAGCCCGAATTGGTCGATGCGCTCGATGGTGGCCTTGCCGATGCCGCGGCGCGGCACGTTGATCACGCGCTTGGCGGCGATGTCGTCGGCCGGGTTCACCACCAGCGTCAGATAGGCCATCACGTCGCGGATCTCGGCGCGGTCGAAGAACTTCGTGCCGCCCACGATGCGGTAGGGCACGCCGGCGCGCAGCAGCATGTCTTCCAACATGCGCGACTGGGCGTTGGTGCGGTAGAACACGGCCATGTTGTTGTACGACAGCCCATCGGCGCGGCGCTTCTCTATCTCGCCGGCGATCCAGCGCCCCTCGTCACGCTCGTCGGCAGCCAGGTACACCGAGATCTTGTCGCCGTCGCCCGAGGCCGTGAACAGGCGCTTCTCCTTGCGATGGCGATTGTTGGCGATCACGGCGTTGGCCGCGGCGAGGATGTTGCCCACGCTGCGGTAGTTCTGCTCCAGCTTCACGCGCGCCTCGGGGTAATCGCTCTCGAATTCCAGGATGTTGCGCAGATCGGCGCCGCGCCACGAGTAGATGGACTGGTCGTCGTCACCCACCACCATGATATTGCGATGCCCCGCCGCCAGGAGCTGCGTGATGGCGTACTGGGCGCGGTTGGTGTCCTGGTACTCGTCCACCATGATGTAGCGGAAGCGCTGCTGATAGGCGGCCCGCACATCTTCGTGGTGCTTCAGCAGCAGGTAGCCGTACAGCAGCATGTCGTCGAAATCCATGGCGTTGGCGGCGCGCAAGCGCTCCTGAAGCCGCGTGTACACGCGCGCGGCCTGCTTGCCCACCGGATCGGTGGCACTCGCCTCGAAGTCAGCGGGCACCACCAGGTCGTTCTTCGCCTGGGAGATGCGGTTCATCAGCGCGTTCACGGGAAAGCGCTTCGGGTCGATGTTCAGGCTGGCCATGATGTCCTTGTACAGGCGCTTCAGATCGTCGGTGTCATAGATCGTGAAGCCCTTGGTGAAGCCGAGCCGCTCGGCATCGGCGCGCAGGATGCGGCCGCACATGGAGTGGAAGGTGGACACCCACATGCCGCGGGACCGGCCGCCCACCAGCTGCCCCAGACGCTCGCGCATCTCGGCGGCGGCCTTGTTGGTGAAGGTGATGGCCAGAATCTCCCAGGGGGCCGCCAGGTCCCGCTCGATGATGTTGGCGATGCGGTAGGTCAGCACGCGGGTCTTGCCGGAACCGGCGCCGGCCAGCACCAGCAGCGGACCTTCTGTGGTGACAACGGCCTCGCGCTGGGGGTCGTTCAGCGTATCGATGTCAATGGCCATAGCGGCTCCTTCGCATACCGGCGTGAAAGGCTCTGCGGGGGAAGGGGTGGGAGGCGCGACTGCCAGCACAACCCGGGAAGGCGCTGCGGTGCGGCGGTCCGGATGAGCCCCTTCCCCTGCGGAGTTTCTTTCGCTTCTCCGACAGACAGCAAAGCGGTTGGCGACAATGCACCAACCGCCTCATTTCGGGATCGTTGAATGGGTCACCATAGGATACAACACCTGCCGTCGAGAGAGGACAGCGTCATGGCAACGCGCGAAAAGAACAACGAGAACGACCACAAACACCACGGGTCGGCCCACGAGCACCGCGGTGAGCGCCCCGACGGAGGCCGTGGACGCAACGAGAGCCGCAAGACCTTCGCCGAACGCGACCCCCTGGCCACCGAAGAGCCCACGGTGCTGGAGTCCTCGGCCAGCGACCCCGAGTTTCCCGCCCTGCAGGAATTCGAAGTGGACGAAGGCGGCCCAGCCGGCTCCCAGGCCAAGCATCCCGGCGTGCTGTGGGGCATCATCGCAGTCGTGGCGGTGCTCATCCTCTGCTTCGCCTTCGCCATCGCCGGCGACTGGATGGCCCCCAACCAGGCCGAGCAAACCGCCCAAACCGAGTTCGAAGAGCAAACCGTCCCCGAAGATTTAGGCGCCAACGAAAACCCCGAGGCGGCTATCGAGCATGACTAGCGAAAACCGATAGCCAAAACCCTCCCAGTCGATGAGGCGCCCGCTTTTTGCATGAGATTTCGAGTTATGAGCGTCTCGGGATGTGTTGCCCTCTCGCTAGGAGCAACGTGAGCGTCTACCACCTGGGGTTTTGCACCGAGCCCTCGCTTAAGAGCCCTTCAACCCGCCCGCGCAGACGCTCATAACTGCAAATCTCGTGCACAAAATGCAGGTCGCATTGACCCGAAGCTCCGAAGAGACACGCGAGCGAGCTGAGGCTAGCGCTGGGCGATCACGCCGTCCCAAAAGCCAAGCTGCGCTCAATCGGCTTTGCCCCCATCGCCACACCCATGCCCGCAATCGACTCGTCGGCCGGCGAGCCAGTAAACAACCGCACCCGCCAGGTAGGCGACCAGGTCGAGGGGGTCGGCGATGCTGGCCTTGATGAAGAGCGGGGCCGCGTATTCCCAGAAGAGGCCGCAGAAAAACAGGTAGACGAGGCTCGTGGCCAGTCGGCGAATGCGCATGTCGGGCCGCACCAAATCGAGGAGCAGGTTGGTATAGGCGAGAAACGCCGCGCCGCCCAGGAAATCGTTCAGATGGCACTGCACGAGATAGGTCGCCGGGCTGCCGGGAAAGGCCGCGACCGCAAACGGCTTCAGACCGTGCTCGTTGCCGTAAAACCCCGCAAAACAGAAGGCCAGCACGGCCAGGTCGAATATCAGCGCCCCGCGCGCCCGGCCGGCGTTGTAGGCCAACTCGCGCGCAACCGACCGCGCAAAGCCGCCGGGGCGCTCCGCGCTCTCGCTGCAGGACGCGCAGGGCGCCACGAGCTCGGTGCGCGTACCTTGCGCAGCCATCGCCTCGGAGGCTGCATCGCGCAGTCCGCCAGAAGCAACCGTTGCGCACCGCCCCGCCGCAGCGTCTTTCTCAGATGCGGCGGCCATCGCTATCCGCAGAATGCGAACAGGAAGAGACCGAAGGCAATTCCCACCCCGATAACGAAAACCCACCAGCAGCATCCATGGTTGTTGTTCATAACCAGTCCTCACTTCTCAAAGTCTACCGGCCAGTATAGCAAACCCGCCAGCCCCTACCCCGCGAGGGCCTCTACGCGATCGATGAGATCTTGCTTGGTGTGGACGCCGGCCTTCTGATAGATGGCCTTGATATGGGACTTCACCGTCTCCTCGGTGACGACGAGCTCCTTGGCGATGTGGGCACGGCTGCGACCGCGCAGCAGAAGATAGAACACCTCGGTCTCGCGGGGCGACAGGGAAAACACAGCCGCCGCGCCCTCGTAGCGCTGCTCGGCGAAGGAGGCCTCGTCGCTCGCCTCGGCAGCGGGACGCACCCCTTCCCAACCGCCTTCCGCGATATGGTTCTCCTTCGCGAACAGGGCAAACACCACCGTCGCGAACAGAAACACACTCGTGAACACCGACGGGTCGAAAGCCGCCCCCAGCACCGTGATGGCATCGGCACTGGCCACGAACCCCACCAGCTTGCTCAGCTGCAGCGACAGCAGCCCGCAGGCGATGAGCCACAGCGACGCAGTGCCGTCGCGTCGGGCGCAGTACACCCACAGCCCCCACAGGATCACGTACATATACTGGAATCCGATGCGATAGGCCGCCGTAGCCGCAAGCGACCACCCCTGGGACAACGGCAGCAGCAGAAAGCCCAGGGCCACCAGCGGCAGCGCGATCTGGTAGGTCAGACGCCCAAAGTCGGTGCCGCGGCGCACCGACACCACGTACACGAGCACGCAAGCGGCCATGACGAACAGCATGCTCACCACGTGTCGCGCGTCAGCCAGGCCGGCTTCGTCAACGTGGAAGAAGAAGCCGCGCATGGCCCCGAAGGAGATCCCGAAGAACACTCCCAGCGCCACCACGTTGCGCGGCAGAGGCGCGGGCACCTCGGCCGTGCGGTTGCTGCGAGCCAAGGCCAGCCCGCGCCGACCCACGGCCGTCCGATACAGCGCCAGCTCGACCACGGGCGCCAGCGATACCAGGGCCTGCACCGCTTCCACAGGGACAAGCCCCGCCGCAATGTGCGCCAAGGCCGCCAGGAAGCTGGACGCTGCGAAGTACAGCAGGCAGCCCCTCACACCGAAGGACAGCAGCACCTCGCCCCACAACAGCAGAAACACGCCCGCGCCCGCTCCGGTCATCAGGCCGGCCAGCACCTCCACCAAGGCCGTGGGGCTGCCCAGCAGAAGCGGTACGAAGCGCGAGGCGGAAAACGTGCCCGCGGCCATCAGCACCGCAGCCGCCACCGCCACGCCCTCGCGCTTGAACAGCGGGACCAGCGACCGCCCCCACAGCGCGAAGGCCGCCAGCACTACCACGTTGGCCCCGAGCGACAACGTGTACAGCGCGTCGGGCAGCAGCGGGGCATGGATGAGGTCGCCCCGGGGTCCCGCGAACAGCGAGCCCGTGAACATGAGCCACCCCCACGCCACGTGAATCCCGTGGCCCACGAGCACGGACATATCCAGAGCCTCGCGCGGCGCGCGGGCACCCCTCAAAGCTCGCTTTCCCACACTATCGCCCTCCCCTCGCACCAGCGGGTGCCGCCCGCATCCCTTCTCCTCCCATTGTATGCCATCGTCGCAAAAAGCCCTGGGCAGCACCCTCCCCCGTTTCGGGGGAAACCCGCCCGAGAGCCGCGAGTTCGCCCCTTTTGGGGAAGGCCCGCGGCGGCACTTTCCCCCATACTCAAAGCCATCGCAGGCGGCGAGGGGCCGTCCGCCCAATCCTCGAGGAGGGATGCACCATGATGGATCGCAGACACTTTCTAACCGGCACCGCCCTGGGCTTGGCCGGCCTCACCGGAGCCGCGGCGCTCAGCGCCTGTACCGCCAGCGCCCCGGCGCCCGCAGCCGACAATGCCGACAAGACCGCCATCCCCGCCACCGGTCCGAGCGACGAGGCCCGGGCCGCCTCCATCGTCGAGCGCGAGGCCGATGTCGCGGCCAAGGCCACCGACACGCGGGAATGCGACATCGTCATACTCGGCTCGGGCGCCGGCGGCCTCGGTGCCGCAGTGAAGGCCGCGCAGCTGGGCGCCCACGTCATCCTGCTGGAAAAGGGCGGCGAGCTGGGCGGCTCCACGAGCGGCACCGAGGGCATGTTCGGCTGGGGCAGCACGCTGCAGCAGGAGACAAACGTGGAGATGCCGCTGGTCGCCGAGCTCATCGAGGAGGAGCTCGTCTACTCCAACTACCGTATCGACGCCGCCCTGTGGAAGCGCTTCATCAACGCCTCGGGCAAGTCGGTTGACTGGCTGCGCGAGCTGGGCTACCAGTTCGACCGCGTCGACGTGTACAAGGGCCAGATCAGCGCCTTCAAGTGCTACCACTGGTGGGCCGAGGAGAAGGGCGCCACCATGATTGACGCCCTGGCCGACAAGGCGCGAGAGTTGGGCGTGGAGATCATCACCCAGGCCCCCGGCGTGGCCCTCATGACCGATGCGGGGAAGGTGCGCGGCGTGTACGCCCACAACTTGGCCGACAACAGCTACTTCGCCGTTGAGGCCGCGGCCACCATCGTGGGCACAGGCGGCTTCGGGCTGAACAACGCGCTCATCGAATCGCTGACCGCCTGGGACATGACCTTCGGCACCACCCGCTCCACCGGCACCGGCGACGGCGTCATCATGGCCGAGGACGTGGGCGCGGGCACTTACATGACCTCCATCCTGCCGCGCACGGCCGTGGAGGGCTACACGGTCTATGACGAGATCGCCATCGGCTGCTGCGACAACCCCCTGCTGTTCCTAAACGAGAACGGCGACCGCTTCATGAACGAGGGCACCTACGTGACCAGCTACATGGCCCTGTACGTAAACTCCATCATCAGTCAGAAGAAGGCCTACACGGGGTTCGACCAGGCCATGGTCGATCGCTTCATGACCGGTGAGGGCATTTTGTCCGGGTGGCGCAAGTACAAGGCCGGGGCGAATCTGCCGGAGTTTCAAGCCCAACTGGATGAGTGCGTGGCCTCGGGACGCGGCAACGTGTTCAAGGCCGACACCATCGAGGCCCTCGCCGAGGCCATGGGCGTGGACGCGCAGAACATGAAGGCAAACGTGGATCGCTACAATGCCCTGTGCGCGGGCGGCCTGGACGAGGACTACCTGAAGGGCCCCGAGTTCCTCATCCCCGTCCAGACCGGTCCCTTCTACGCCGTGCGCCAGGATCCGTCGGTCACCAACACCATCGGCGGTTTGGATGTGAACTACGACAACGCCGTGGTGAATATCGACGGTGATGTCATCGAGGGCCTGTACTGCGTGGGCAACTGCCAGGGCAACTTCTTTGGCGGTCTCGAGCATCAGATGATCATTCCGGGCATGAGCCTGGGTCGCGCTATGACCACGGGTCGCGTGGCCGGCTTGCTCTCGAGCGGCCAGGAGATCAAGGGCGGTCGTATGTAGGTGGGAACGCGCCTCGTCCCTCCGTCGGGGCACTCATCGGCCTGGGGTCGATGAGCGCCCTGTTTCTGCACGAGATTGCCAGTTATGAGCGTCTCGAATAAAAGCTTTCCTCTGAGAAAGCAAGCTGAGTTCTTGCGACCTGGGGTTTTACGGAGTCAAAAAGCTGAAGCAGCCGATTTTCAACTGCCTAGACGCTCATAACTGGCAATCTCACGCAGAAACAGGGGATTTCGATAACCGAGAGGATGCCACAAATATTTTCTGGGACGTTCTCGGTAGCGTTTGTTATGCAGCGGGCCCCTCGGTGGCTATGCTTTCCTCTAGGGAAAAACGAGTCTAAGGAGGGTTCCCGTGCATAAGGAAACTGAAATCATCGAAGAAGCATCGCAGGTTGCCGCGGGCATGTCCCGCCGGTCGTTCTTGGGCCTGGGCGCGCTGGGCGCCGCGGGTCTGGCGGCTCTGGGCCTGGCCGGCTGCGCCCCGCAGTCGAAGGACGACGCCCCGGCTGCTGATGCGGGCGATGCCCCCGCGGCCGACCAGCTGCCTCCGGCCGATGCTGAGGAGAGCTGCGATGTGGTGGTCGTGGGCCTCGGCACGAGCGGGCTTGTGGCCGCCTCCGCCGCCGCGAAGGAAGGTGCTAAGGTCATCGGTTTGGACCGCTCCGCCTCCATGGGCGCCACCAACGCCTCCATGGTGTCCGGCGTGTGGGCCATCGAGTCCACGCCCGAGCTGGCCGAACCGAACTACCTCACGGTGAAGGACATGTTCGATTTCATTTGGACAGGCACGCACTACCAGACCAATGCGCCGCTGCTGCGCAATGTGCTGCCGGCTTCGGGCAAGGGCATCGACCTGATGATCGAAGGCGGCGTGCCCTTCATGTTCGCTTTCCAGGGCGCCGACGAGAACACGCTCATGCTGAACCGCGGTGGACACATCTACGCCACCGCCGGTGCCGAGCGCGCCGAAGCGCTTCAGGGTATGCTGGACAAGTTCGGCGTGGATTCCCGCTGGGACGCCGAGGTGACCAACCTGCTTGTCGAAGACGGCAAGGTAGTGGGCGTGCGCTATCAGGACGGCTCGAAGGCCATCGACGTGAAAGCCGCCAACACCATCGTCGCCACGGGCGGCTTCATCCAGAACGAGGATATGCTGCGCGAGTACTACTCCGGTGCGGTGATGTACGGCACGGGCAACCAGTACAACGACGGCGCCGGCATTAAGCTGGCCCAGTCGGCCGGCGCGCAGATGGGCAAGAACTTCAGCACCTCTATCAACGAGTCGGGCGCCTGCAACATGAAGTCGAGCGCCCGCTTCGTCAGCCTGGAGGACTGCAACGCCACGCCGGTGTTCAGCCTGCCCCTATTCGGCGGTCTTATGGTGAACAAGCACGGCTCTCGCTTCATGGACGAGGGCACCATGGCCAAGCACACCATGTACTGCGGCGAGCCTCTTTTGCGCGAGGGCGTGTACTACATGGTCATCGACGATGGTCTGATTCAGGAACTGTCCACCACGCCCATCATGGATTTCATCTCCGAGGACGCCTTCGGCAACATGGCCCCTGGCGTGCAGATGGGCTTTGAGGGCAAGACGCTGACGGCGCTGCCCGACATGGTGCAGCAGGGTATCGACGAGGGCTGGATTTGGAAGGCTGACACCGCTGAGGCGCTGGCCGAGGCCGTGGGCATGGAGAACCTGGTCGACACCCTTGCGACCTACAACGGCTACTGCGCCGCCGGCGTGGACGACGAGATGTTCAAGGAAGCCCAGTTCCTGCGTGCCGTGGACACTGGCGCCCTGTACGTGGTGGAGCTGAACATCGCCGCCTGGGTGACGCTTGGCGGCATCAAGACCGACGGCTTCTGCCGCGCGGTGGACGCCGAGGCCAATCCCATTCCCGGCCTGCTTGTGGCCGGCGTCGACGGTGACTTCTGGGCCGTGCCCTACTTCGAGGGCGGTTCCGCTCAGGGCTTCTGCGTGGGCTCGGGCTATCT
>OLQI01001963.1_pt1 | contig 11360 bp, 8 predicted proteins | sample 1672171 | NCBI WGS metagenome assembly OLQI01 (sample SAMEA3136655, study PRJEB25190) | human gut metagenome
AAATTAACCAGCGACCGCTTAAAATACTCGACTGGCAAACACCGTATCAGGTTATGCTGACAAATTTGTCCAAAAATTCGGATTAAATTTGCAATCTACCATAATTTATTTTCCAGTTACTGTGCTAAAACTTTAATCTGCAGCTTGTTCTGGAGACCATTTATGATGGATGGGCGATAAAAGTAACGACAAATGTCTGTATATTAGTTTTGGATAAGCTCCGTGGTCGCTCATAATTTAGTTGGAAAATTCTTGGTTGGCCTGGTTTAAGGTTATCCCAACCAGTAGGCATTCATGATTGTTTGGTACACCTTAATTTGAAATTTGGCATATTTAAATTTATATTGCAAGTAAAAGAGGATGGGGTTATTATAAAAAGTGAGTAATCACTTCAAAAACGAAAGAAGATGAATCCAACGTTTTCTCAAAAATTATCTAAAGCTGATAACACAAAAGCAAAAATAATAGACACAGCCATAACGCTGTTCTCTGAAAAGGGCTATGAGAATGTATCGACTAAAGAGATTGCCAAAAAATCATTTGTGTCTGAGGGAACGATTTTCCGTTATTTCAATACTAAAAGCCAGTTATTACATGATGCAATTTTCCCAATTGCAAGCCAAATTTTACCTACTGAAGTTGACAGAGTTACTTCGGAAGTTCTAAGTAACAATAACTTAAATTTTACTGATTTTTTAACATTGTTTTATAACGATAGATATCAATATGTCTGGAAACATTTTAATGCACTAAAAGTTTTTTTTTCTCGTTTACTATTCAATCCCCAAATGAAACGGGATTTTTTGAAAATGCTTTCTGATAAAGAAGTTCCAACATTTATTGATGTTATTGAAGAGTATCAAAGAAATCATGAATTAACCAATTTAGTGAATGCTGAGGAAATCATAACTGGAATTATCACACAGTTTGTCTTTTTAATAGTTAAAGAAAAAATTATTGAAGATAATACAACGATATCTGATAACAAAAGAAATGATGAAATTTCCAAGATAGTTCGAAATATTAATACATTATATGGAGGCACAGATGATGATTAATGATGTTGGAATTGTTTCAATAGGAGTATCTATTCCATTTTTACGATTGCCTGTAGAACAAACTATTAGTGTATGGAAAAATAATTCACTTGAGTTTATAAAGAATGTCATAAATGTTTCAAGAAGAACAGTAATATCTTCAGATGAAGATGTTTTAACCATGTCTGCAGAATCGTCCAAACGAGCCTTAGAAAAGGCGAGTGTTTCTAGTGATAATCTCGATGCAATATTACTAGGAAGTTGTACCGTTCCTGATTTGTTCAGGAGTAATGCAAATCAGGTAATGACATTCCTAAATGGGGAAAACAAGCAATACACTGGCTTTGATATTAAGTCGGCAGAGGATTCAGGGGTTGCAGCACTACTAACCGGAATTTCATTTTTAAAGTCTGATATGTATAAAGAAGTTTTATGCATCGGTTCTGATACCTTAAATAGGCACATTTTTCCCAGCGAATTACGTGAACCGTACATGGGAGCTGGTTCTGCTGCATGTGTTTTAGGGGTAGGGAGAAATGTAATAGCTTCAGTCATTGGGTATGGACATTCTAATGACACTTTTCTTGAGCAAGCTAGACCAGAAGATGAAAGATTTATCAGGATAACAGCTCCGCTAAACAGTGATGTAATTAATAAAGGATTGGTTACAAGATGCAAGGAGTCTATTTCTTTGGCCTTAAAAGAAGCAAAGCTAAACAGAAGCGAAATTGACTACGTTGCTTTACCTCATTCAGGTAACCCATCTCTCCAGCATCTTGTACAAATAAGTAATATTACCCAAGGCTGGGATTCTAAGTCAGTATTTACTAAAGATACTGGAGATATTGGCAGTGCAACTCCTCTTGTATCTCTGTCTTTAGCTTTAGATAAGGCTAAAGTTAGCGATAAAATATTAGTTTGCGGTTATGGCCATTCCTCAGGATCAACTTCAATTATATTTAAAGTAACTGATGCCATAAAAGAATATCAAAGAGTGTCAGATACTAGACGGATTATTCAGCACTATAAAGATATAAATTACGATGAAGCCATGAAATATGAATTTAAGTACGTTCAACCAGAAATTGCATTGGGAACTTTTATTTAAAATTGTGATTATAGGAGTGAAAAATGAAAAATAGTATACAAATAGAAGGCATTGGTTGTACTGCAGCTCCGGGATCGGCACATATTGATAAGTCGTTTAAAGAATTACTTGTGGAGGCAGTTTATGATGCTCTTAAAGACGCTAATATAGATGCGGACGAAGTTGATGGAGCAAGTTTTTCTTATGCAGGGGAAGGCGAGATTGGTCATGGAGGTATAAGTCCAACACTAGTTGATGCTTTAGGATTATCCTCCATTCCAGCATTTGTTAACGTGGCTAATTGCGCTAGCGCACATGTGGCACTAATACAAGGTTGTGAAATGATTGAAACAGGGCGTTATAAGCACGTACTTGTGGCAGGATTTGATAAATTTACAGATGTTTTGCCTTTTGAAAATTACATGCTTTTATCAACTGATAGTATGTATGACTATAACCTTGGCTTTTCTCATATAGATTCTTTTCTACTTCAAAGTGAATACTTTAGAAAGTATTCAATCTCATCAATTGTAGCAAAAAAAAGCCTTTTAAAAATGGGAAAAATGTGTCGACAATATGGATCTCAAAATACTGTCGCATCATTTTATGGTAAGGAGGTTCCTACTGATACGCAATTAGAAAAAATGCCTTTTTTTGGAAATGCAATGCAGGCTGGTGAAGGAGCTTCAGCTGTTATTCTTTCAGTTGTTAAAAATAAAGGAGGTGATCGTGTAGTCATTAAAGGCAGAGGGTTAGACAACACCTCTCATTATATGGCTCATAGGTATGAGCCATTTTTATTGAAACAAGTCTCTAGAAAAAACGCTTCCGGTCTTTATGAAGGATTGCCATTAAAGATATCAGTTAATCGAGCATACCAAGAGGCCCACATTACAGAAAAAGACGTAGACATTATCGAACTGTATGACCAAGGGATTAACACTTTTCTTTCTCTTGAAGCGATCGGCATTTGTGCTCCCGGAAAAGCTCCAGAATATATTCTAAATGGCGGAGGAGACATCAGTAGTAAATGCCCAATTAATACTGATGGTGGAAATGTTGCCAGAGGTCATGCAGCTGGTGGCGCAAGTTTATACCAAATCATTGAAATTGTTAAGCAACTACAAGGAAGATCAACAGGGGAACAAATTAACCTACATGCAAAATATGGATTATCTACTGTTATTGGGGGGGCATATGCTACCACAGCAGCTTTCGTTTTGGAAAACATCGATAAAGGAAGGCGATAATGTATGAATAATTACTCTGAACAGCTTAGTAACCCCATGATTGAATCGACTTTGAAAGATTGGAGAGAGCAAGGCGGTCTAATTCGGTTAGAAGGAAGTGTTTGCGACAGTTGTAATGAACTTTATTATCCGCCAAGATTTGTTTGCCCGAACTGCCATTCATTAAATTTAAAGAATTATAAATTCTCTGGGACCGGAACCGTAGTAAATGCGGTTACAAACAAAATTCCTCAAATTGCTATTTTCGGATATCGGGAAAAATCACCAAGATATATGTGTATTATCAAACTGTGCGAAGGCCCATTTATTCTTGGAGAAGTGATAGATATCAAGAATACCGATATTAATGATCTAATTGGCAAAAAAGTAAACAAGGTAGTTAGAAAACAATCTAGATCGGCAAATACCACTTGGAAATATGGTTATAAATTCAAATTACTGGAGGATAAATAATGTTTAACACCACATGCATGCAGAGTTCAATCTTATTGCATCAAAAGGAATTTCCCGAAGATGCTTCATACAACTTACCTTATTTATGGAAATTGTCAGGACATTTAGACGTTCCTAAATTATCAAAAGTTTTAGAAAAAGTATTTAATATTCATGACGTATATCATATGTTCATCAAGGATGGTAAAAATAATCTAGATTGGAGTAAACACTTTATTCCTCAAGTAAAGAATATAGACCAAAACAGAGAAATATTTGAAAAGTCAGTTGTTAAAGACACGTATCGGCTTGCAAATCAACCCTTAGATGTCTTCAAATGGCCCTTAGAAGAAGCAATAATTTATCAAAGTAAATATATTAAAGACGAGTTCTTCCTGTTTTTAAATATAAGTCATGAAATATGCGATGTTTACAGTGCTTATCAACTTTTCACAGAGATAAATGATGGTTATAATCGGCATCTGTATTTTCAAAACAGCTCACAGTTTGAATCATCTAAGGCAATTAATAAGACAATTAACAAAAGTCGTGAAGAACGAGCTATAGGATATTTTAAGGAACGAATCAATAGTTTTAATTTAAGCACATTTAGTCAAGAGGGATTGGCAAATGGAGTAGAGAGCAAAAAAGTGCTTTACGAAAAGCATTCAGATTGCAAGCTTCCATTACACTTAATTCAGAAAATAGCCAATAAAAATGAAAAAGACATTTTCGAAGTTCTATTAAGTTTCTATTTAATTCTGCTAGCAAATTTAACCGGTAAACAGACAATCATTACTGGAATTCCAATCGCAAACAGACGTTCCGAAGATAAAAAAACACACGGTTGTTTTATTAACAACTTACCATTAATAATTAGATTGGAGAAAAATGAACCATTTTCTAAAGTATGTGATGATGCCAGCCAACAATTGCATAGGATACTGAAATACCAAAGATTTGATGTAAATACTCACTTACCAGAGTTATTCGGCAAGTCTTTAAAGAATATTGGTTTTATGAACAATTCAGTGACCTTTTACAAGCATGAAATAAATTTTGATCTAGCTGGATTAGACAGTAGTATTGTTCCAATCGAACATAGATATGCCATGTTCCCATTATCTGTTGAGTTTGAAGTCTTAGATAAGGATGTTATCATACATGTGCAATCTGAAGATACAATAGATGCACGACTAATTACAATGTCTTTTCAAAATATTATAAAGGCATATCAAGCAAATAGACTGACTTCAACATCAGAATATTCAATTTTATCACACGAGCAGAAAGAAAACCTATTCTACCTTGAAAACAGTAATTACTCTGCTAAAAAGGAATCCTCTAGCGCACTGGATAGATTTGAACACTCTGTCGCAAAGTTTCCCAATCAAATTGCTATAAATGATGAAAACAGTACCCTCACGTATTTACAATTAGATGAAAACTCAGATTCAATGTCAAATACATTATCAACGTATAATGAAAAATTCGTCGTCGTTTCTTTGGAGCCTAATGTTCATCTTCTAGAAGTAATACTAGCAATTTTTAAAGCTGGAAAAATATACGTCCCCCTTGATAAGAAAATGCCAGAATCCAGGAAGAACTTAATCTTAAAACAAATAAGTAATAGCCTAATTATAACAGATTATAATGATCATCTTTTCTACTCTTACAATCATATACTACTCCAAAAGTTAATCGAGGATTCCAGCCAAAGAAGAGAAATGATTTCAAAACAAAAAGAAAAAATAGCATATATTATATTTACTTCTGGGTCAACAGGTACTCCGAAAGGTGTACTTGTATCTCATGTGGCATTATCAAGTTTGCTCACATCACAAAGAACATCTTTACCTGTTCCACAGAAATCCAACTGGGTTTTATTTCATTCTTACAGTTTTGATTATTCAATGTTTGAAATTTTTGGTTCATTAGCAAATTGTGGGACTCTCCATATTGTCCCTCAAGAGACAAAACTTTACCCTGATCAATTCAGAAGGTTTATAAAAGAAAACAACATAAATATTTTAACTCAAACACCGTCATCTTTCCTCTCATTGCAACAATATGATATGACCCAACCAGACCAATTACAATCATTAAAACTAATACTGATTGGCGGTGAAGATGTTAAATTCTCTGATCTCAAACCCTGGACAAAGAAATATGGGTTTAGCAATTCCAAAATCTATAATCTATATGGAATAACAGAAGCCGCAGTTGTTTCTACTGCTCACTTAGTGACCGAAAAGGACGTAATGAACTCACGAGTAAATATTATTGGTCATTCCTTATCTCAAACTGTAATCTCAGTAAAAAATAACTTTGGACAAGATGTTATTCCTGGTTTTAAGGGGGAATTAATAATAACTGGTAATCAGGTTGCAAGCGGATATTTAAACAATCCAGAAGCAACTCGAACTGCGTTTAAGAGTAGTGTAAATTCCTATACCTTTAAATCGGGTGACTTAGTCAAGGTGTTGCCAAATGGTGAAATACAATATCTTGCCAGAATAGACAAACAGGTACAGATCAGTGGTCACCGTGTAGAGATAGGTGAAGTAGAAAATGCTTTTGATCAACTTAGAAGTGATATTCATTCATGTGTAATTGCTCACGATTTTGGAGAGAATGACAGAAGACTGATTGGTTATTACACAGCAAAATCATCTATTGAAGAGGGTATTATCATAAAGTACTTAAAAACTAAACTTCCTACTTATATGATTCCCGCATTTTATGTTTTTCTAGATGGTTTTCCTCTCACTGTTAATGGAAAAGTTAATAAAAGAAAACTTCCCTTGCCTGATAAAATTATGAATTCAAGTAGCCACAATATTAAATCTGGAATTATCAAAAAATCCAGTACGCTTGAACAAATAAGAGCGATTTGGTATGAAGTGCTTAATAATGATCATATCAGTAATGATGACAACTTTTTTGAAGCAGGAGGTACCTCAGTCTTAATCACGCAAGTTTACATTAAAATCCTGGAAAAATTTGATTTGAACCAAGATGAAATGAGTATGATCGATCTTTTCGACTATGCAACACCTGCAGAGCAAGCAAAGTACATTGCTAAGTTAAAGAAAGGATAATTTTATGACAAAATATGCAATTATTGGAATGTCAGGTAGATTTCCAGGTAGTAACAACATCGACGACTTCTTTAATAACTTGTTATTAGGTAAATGCAGTATTGAAAAGCTTAATGACACGCAAATTTCTGAAAGTCCTTTTTCAGGAAACAAGAAATTTGTCCCAGTTACTGCATCTTTCGATGATGCTGACTATATTGATGCCTCCTTTTTTAAAATGTCGCCATCTGAGGCCAGAGTAATAGATCCTCAGCAACGAGTTTTTCTCAAGTGCTGTTACGAGGCCTTAGAGGATGCGGCATGCTCTCCACAGAAATCCCCTAATCGCATCGGAGTTTTTGGTTCCTCTGCAATTAGTTCTTATTTGTTAAATAATGTTATGAAAAGTAATAAATGGACAGATATGTTTAACTATTCTAATTTTATTGGAAATCAGAACGATTTTGCTGCTACAAGAGTTTCCTATAAGCTTAATTTAACAGGTCCGTCACTGACTGTTCAGAGTGGGTGTTCTTCATCTATGGTTGCCATTTCTGCAGCATGCTCTAGCTTAAAAAATGGTCACTGTGATATTGCACTTGCTGGAGGTGTTAGTATAACTTATCCGAGAAATTCTGGGTATATTTATAACGAGGGAACACCGTTCTCATCAACTGGTAAAATTCGACCTTTCGATGATACTGCCAATGGAATGGTCAAAGGCGATGGTTGTGGAGTCATTGTTATTAAATCACTGGAAGATGCATTACGAGACAAAAATAGCATTTACTCAATAATTGATGGAATTGGCGTTAATAATGATGGCAATCGTAAGGTTGGTTATGCAGCACCTTCGATAAATGGTGAACGAAGTGCAATTAGAGAGGCAATAAAGAATTCCAAAATTGATTCGAACCAAATTGACTATATTGAAACTCACGGTACTGGTACTCCTTTAGGGGATCCCATTGAAATTCGTGCTCTATCTCAGGCATATAATCTTAAAAGTTCTTGTCAGATTGGATCTGTGAAGGCTAATATCGGCCATTTAGACTCTGCTTCGGGAATCGTTGGATTAATTAAAGGTTCATTAATTTTACATCATAATATTATTCCCAAAAGCGTTGGATTTAAAACTGCAAATAGCAATATTAATTTCGAAAAAGCAAACCTCTTCATTAACAATGAGGTTAACAATCCATTAGATCCTAAAACGACACATTATGTAGGAGTTTCTTCGTTTGGTATTGGGGGGACAAATGTGCACATTATACTTGAATCCGGTAAAAAGATGCATAGCTTGGATGACTACCAAGAGTACCTTATCCCATTATCATCAAAGAATGAAGTGGCCCTAAAAGAATATATAAACAGATTCATAAACTTTCTGAAGAGGCATGAACAAATCAGTTTGAAGGACGTTTCTAAAACACTAATCTATGGGAGAAGTGATTACAAGATTAAAAAAGTGTTTATTGCAGAATCAGTAAATACTTTACTTGAAAAGTTAGAAAATGATAATTTTGTTTCTTCTGAAGTTTTCGGAAGTTCCACCTATCAAGAGTGGTTCGCCGATAAATATTATGACTTAACATCAGTAAAAAGAAGTGGTGCTTTTATTTTCCTACCTAAACAACCTTTCAACGAGGATAAGTATCTACTTCAACCATTAAAATCAGATCACAATAAAGAAAATTCTTTAACAAATTACGATGATAAAGAAGCCGACATTAAACAAATGATCACACTTTGGAATGAAGTGTTAGGTACAAAGAACGTACATGATAATAGTGACTTCTTTGATCTTGATGGAGATTCGTTAATCGCTATTGACTTGCTTGAAAGAGTAAACAAAGTTTATTCTTCAAATGTCGAAACTAGTGAACTAATAAACAATCCTACTCCAAGCAAACTGTTGCACTTTATTATTGGAAAACACAAAAATAATCAATTTGATAATGTTCAGGAAATTAATTATTCTGGTTCGCAAGCTAAGAACTTATTTTTAATTCATCCTGCGGGTGGCAGTACGTACTGCTTTCATGCATTGATTAAAAATATGCAGCATGTAGGACTTAATGTTTACGCAATTTCCTATCCAGAGTCTTTAAAAACTAATTTATCGATATCTAAACTTGCCTCTTTATATATCAAACAGATTAGTAAAATTCAAGTGAAAGGGCCTTACATTATAGGAGGATACTCTTTTGGCGGCAATGTAGCTGTAGAAATAGCTCGTCAATTAGAAAAAGAAAAACAAAAGGTTCCAAAAGTATATCTAATTGACAGCTTAGTTCCGGAAGCATATTCATCAAAAACAATTTCAATAAAAAATTATCAATCGCTTTTTCCATTAGCTTGGACTCTTATGTCCGGAAATAATGAAGCGGCAAAAAAACTATTGAAAATGAACTTTTCCAATCATTCCTTCAATGAAATTATTAGCTTATTAAAAAGAAAAAACTTGATGTCTGATTCTTTAGAGGATAATAAAATTCGTAAACTGTTTGATATATGGGTAGACAACCATTCTGCATTAGGTCAACAGCCTACCTCTGCAATCAAGGCTGACATAATTTTATTTTCATCAACAATTGGCATGCCAATCAAAATATATAAACTAACCAAGATGTCAAGAACAAAAGGGGATGCCTGGCAAAGGTACACACAGGGAAATTTAAAGATATTACCCTGTCCTGGAAACCACTTTACTATGATGAGCGATGGCAAGAATCTCAAGGCATTAGCAAATCAATTTCAACAAGAGATGAATGTATTGGCCGGTAACAGTTATGACTTATAATACTTTTATAAATTGTCGCTCAAATCACATTACCTACATTACCAGTGGGAATATTTATTCCACATCTAATCTATCACAAAAATTTCGTCTTCTGCTTGATCAAGGAAAAATAGCCTCTGCTAATTACGTTAAGGTCAATTCAATGAAGAACAAAGGCCACAGGCAACAAAGTATCTTAGCAAGATTGATCTTGGATCAGATTTTAGGCCAGTTAAATATTAAAGACTATCTTTTCACTCAGGATATATTAGGATCTCCAGTTTTGAAAAGTTGTCCACTGTTTACAAGTATTAGTCATTCTAGATCTGTTGTAGTTGTAGCTTTATCAGATAATCCGGTTGGCTTAGATTTAGAATACATTAAAAACTATGAGGAAGTAATAAAACTATTCAGAAAAAGTGAGCAGTTTTATATTAACACTGCGGAAGATCTTGCTGGTATAAGTAACAGATTCGCACAAATTTGGACTTCAAAAGAAGGTTATTTAAAATATATCGGAATTGGATTACAAAGAAAATTAGACTCATTTTTAATCAAACCAATTTCTAAAAACCATTTTTTAATTATTGATCCTTTGAAAAAAAGAGGACAGTTTGTAAAATCCAGAACATTTAAGCTAAATAATTATTGTTTAGCATTAGTCGGAACCAATGTATCAAACGTAAAGTTCCAAAATTATTCTTAATAATTGATGTCTTAGGACGTCAAATGTAAAAAAATACCATAAGTCCATCGATAATAGTTCTATTACAGGTGAATTCGCTACGTTTTTTACCATAGACTGTAGCTTTTTTATAATTACTGTTGCAGAAGTTATAGTTCTTAAGCTAGGGGAAGCCAGTAGCCCTTTCCATTCTATTTTCGTTGAGAGAGCCCCTTGCACACAAACTTTTATAAAATATCAACAATTTTTTCGTCATTCTCGAAAGTGATACTTTTAACTTCCTTATAGGTATTCATACGAAGTTTAACAGTTTTAGTCTTTTTCGTTTCAATTTGGTATGGTTTTTTAGATTATCAAGTTGTTCAGACGCTTTTTTGCTAACTTTATTTAGAAAATTTTCTTTCATAGTAGATAACTCTTCTAATTGTTGAATTCTAAGTAACTGTTCGTTAAGGACCATTTGGTACATTTGAATTGCACTTTTAGCCCAGCGATTTTTATTACGTACTTCCTCATTAATAAAGGTCTTTATCCGCTCTTGACTAGGGTGCTCCTCATGGAACGTCTGGTAGTTTACTGGTTTTGAAATTAGATTAATAAAATCCGTTTTAAAACCATCAACACCCTTATCTAGCCAGAAGCGTTCAATATCAAAAACTGCTTGTCGAACTTCGGAATTTTTCAAGTTGAGATCAGGCTGACCAGGTGCAAATAAATGTAGATAATACTTTTTCCACGAGGAAACATAGGTTCAAGCAGGACCATCAAGGGCAGCCTGCTAATTATTAGGCTCATGGCCATCTACCGGATTATGCCAAATCTAAATATTCTTATTCCTTGTTAATACATTTTAATTTTCTTAAAGGAGCAAATTTTTTGACGTCTTGAATATATAATGAGTAAAGTGTTTAGATAGAGTAAAAAGAGGCCATAACTTAACAGTTGTGGCCTGTTTTTTGATGCTGTATAATTAAAGGGTTAGAACCGTGTCATTACTTAATGACATA
>OLQI01001971.1_pt1 | contig 11328 bp, 9 predicted proteins | sample 1672171 | NCBI WGS metagenome assembly OLQI01 (sample SAMEA3136655, study PRJEB25190) | human gut metagenome
CATAACCACTTCGTATGGGCTAAACTGTTTAACTTATTAGCCATATTTTATATAACCTCTTTTTCCTTATTTGATTTTGGCTTGAACACCTACAGCTTAAGGCAAAAGAGGCCTTTTTTATGTAATTTTTGCCGCCCACCCGCATATCAGATGGCTTTTTGTTTCGCACATTCCATTCGCTTCGCTCACGTACTCAACTAGGTCTAAAGACATTAAATTAAAATGAGAGCCCACAGCAAAACATAAATTTGTCACATTACCGGTATGTTTTTAAACATATCATCAGCTTTTAATGACATATTGACGTATTTAAAAATGGTGAAGTTAATATCAGTTACTGCATATCATAGCATCTTCAAGCTATATAAATTCTCTAGTAGTTACTAATGACTAATAATTATGTAACACAAGTTAACCGAAACATTTTCAGATAAGCTCACCTTTCGTTAAGCAATTATAATTATTTATAGTATCATCATAATGTTATTAGGGAGGAATATTTTATGGATACAAACTTCACAGATAAATATATAAAAAACAATTTAGAAAGTATAGAATTCGAAAGCGAAGACTTCAAATCAACTGAATTCAATAATGGTGTTTATAATTCGATACTAAAGTTAAAGATACTGAACGAAACAGGCAAAGCAAATGTATTGGCTTCTGCGAACTTCTTTATAGTAAATGGTAAAACTACTGATATAGTTGATGCAGCAGATAGTGAATCGGGTGATCTTTATTTCGTAGCAGAAAGCATGGTCAATTACTTTAAAATTAATCAATATAGTTCAATCGCAATTTTGGATAATTACAGTTTGTTTTCTTCTAAAGCTACAGTCGTAAGTAAAAAAATGCTATTTGAAGAATACATATTACCTTATTTTAAGGACAGAAGAATTGATTATATTGCTTTCTGCAATGCTGGCTTTGAATTTACTGATAATAAAATTAAACAACAATTTTTAGATGAGCTTTTTGATGACATGACAGTTATAAATACTAAAAAAACAATTAATGACGATTGGAAGAGTACAGTCAATTTAATAGATATGAACTATACTACAGAATTAGAAACTAACCCTTATTTAGAAGATGATGAAATAAGCAACGCGAACACTTCAGAATTAACAATTGACCCATTTATAGAGGAATACAAGATAGAAACAGGCAAAAAACTCCCTAAAAATTTTGAAGCAGATTATGAAAAGTATATTTTTAATGACGAACAGCAACTAAGTAATAGCATAAAAGAGCGAATAATAAACGTATATAAATTCAAGAAAAATATTTATTATTCTGAAGATGGTAGAAGAATAACTGTTACAAATGAAGATCGAAAAGAAATGGAGAATTTCCTAGATATCAAGAAAAGTTTTGAAAATATAGAGGAACTGTATAATAGGGTTACTTATTCATATAAAAATCTAATCAGTGGATTCTTATTAACAGATACTGCAACCAATTCTAATGTGACCGTAGGCGCATTTCTTTCTGACGGAAATATGTTTATTGATTATTTGGATCAAAAATGGTTGACACAATATATCCCAGAATTTAAAAATAGCTGGAAAAAGTTGTGTGCCTATACTTATGATAACAATTTAGGATATAGGCTTTGCTACAATCTTAGAAATTTTGATCAGCACCCACGTAATCATGCAGCTAGTCCAATTATTAGCGAGACAGTGGAAAAAATTGATGAAGATAGGGTCGAATACTACTTAAACATGTCGGGACTTTATAATGATAGACAAATAAGAAATAAAATGGAGAAAGATTTTTCTTATTTACAAAAAAGTGAAAATAATGAATTTTCCAAATATACACGAAACTATATGATTAACCTAACATTACTATATAATTTAGCTTTAACATATTTTTTCACTAAAAATATTGAAAAAATCCGATACATTTATAGTTACTTAAGTCGACGTAATTTCGACAGAGTTATGATAAAGTCGGTTGATGATTGCAATGAAAAAATAATAGGGACAGCTTATGCAAATGATGTAATTTCAACATTAGACATCGATGATTTTTTGCATTGCTTTGAATCTAAAGGCATTATTAATGAGCAAAACATTTTAGATATTAGGAATGGAAGATCCGATACTCCGAATTCGTATTTGACTCCTACCCAGATATTAAAAAATGTTATAAAAGAACGTTTCTTGTACACCGAATAGTACATTACCCTGGTTACCCATAGATAATTTCCCCTATTGTAATACTCACAGTTCCCTTTATAATCGGCCAAAATGCAATTGCCTTCGCTACCAACGAAGCTGGCGATGCATTAGACAACGCTATCTGCTCCACCCTTCCCTCTATGAAGAATATCTAGGCTAAGTCCATCCCTTATTTCAGAATACGGTGAAACAACGATTTCAAGAACCTGATGCCATTATACAAGCCACATCACTTCATATTACAGCACAGATAGGCAATCATTAACAATAAAAGCTGCGTCAATATCACTATATAAAATCCGGCCATTGATTTCTGAAATTCCAAGAATCAATGGCCGGATTTTCGTATCTCGGGCTAGAATGCTTTTACTATTTCCCACTTCTATTCAACAATGGTAGCACCGAGGCTGTTCTTAAAGTGGTCAAAGGCCCATTCATCACCGTGTGGTGTGAAAGTAGCAACGCCACGCTTTGGAATCGTCAGCTGGTAGTCAAGATTGTAGGCGCCAATGGCCGTATGTAGGACACAGATGTCGGTGCAGACACCACTAATCCATAAATTGGTAATATGGCGCTCGCGCAGGTAGTTATCCAGGTTGGTGTTTTGAAAGGACGAGTAGCGGTTTTTAGCAAACTGGTAGACCCGTTCGCTGTCCTGATGGTCCTGGAACCATTTACCAACTTTACCATAGAGAGTACGTCCTGGCGTTCCAATAATATTATGTGGCGGGAAGAGCTTAGATTCCGGGTGAAAAGGGTCATGCAAATGATGAGCGTCAGTAGGAAAAATAAGTCGCCATTTTTATAGAAATGCTCAGCCAGTTCCGTGAGGTAAGAATCAAGCTGCTGGGCGGTTTTGCCGACGGTCAGCGCACCGTCATTGGCAACGAAGTCATTGGTGTAGTCAATAATTAATAATGCTTTTGGCATAATTGGGCCTCCCAAACCTTTTCTACCAGTTTAGCACTTTTACTCTGATTAAAGGCTTTGAAAACGGCCAGCCTAATCAGCACATTAACTTTGACACTGCATTCGATATATTATTTTTTAGGTAATGGTAATTAACTGAAAGGTGCCTCGTTAAAACTAGTTCAGGCTTAATCTATACTTTAATGCTTTCGCTCAAAAGAAAATTTATTGGTCGCCCGTGTCCCCCACCGTGGGTTGCTGTGTAAAATGACTTCTACCTTGGCAATTTCCTTTAGGGGCACATAATCCGCGATATCCTTATTACTTCTAAGCTTCCCAGTTTCCTCATCCAAGTCATAGCGACCAACTTTAATTTCTGTTGGCAATTGATGATCCATTATGAAGGTATTCCAAAAACCGACATATTCTTCCCCAGTATTTGTCGTGATGCGCACTTTCTCGCCTAAAGGATAAGTCGTCCATTTACTAATATCAGTCGAGTATTCTTCGACCACGTCCCCGGTGAGATTATACTGAATAAATTTCATGAACTCTTTCTCCCTTCTTCAGTCTCCACACCTTGCGTACCTGGTTCATCTGCAATAGCCAAAAACACCCTTGAACCGCGTCACCATTTCTGGTCCACTCACCATACCGTGGAGTAATATCAAAAATTCTCTGCCAAGACTTTTCCTTAACGGGTTGTTGCTTTTGCTTGCTTAGACTAGCAAACCACTTTTCATCTCGTTCCCATTCTTCATCACTAGTCGCTGACGAGTAGTACCAATTATTTAAAACAAAATGCCAGCCTTCAAAATCACTTAAAAGTACTTTCTCTTCCGGAATATCAAACTCAATACATACCTCATCTGGATAAGTTTTGCACCACCGAAAGTCTGGGCGTTGATGACGATAATCATGACTCCGATACCAGGCCCACAACGGTGTGGTTACTTGATTACAAGGTTGGCCTGCCTTAGCTTTCAACTGCTTGATCATCCATCGATAGGCTAAGCGAAAATCAGAATATTGCAAATTTTCTGATTGGTTGGGATCACAGTAAAAGTAGCCTTCTTTTACCAACTGCTGGTATACGTTATACGGCTGAATGGTCCACATAATCATTATTACTAATGCAAAAATCAAAATTAGAACGAATTAAAGTATTCCTAAAGTTGTCGGAAACGTTAATACTAATGGAGTCAACTTTAATATTAGGATAATTATTATTAATTTTTATAGGAGCATTGGCTACTAAATCTAAGCAAACAGATTTTATATGTGAGATTTCTAAAATGTTTGCTACTTGAGTTTTAGTTAAGTTACTAACATCCAACAATATTTTAGCTGAAACTGAGTGTATATTATTCTGATAAAATACTTTATTCATTTTATTTCTTCCTATTCCTGGCTCATTCTTAGCCTAGTAACAATCTCATTAACAACATCATTAATTGTATCTAAATCTGTCACAAACCATTCACGTGGATGAATAATCTTTCCGTTGGGGGCCTTAATATCAATATCCAATCGATAATTTGCTAAGGCATGATGAATGGCTGTTTCCAAAGCCTCAGAATTCAAGTTACTTACTTGAAATTCCTCACAAATTTTTACAGGTCCATAAAGATAAGTAGGCTCATTTTTAGCATTAACGATTCGCTTTTCAACTGAGCCAGTCGTATACCCTACTTTATACAAAGCATGATCTTCTTGAACCCGCTGTACCTCAGGATTATTACTTTCAGATTTCAATACGTAAATGTAGCCAGTAACTTGACCAGGTTCCAACTCAAAATGATCATCGGGTTCAGTAACAATTTTTCCATTACGTCCGTACATTGATGCAGCTAGGCCATTCAGTAACGGTGTATTTTCGGTTCCATTTTCATAAATCACATGAAGGCGAGCATCAGTCTTTCGTTGACTCTTATTGTTAGTCAGTTTCTTTTCACCCACTGCCTCAATATATAGTAATTGGCCTTTCAATACATAAAAATGATGCAGTAGGATTTCGTAATTCTTAAACGGACGTAGTTGCCGCTTCCCGGATGCCAATTCAGCCTGTACCTGCTTAAATAACGGTTCATATTTTTCAAAATCATCTATATGTTGGCGCTGGGAAACACGCTCTGGCTGGTTTTCTTGTTCTCGTTTAATTTCATGAAGTTTTTTAGTGTCAAATAGCTTACTATTAACGGTTTGTTGGTTATCACCAAACAAGACAGAATTATCCCCAAGAATATCATCAAGAGAATCAAAGTCCTGCTTCTCACCTTTGACAGTATCCTCCAGGGTTAGCTTTTGACTCTCTATATTTAATAGGCCAAGCTCATCGTATGGCTTTAGCAACTCGATCATATCTTCATGGCTACGATATCCTTTCAGTCGATTGGCCATCCGTCGTTCAGTCATCCTTAACATATCCCGAGTTTTTTCTGGCTCTTTGCCACCATGTTGCTTAATCCATTCTTGAATTTCCTTAAAGTTCTCAATATCAGGATCAGTTGAAACAGCCTTTTTCTTTGACTTAGCTACCAGTAATTCAATAGCTTCTGGATCATTAAAAATATCTTCAAGAGAATGGATTTCGTTATTCACTTTCTTGCGCCCTCCTTGCTCGAAGATCTGCTAATTTGGCTAGGGCATAGGCCATTCGAATTTCTTCTTCATTATTAGACTCTTTGCTAGGCATTTTCCCATTTTCAGCAACAAAAACTTTTGCGTTCCGATACAGTTGAACTAGCTCATCTTCGCTAAAGTTATATTTTTTCGCATCAATGGAGCGTTCAATCAAGCGTAAAGTATTGCTGTCAATATTCTGGGACATCACATCGTAAGCGCGTTGGAATGGATTAATCGATTCAATCAAATTAATATCCAGGTCATCAACGTTAATGAATTTATCCGCCATCCGTAAGAACTGGTCGGAGTTACCCTTGCTGTCTTGGGTAGTTTCAACCTTAGCGTGCCGTAACACGGTATCAGCAACTGCGTACTGGCTAACCTCTTCAACCTCATCACTACTGAGATCAGGGTAACGAGTCATAACCACTTTCGGAACCAGCTCCTTATTCATCACCTCAGCGTCAACATTTGCTGCAATTCCTTGTTTAACTGAATCATCTTGTAAAATAGCTGCTTTAAGATCAGGCAGGTCATTTTCAATGATACTTTGAACCCGCTTTGAAGATGGCTCCTTCAAGCCCTTGATAAGAATATCGGCATCACCGGTTGGCTTTTCGTTCCTGTGTTGCCGCCGCTTCAAATGGATTTCTGGTGCTAGCACTTGTTCCATCAAAAGTGAAGCAGTAATTGCCTTCAGAATTTGGTTAACTGCGTACTCAACATCCCCATCCTTTGCGTCTGGCTGCTCAATCATATTAGTAAACTGTGCGTGATTCTTATTCGAACTATCACGGGTAACACGCCCAATAATCTGGACAATCTCGGTAAGTGAATGCCGGTAACCAATCGTTAAAGCCTGTTCAGCCCACGGCCAGTCAAAGCCTTCCTTAGCCATCCCTAAAGCCACAATAATATCAAGGTCATCCGGTCCACTCAATTGACGCAAGTAATCCTGAACTCGTTCACGACCATCCTCATTGACCAAGTTTGCAACCTTTAGCAGCTTACCAGTATGCTTATCCTTAATATAATCAATTCCGGTCTGTTCATCCTGAGATGCAACGTCACCAATTGCGTCATAGATTCGATCAACCTCATCGTACTTATCTTTAGTTGATTCACTTGAGTTTACGCTGGGAATATGAATAATCGTCTTCTTCGTAGTATCCAAAGCTTCATCAAGGGCATCTGTATAGCGTCCCTGATAAAACTTATAGTCAATCCCGAATGACTTTAAATACTTATACCCGTCCAATTGTTCATAGTATGTGTAGGTAACTTTATCAAATTGTTGCTCATCTTCTGGTGACAGAATTGGTGCCGAGTCACCACGGAAGTAGGATCCAGTCATCGCCAAAACGTGAGCAGATGAATTATGCATGATATTCCGCAAGGCCTCACCCAAAACTGAATTATCTTCAGAAGAGACATGGTGGAACTCGTCAATTGCTATCATCACATTATCAAAAGCATGGTCATCTGCTACTTTCTGATACGCAAACCGCAACGTGGCGTGGGTACAGATCAAGATCCGGCTCCCCGGGTCTTTCAAGAAGTCTAATAATTTCTGAACTTTACTTTCCTGCCCGCCGTTTAAAGTTAAGTCGTACTGTGGATCAACACGCCAATCCTCATAAAAGCCGTACTCCACCAAGTCAGTATTCTTAAAGGAACGGCCAATTGAGCGCTCTGGTACAGCTACGATTACCTTTTTAACTCCTTGATTAGCAAGCTTGTCCAGAGCTACAAACATCAACGCCCGTGACTTACCTGACGCAGGTGGAGCCTTAACCAAAATATATTTAGATTTACGGTGTTGGTAGACGCGAGCTTGCATCTCACGCATACCTAACTCATTGGTATTGGTACTCTTCCCAGTTTGGTGGTAGTTTACTTGAACTATATTTTTATCTTGCATTACTTTTCTCTCATTCAATTATTGATAGTGCTTGTTTGTAGTAGTTTTCATATGGTTTTAGGCAAAGCAATATACCCGCAGCTATAAAACTCTGAATAATATTTGTTGTGTTCGGCATAATCCTTCCCAAAAACTCTTCTGGACTTACTGAAAATTTTTCAATAGATTTTAAGCGACTATTAACATCTTTTCCTTTAAATATTGCATGCTCAGCATCATAGTAGAAGTCCAGATGGGATGATGCATTTCTAATGCACTTATCTATTAAATCTGTTAAAAAGCTCCAATCAGTATTAGATTGCGTCAACCTATTAATTAACGATCCAGCACTTTCAAAATATATATTCTCAATATTAAATTCCTGATTATTCAATAGTCGATCCACACAAACAAGACGCACTAAAATTTTCTTGTCTAGCTCAAACGCCATTTTGAAATCCTCAATTTCCATATTAGCTAACACTTGTTTTGAGAAAGTGGGATTAATATCTCTGCTTTTTATATAATTTGATGTTTCTAGATGGTGGCCTATATAACTGTCATATGCTTCTTTGTCTGCAATCAATCTGTTGTTTGTGGTTCCTAAAATGAAAGATGCAATTAACTCTGAAGTTTTGTCCTTATTCATATTAAAAGCCTCATCAAAAAGAATATTAAGTTGTCCTGTAATCCTCTTCAAGTCGTCTTTAGCGATATTGTCATTATTAAAAATTTGTTGGTAGTCTTTTAAAAATTGATCTGGACTATTTATCATTTTTATTCACCCTTTCACTATACATATCAAGTAACAACGCCAAGCGCTCATTATCATCTTTGAATGGTCGATTTCGATATGCTCGATCAACAACTTGGTCCAATTCTTCATGAGCAGCTTTAAGTCGTGGATTCATTGGCTTTGGATTTTTAGCAGCTAACGGCGAGCCGTATAGTTCAGCTAAAGTACCACCCTCTTCATCACGAATATCTAAGATTTTCCATACCAAGTCTTCAATTTCATTTTTACGACGAGTGGATAATTTTGGAACCGGAAAAGTGTTATACACAAGTATCGCCGAATACCTAAAATCATTTTTTAACCTGCCACCAACAGTTTTTAGCCAAATCATTTGCATTCGTGACATAAGAATTCCCATTAACCACAAAGGCGCATCATAGATAGCATTAGCTGAATTAGCAATGACTGTATTTGGTTGAACCATATCCAATGGTGCATATAATCTATTTCCGGAAGTAACGCATGGCACAACAATTGCATTTGTTGGCTTCCACCGAACTTCTGAAAAACGATATGGTTCTTTTGCCAACTCACGCGTTGTTGTACGCTTACTCTTTAGCCTAAAAGACTTAACCTTATTTATCCGATCAATAACTATCGGATTGGCTTTTAATCTTTGGTATTCTTCATAGTCAATCCACAAAGTGTAACGGTTACTACTATTAAGTAATTCTCGTGAACCCATGTAATACTTAAAATTATCTTTTAACTCTGGATACTTGTTTACAGCATTGTTATATTCCTCATCGGAGAATATTAATCCACCATCATCACGTGGTGTACTTCCTAACAACATTTCTGGCAATTCAAAGAGAGATTTATGTTGTGCAGTAACAACCGTATCATCTCCTGATAATAAATAAGGAGATATATGTTTCACCTTCATATACGTCGTATTATCAAAAATCTTTTTTGTTAAATCATTATTTGACTTATCAGATAAACCAATGATAGAGACAATTACACCAGCATTATGTTTTGCATTATTATTCCATTTGAAAGATGTATAGGCAAAAGTTATTTGAACTTTCTGTAATAAATGAGTCCATAGTGTTGGTACCTGTACACCCTGGGAAATAGAATTTGTAGTAACAAATGCAAATTCTGATTTAGATTTATAGATATACTCAGAAGCTAATTCGAACCAACCACTAATGTAGTCAAAATATCCACTTCCTTTTACTCCTTCAAAAATACCTCTGATATCGCTTTTCTGTTCCTTACTTTGTAATGAATAACCTAAATATGGCGGATTACCAAACAAGTAAACTTCATCATACTTGCTATGTGGTAACACTTCATTCCAATTAATTCGTAAAGCATTTCCACACACAATTGCACCCGCATGTTGCAGTGGTAAAGTCGGCCGAACCGCATTATCGATTGTCTTACGAAGCTGAATATTCATCTGGTGCTCCGCAATCCACAAAGAAAGGCGGGTTACATCACAAGCAAAGTCATCAATTTCAATTCCATAAAACTGATCCAGTGTCACTGACGGCACATACATTGTAGCGATTCCCATCCGGTTAAGCTCTTTAAGAATTTCAATTTCAAGCTGACGTAATTGCTTGTAGGTAATAATTAAAAAGTTCCCTGAGCCACAGGCCAGATCCATAAACTTAATCTTGCCGATACGGTCGTAGAGCCTGTTAAGTTTATTCTCGTTTCCTTTTGCATCTTCAAATGCTTGCCGTAAATCGTCCAAGAAAAGTGGTTTAATCACTTTCATGATGTTCGGCACGGAAGTATAATGCATTCCCAGGTGGCTCCGACTATCTTCACTAGCAACCGCCTGAATCATCGACCCTAAAATATCAGGATTAATGTGGTCCCACTCCAGCTTTTCTCCAGCATCGATAATTAATTTACGAGAATGCGCGGTAAATTTGAGGTGCTCGTGTGGGTCCTTAAACAGGTCACCATCGACATATGGAAAGTCTGCGAGCCAGCTAGGTGTAGTGGCTGGGCGATTAGCAATATCCACATCTAAGACACTGAATAGCTCATTAATAAAACTATCCAAGTTGCTTCCATCCTGCTGGGTTAACTGCTTCAGTCGATTTGTAAACAAGTTCTTTGTAAAAATATCTGTATCTTCTGCAAACAGACAAAAGAGTACACGAATTAAAAACAGATTTAGTCCGTGACGTGTTGCGTCCGGGTTATCTTTAACTACAACGTCATACAGTTTGGCAAACCGTTCCGCCGCACGAATATCAGCCGGATTTTCATTGTCAAAGTCAGCTTTCTCTATCCCATTCCAGGCTAAAAAAAACTCAAATTTCTGCGGCAGCCGTTCAAATTCAACATCCAATGTATCGCCAGTCTTGGTATCTTCTGCTAAGACATTCTGAAAATCCGTCACCATTAAATAACGCGGTTTAGATCCAAGTGCGCTAACTTTAGCTTTTAGATTAACAAAATTTTGCATTAGGTCGCCGGTCACTTGTTTGTAATAAAGACGGTTTTTTAAGAAGACTTCACCCGGCTCTTTAGCTAGATTATTAGTCCCATTCCGTAGCTTAGTAATAGTTGCTTTCGGAAAGTCGTACACACTTAAAAAGTCATAGATAAACTCGTCACGATTATCCTGGTTAATAATATCCGTAATGCGGTCTTCAATTTCTGTAATTGCCATTTTTCATTCTCCTAATTTTCAAATTCTTTTTTGCTTTGAACTTGAAAGTCAGGTTTCAACTGGCGTACAAATTTTTGTGCCCGCACGAAAAAAAGCTAGTCCAACTACCAAAAGTTGAACTAGCTCATTACAAAAAAAGAGTTCACTCCACCTTTAAAAAAGGTGTGCAAACTCAGGCCTAATTGCTTGACAAAAAGGCGTTGACCTAAATAATCAACGTGCTGTGCTGTGCTGTGCTCATAATTTCTCTTCTTTCAAATTATATTTA
>OLQI01001972.1_pt1 | contig 11321 bp, 10 predicted proteins | sample 1672171 | NCBI WGS metagenome assembly OLQI01 (sample SAMEA3136655, study PRJEB25190) | human gut metagenome
TGGCGACCTGTTCGATCGTCCTGGTCCCCGACGGATACGAGCCGCGTGACTCAGTCAACAGCCTGACGGCCTTCGCCTTGAACTCCGGCGTGTATCTCGTGCCCTTTGCCATGGTCCCATCATCTCCCATCGAGTTAAGGGCAATGCGGAACAAAAATCAGTTCATATCAGATTTTCGTCCGATTTTGGTGATGGTGGGGTTGGGCCTGGGAAAGCAGGGGTGAGCCCAACCGGAATCAGACAGAAATGGGCCAAATCTGTCCGATTCTGGGGATGTGGGGATTCTGGGAATGGAGGGCGGGCTTATATTAGCGGGCTAGTAGCCACGCACGCGGAAATTGGTTTCGGCTGGCATAGGGTCGATCTCGTCGACCACGACGTAGCTCACTTCGCTCCACTTCGGGCCGAGTTTCATCCGCGAGATCAGCACGGCCACGTCGCCGCGCGAGCCTTGCGCCTCAAGCTCCACGTCGCCGTTCATCAGGTTTCGCACCCAGCCGGTAAGCCCGAGTTTCAACGCGGTGGTCACAGTGAAATAGCGATATCCGACGCCTTGCACCATGCCGCTCACCACGGCATGGATGCGCACCTCACCGCGCACCACCCGTTTAGCAGAATCACGTCGATCATCACGAAAATCCATACTCGTCTCCGCAGCTCATTCGTGCCTCATCCGCGTGACCCGGTAATTCCAGTCAACAGCACAAGCCAAACCGCACAAACCGCACAGCACAGCATCCACGAAGCCTCAGATAAACGCTCTTTCACCGAAAAATCCCGGTACCCACACGCACGATGGCCGCACCCTCAGCGATAGCGAGCTCCATGTCGCCGGTCATGCCCATGGAAAGCTCCGTGCAATGCTCGGTGCCGGACGCAAGAATCTGGTCGCGGGTTCTATGCAGATGCGCGAAGCCGGATCGGATGGTGGTTTCGTTGTCCACGTGTGCGCCGATGGTCATCAAACCGCGCAATTCCAAGCCACCCATGTTGCCGATGCGCTGCGCGAGGTCGATGGCATGGCTGGCCGATCAGCCGGATTTCGACGCTTCGCCGGATTCGTTGACTTCCATTCGATGGTGTCGACGAATGGCAGGATCTTGCCGATCTTGTTGGATTACAGCTGGCCGATCAGGTGAAACGGGATCACGCCGTTGCGTGCAGGATTCCACGCCGAACCAACAGCGTCAGCCGAACCATCACCATCCGCACCGACCCCACCTCGCGCACCGCCAATCGTCTCGTTCGCCAGGTCCTTATGGTCCATGTATGCCGTTATTACTCACCTACCGTTCGTCCGTATGTTCCACTGCCCGTTCGTTCCACGATACTACCGTTATGGTTTACCATTCTCATGTTTCCTACCCCTACGGTATTACGCGCCGCATCGCCTGCCAAGCGACGTTCTCAAAGGGCGTTCCGTCAACATGCTCGCAACCACATGCCACGTCACCAGCCGCCAACGAAAAAGGGCCGAACCTCAGTTCGACCCTTCATCCGTTAAGCAACGCTCAGCCGCCTAAGCTCACTCGCTCAGGGAGCCCGGCGTGTCCGGGGCAGCCGGAGTCTCCGGCGCGGCGGAACCAGCAGACTCAGTGGAGTCACCAGACTCAGCGCCAGCCGAACCAGCATCAGCCTCAGCACCCTCACCAGCATCGAACGCCTCACCGGTGAAGGTGAACTCGCCCAGAATGCCTTCACCTTCCGCATCGACCTTCACGCGCTGACCGTCTTCGAGATCGCCCATCAGGATCTTCTCGGAGATGGCGTCCTCGATGTCGCGCTGAATCACGCGGCGCAGCGGACGGGCACCGAGCAGCGGGTCGAAGCCCTTCTGCGCGAGCAGGTCCTTGGCGGCGTCGGTGAGTTCGAGCGACATATGACGGTCGAACAGGCGGTCGTTGAGCTGCTTGACGTCCAGATCCATGATCTGGCGCACCTGCGGCTCGGTGAGCTGCTTGAAGACGATGATGTCGTCCAGACGGTTCAGGAACTCCGGGCGGAACTGCTGCTTCAATTCGGAGCTGACCTGGTCCTTCATGCGCTGGTAGCTGGACTCGTTGTTGGCACCCAGGTTGAAGCCCGTGTTGGCGGCCTTGGCGATGTCTCGCGTACCGAGGTTGGTGGTCAGGATGATGATGGTGTTCTTAAAGTCCACCTTGCGGCCCTGACCGTCGGTCAGGTGGCCGTCATCGAGCACCTGCAGCAACGTGTTGAAGATGTCCGGATGAGCCTTTTCGATCTCGTCGAACAGCACCACGGAGAACGGCTTGCGGCGCACCTTTTCGGTGAGCTCGCCGCCTTCCTCGTAGCCGACGTATCCCGGAGGCGCACCGAAGAGTCGCGAAGCCGCGTACTTCTCGGAGAACTCGGACATATCCACGCGAATCAGCGCGTCCTCATCGTCGAACAGGAATTCGGCGAGCGTCTTGGCCAGCTCGGTCTTGCCGACGCCGGTGGGGCCGGCGAAGATGAACGAACCGGACGGGCGCTTCGGGTCCTTCAGACCCACGCGAGTACGGCGGATAGAGCGGGACAGGGCGGAAACCGCCTCGTCCTGGCCGATGATGCGCTTGTGCAGTTCGGCTTCCATGTTGAGCAGTTTCTTGGACTCGGCCTGAGTCAGCTTGAACACCGGGATACCGGTGGTGGAGCTGATGACCTCGGCGATCACGTCCTCGTCCACGACCATCTTGACGTCGGACTCGCCTTCGCGCCAGGAGTCTTCCTTCTGCTTGCGATCGGCTTCCAGCTTCTCCTGCTTGTCGCGCAGTTCGGCGGCCTTCTCGAAGTCCTGGCCCTTGATGGCCTCGTCCTTGTCGGCGGCGATCTTGGCGATCTTCTCGTCGAGTTCCTTGAGCTCAGGCGGGGCGGTCAGGCGCTTGATGCGCAGGCGTGCACCGGCCTCATCGATCAGGTCGATGGCCTTGTCAGGCAGGTTACGGTCCTGGATGTACCGGCTGGACAGCTCTGCGGCAGACTGCAGCGCGCCATCGGTGATGGTCACGTGGTGGTGGTTCTCGTAACGGGAACGCAGGCCCTTCAGGATCTCGATGGTCTCGGCGATGGTCGGCTCGTGCACCTGAATCGGCTGGAAACGGCGTTCCAGAGCCGCGTCCTTCTCGATGTACTTGCGGTACTCGTCGGTGGTGGTGGCACCAATGGTCTGGAGCTCGCCACGGGCCAGCATCGGCTTCAACATGTCGGAGGCACCCAGCGCGCCGTCAGCCGAGCCGGCGCCCACGATGGTGTGAATCTCGTCGATGAACAGCACGATGTCGCCACGAGTCTTGATTTCCTTCAGCACCTTCTTCAGGCGCTCCTCGAAATCACCACGGTAGCGGGAGCCGGCCACCATGGAACCGAGGTCCAGCGAGTAGACCTGCTTGCCCTTCAGGGTTTCCGGCACGTCGCCGGCTTGGATCTTCTGGGCCAAGCCTTCGACCACAGCGGTCTTGCCCACGCCGGGCTCGCCGATCAGCACCGGGTTGTTCTTGGTGCGGCGGGAAAGCACGACCATAACGCGCTCAATCTCGTTGGTACGGCCGATGACCGGGTCCAGCTTGCCTTCAGCGGCTTCGACGGTCAGGTTGCGTCCGAATTGGTCGAGGATGGCGGAACCGGATTTGTTCTGTTTGTCCGCCACGCCGCCGGCGTTGGCCAGTTCGCCTTTGCCGTCGCCAGTGCCGGAGTTGCCGCGAATCATATCGATGGTCGCGCTCCTGAGCTCACCCAGGTCGACGTCCATCTTGATGAGCACCTGGGTGCCCACGCCTTCGCCTTCGCGAATCAGGCCGAGCAGGATGTGCTCGGTGCCGATGTAGCTGTGGCCCAGCTGCAGGGCTTCACGCAGCGAAAACTCCAACACCTGCTTGGCGTGCGGAGTAAAGGGGATGTGCCCGTTCGGAGCCGCGTTGCCCTTGCCGATCATTTCTTCAACCTGCTTGCGGGTGGCATCCAGCTCCACGCCCTTCGAGGCGAGTGCCTTGGCGGCTACACCCTCACCTTCGCGGATCAGGCCGAGCAGCAGGTGTTCGGTGCCGATGTAGTTGTGCTGGAGAGTACGCGCCTCTTCCTGCGCCAACACGATCACGCGCCGTGCACGGTCGGTAAACCGTTCGAACATGCTTGTCCTTCCTCAATTGACATTCCGTCTTACTCTACCGATTCACGATGACGTTTATTCATCGGATTCCACGAATTGCGCCGTGAGAGGAGAAGAAAACGATATGCTGGTTCTAGATTCACCCGTAGTCGATTACAAGGAGGCTCGAAATGAGTGAAGCTGCAACCAAGCCCGACATCGTTGTCGGTGTGGATGGTTCCGATGAATCCTTTGCCGCGCTGAAGTGGGCGCTTGAGGAGGCCTCGTTAACCGGTCAGAGCGTCAACGCCGTGTTTGGCTGGACGCATTCCTGGGATATGGGGTCCGAACCGGACAGCGACGAGGCCTGGGCCAAGGTCCGCCACGATATTGCCAACGAGCTGCGTGTGTGGGTCGACAAGGCCGCTGCAGGCATCGACTTCGATCCGGCGAATCTGAAGCTCACCTCGGTGAAGGCCTCCGGTACTTCGGCCCTGCTGCAGATCGGCCATGATTCGCAGCAGATCGTGGTCGGCCGCCGCTCGCTGAGCCGTATGGCCCGCTGGTTCATGGGGTCCCTGTCCGCTTCGCTGGCCGAGGCCGCCGAAGTGCCGGTGACCGTGGTGCGCATCGCCGGCAGCGAGGATGAGACCGTGACCGAGGCCATTGCCAACGCCCTGACTCCGGGAGACAAGCCCGTTCACTACACGCAGCCTCAGCCGGTGGTTGAGGAGGCTCGCCGCCCGGTGGTGGTTGGTGTGGATGGTTCCGAGACTTCCCGCCGTGCGTTCGATTTCGCACTGGAAGAAGCACGACTGCACGACGCGCCGCTGCATGTGATGTTCTGCTGGCAGCTCAAGGATTTGGGCGTTATTCCGGGCTATGAGAACGCCGTGGCACCGGTGAAGGTCGGTCAGCGCCGCGCCGAGGAGATTCTCTCTGAGCTGATGGCCAAGGCCCGGATTCCCGATGGCGTCAAGGTCAGCACAAACGCCTTCCATATTCCCGCATCCAAAGGTCTGATCGCGGCCTCGCGGTACGCCAGCCATCTGGTGGTCGGCTCGCGTGGCCTGTCCGGGCTGGACGCGCACTTCCTGGGATCGGTGTCCCGCCAGATCGTGAACTTCGCCGAATGCACGGTGACCGTGGTGCACTGATTCACCAAAATCGGCATGGAGTGCTAACGCACGCCTCGGTGATGGGCTTGCAGGGAGGAATTCTTTATTCCTGCAACCCCATCACCATCTACTTTTCGCGGAATTCGGAGTTTATTCCTCGTCCGCCCTGTTCTGGCGCAGCTGCTCAATGAGATCGATGACGGTTTCGAGTTCAGGAGTCACATCGTCTGAAGGACGAACGTTATCCTCTTCGTCGTCCATCTCATCATCCTCATCATCATCGGCAACGGTGTTGTTGAGGATATCCTCTTCGGTGGCCTCGTCGTCAGCATCAGACTTGGAATCGTCGCTGGAATCAGCTGCATCAACATCCACAACGGAATCAGATACGTTCTGTGCAACGGACTCATCACCGGCAGACTGGGATTGCGAGGTCCCGTCGCCTGCCGCCTCCTCAGCGGGCTCAGTATCGACGGCGTTCCCGTCAACAGTCTTCTGTGCTTCGATATCATCACCGGCAGGCTCGCCTGTCTTGTCGGTTTCGCCTTCGGCCTCGTCCTGGGCAGCCGGCTCCTGCTTGCGCGGACGGTTGGCCACCACGTCGATATGCAGATCGTCGAAAGCAGGCTTGGACTGCACCCACAGCTGGCTTGGCTCGGGAGGTTCGATTTCGGAATGCTCGCCGCAGCCGTGGTCCAAGGAAACCACGCGGCCGTCATCCGGACTCCACTTGTTGGCGCACACGCCGAACATACGGTCGAGCTCGCCCGCGAGCGGCACGAAGAAACCACAGGTGGAGCACAGGTTGCCTTCGGCGGTTTTGGTGCTCAACGCTTTGGGGCCTCGCGGACCTTCATACCAGCGCTTGGCAGCCTGCGCGCGGCCCAGCGAGGTCAGCACGTGACGGCGGGTCAGTCGGAAGGTCTCGACGGCGTCGTTGACATCCTGCAGCGAGGATTCCTCGACTTCGCCTTCCTCGATGCGCTCGTCATCCGGATCGGTACCGATCGAATCGGTGGGAGCCAGATCCGTGGGCTCAAGGCGATCCTTCCAAGGAATCCACTTGGGCGGCATCAACGCGTCCTCAGTGGGGATCAAGGAGGATTCGTTGACGGTCCAGGAGTCGATCTCCTCGTCGTGATACAGCGTCACCGACCATTGCCATCCTTCGTAGCCACGGATATTCGCGGCGAAGCGGAAGTCAGTGACGTGATCCTCAAGATCATATGAGGTAACGAAATCCCCCACCTGATCGCTCTCGCCGGCCACTTCGAGCAGCACGGCGCGCGCGATGGCGTGAGGGTCCGGTGTCACGATGGTTTCGGTGGTATCAGTCATAGATCAGATCAGTCCTGTACATCGAATTGATCCGCCACCGCACGCAGCAACGTGGCCAGCTTTTTGCTGTCGGCAGCAGATGGGTAACGGTGACGGCGCAACGTATTGCCGGCCGCATCAAGCATCTTGATGAGGTCCTCGCAGATGGCGGCCATGTCATCCGCCTTCGGGCGGGTGGCCTTGACCAAGCTGGGAGCGGAGGCGATCAGGCGAACATCCATGGCCTGCGGCCCACGACGGCCGTCCACCACGGAATACTCCACCTTGGCCCCCTTGCGCAACGTGGTGACGCCAGTGGGTAGGGCCTGAGCCGGCAGGAACACGTCCTTGCCTTCCTCACTGGTGATGAAGCCATAACCCTTGGCTGCGTCAAACCAACGAACTCGACCGGTGGGCATTGCGAACCTTCCTTAATCCTCAATGGAAATAGTAAACCGAAGGTACAGTTTACCTCACAGGGCTTGACCTCACGCTTTGGGCTGAGTCGCCTGAGTCTTACGCTCAGAGCTGAACCAAGAAGTCTTCTGTTTGGCGTCCTTGGTTTTGCCGGTGGACTGCTTGGGCTCAGGAGCGGCGATCTGCTCAATCGGCAGCACCACGGTGAAGGTCAGGCCTCCCCCATCGGTGCCGGTGGCGCAGATAAAGCCGTGATGTGCTTTGACCACGGATTGCGCGATGGCCATGCCCAAACCAGTACCGCCCTTTTCGCGGGCACGGGATGGGTCCGCGGTGTAGAAGCGTTCGAAAATCTTCGAGCGCGATTCAGGCGGCACGCCGGGGCCATGGTCCACGAAACGCAATACGGCATATCGATAGCCGGTCTGCATCGAGGCACCTACTTCGGCAGCGTCGATGAACCGCCGCATTGACGCGTCGCTGGCGGGCATGCGGGCGAGCTGTCTTGGATCGATGGCGGCCGGCATCACACCGAGCGCGGCTTCAGCGGGCGAATCGGCAGGCGTGTAGCGGTGGATGTTGCCCACGATGTTGGTCACCACCTGGCGCAGTCGAGAGGCATCACCGGGCAGTACGACCTCAGGCCAATCGTCTTCGGCAAGGCTGAATTCGGCGGGATGGTTCAAATCGCGCGCCGGTTCGAGGGAAATCTGCATGCGGCGAACGGCACGGTCCGGGTCGAGCGCATGCAAATCGTCGACGGCGTCGGTGACCAGCGACGAGAGTTTCACCGTGCCGGTCATATCGATGCCGCGCCCCTCATCGAGACGGGCCAAAGACAGCAGATCCTCAACAAGAACAGTCATGCGCTGGCTGGACCGTTCGATATGTTCGATGGACTCGTCCGCACGCTCCAAGGCACCAGGCATATCGCGCTGCATCTTATACAGCTCCGCATAGCCATGGATGGCGGCCAACGGGGTGCGCAGCTCATGGCTGGCGTCGGAGACGAACCGTTTCATCTTGTCGGTGGTCTCCTCCTGCTCATGGAAACTGGATTCTATTCGGGTGAGCATGGAATTCAGCGAGGCGGCCAGAGAGCCGACCTCGGTGTTTTCCGGCGCGGAAGGAATACGTTGGCTCAGGTCGCCGGCTGCAATTTTCGCGGCGGTCTTCTCGATGCGCTTCAGCGGCGTCATCGTGTGCTGGATGATCAGCGTGGACAGGGAGCCGCCGAGCAGCACCACGGCGATGCCGACCACAATGCAGTATCGGGTGAGTGTGTTGACGGTGTCGATTTGGTCGGCCAGCGACAAGCCGATGTACACCACGGCACGGTCCTTGCCGTTTTGTTGGAAGGTCACCGGCAGAATACGCCATGGTGCCCTCGCCGTGACGATGGCGGCATGGTTGGCATTGGCAGTGGGGTTGGCCAGTACCTTGGTGATGGTGTCAGAGGAATTGGAGTTTCCGTTGGCCGGATCGTTCTGGCTGTCCGCACTGTCGGACTGCACCGTGATGATCTGCTTGGCCACCGCCTGCGTAGTGAATGCCTGACCGAGCGTGATGCCATTGGTATCGCCATAGGTAGGCAGAATCGGCACCGATACGATACCGTCCTGCATCTGCGGCATCAGCGGGGTCACGACCAGAGGATTGCCTTCTTTGTCTTTGGTTCCGTCGGTGTATTGAATCTGCAGAAAGTACGAGTTCGGCCCCGATGAGTCATTTTTTGACAGCAGATCGATATTGTTGACCACCAGTTGGCTTTGCGAGCTTAACTGGGTGTCGGTTTTCTGCAGCATGTAGTTGTTCACCAACGCGCGGATGGAGAAGGAAATCACCGACACGCCGATGAGCAGCACGGCGATGGTGCAGGCCACCAGCTTGCTGCTCAACGAGATACGGTCGATATGCCGCATCAGCATGTTTTTCTTACGCTCGCGCTGCTCTTGGAAATGGGCGGCGAACGGCGACATTGCAGGCATGGGATTCGTGTTCGGGGCGGCGTTCGGCGTGCTGCTCGGCGGTACGCCGCCTGACTGCTTATCGGGGATACTCATGAGATTGCGATACGTTATGGATGGAGGCGATTAGTTCTTCGGTTCGCGAATCATGTATCCGATGCCGCGCTTGGTTTCGATCAGCGGAGTCACCTTGCGCTTGCCGCCTTCGCCGTCGTCGACCTCGATGCCGTCGACTTTCTTGCGCAGGTAGGAGATGTACGATTCGACGATGGCTGCGTCGCCGCCCCAGTCGTATTGCCAGACATGGTCGAGAATCTGTGCCTTGGACAGTACTCGGCCCTCGTTGTCCATCAGGTAGCGCAGCAGCTTGTATTCGGTAGGGCTCAGGTCAACCGGCTGCCCTGCACGGGTCACGTCGTGGGAGTCCTCGTTGATTTCCAAGTCGGCGACGCGAATAATCGGATCGTCTTCCACCTGTTCGCGGGTACGGCGCAGAATGGCGCGGATGCGAGCCACGACTTCCTCGAGGCTGAACGGCTTGGTGACGTAATCGTCACCGCCGACGGTCAGGCCCATGATCTTGTCTTGGGTGTCGTCACGAGCGGTGAGAAACAGCACAGGGGCGTTAATGCCTTCCTGGCGGATGCGACGGGTGACGGTGAATCCATCGATGTCAGGCAGCATGACGTCCAACACGATGAGGTCAGGCTGCACTTTTTCGATAACCTCAATGGCTTCGGAACCGGAAGCGGCGGTGTTTACCTCGAATCCGGCGAAGTGCAGGGAAGCGACCAGCAGTTCTCGGATGGACGGCTCGTCGTCGACAACAACAATCGATGCTTCAATAGGCTTACTCATGCTTCCTAGAGTGTCGCGCTCTTCTGGGCGTTTCCTGAATGTCATCTTGGAGTTCGGCCTTGGAATCCTTCTTGATCTCCTTGCGCCGATGAATCACCACCATGACCACGATGATGATGACCAGCGCCACCAATACCACACCCATGATGATTATGCCTACGATCACCGTGGACGATGAGGTGGAGGCTTTTTTGGATTTCACGATTTGATCCATCATTGCCGTTGCCGCGCCAGACCAGCTCGGCGGGTTTTCCAGTAACGGCTGCTGTGCGGCTTCGGATAGCTTATCGACGGTTTTGTTATCGAGAAGCCACTTATCGGAGTTCTTGGACACGACGACCACCAGGTTGCCGTCATTCGAGGCCACGGCAAGCATCACTGTGTTCGGCTTGGGATTCATGGACTCCATCACGGTTGCCGCCCAGTCTCCCGGTTTCTGTTGACTATTGAAACTGGAAAGATACAGCAGATGCACGTGTACACCGGTTTCCTTCTCGGTTTTGGCGATGGCATCCGTGACTTCGGCCGCATGGGAGCCCAGGAGATTTTCCGTATCCGTGATGTTCTCGGTGATGGTCACGCCGCTGTCGGTGCTGCTGCTGGAGCTGTCAGAGCTGTCGCTCGAGTTATCCCCATAGGCATTTGCGGTTATCCACATTGCGTTCATCGCTACTGCAGCAAGGGCGCAAATGGCGCAAACAAGCCATTTTCGGACCATATTCCCGAAGGCCGAATAGGACGGCTCCGAAGCTAGGACCACAATAGTTGTTTTTCCGTCTTCCCGATTCGTTGTTGACATATCCTCCACCTTAACGGCCGGTATTGGCAATCGGCCGCCATACATACCATTAACCCTCTAGAAAAGGAGCAACGATGCCCCAATATCAGGTAGATTCCGAGCGAATCCAATCATCCTCGGCCGCAGTGGCCACTTCGATCTCGCAAATCAGGCAGGCCGTGGGCGGCATGTACACCAATCTCAATGCCTTGCAGGACGCATGGCGAGGTTCGGCGGCCACCCAGTTCACCGCGGTAGCCGAACAGTGGCGTGCGGCCCAACAGCAGATGGAGGCCTCACTCGAGTCCATCCAACGCTCGCTGACGCAAGCCTCCACCGTGTACGCTGACGCCGAAATCCAAGCTTCGCGCCTGTTTGCCAGCTAGTTTCTTGGCTCCCCTCAAAGAGGGGAGCCAGAATACAAAAAAGGGACTCCCGAAGGAGTCCCCTTTCAGCTCAATCAGCTAGCGATCGTTTGCGGATCAGTAGCCCATGTCGGCACCGGCGGCCGGGGCAGCAGACTTCGGCTCCGGCTTGTTGGCAACGACGGCCTCGGTGGTCAGGAACAGACCAGCGATGGAGGCGGCGTTCTGCAGAGCGGAGCGGGTCACCTTGACCGGGTCGGTCACACCGGCGGCCAGCAGGTCTTCGTAGGTGTCGGTGGCGGCGTTGAAGCCTTCGCCATCAGGCAGGGAGCGGACGGTGTTGATGACCACGTCACCGGACACGCCGGCGTTCTCGGCGATCTGCTTGATCGGGGCCTCGATGGCGCGGAACACGAT
>OLQI01001976.1_pt1 | contig 11303 bp, 9 predicted proteins | sample 1672171 | NCBI WGS metagenome assembly OLQI01 (sample SAMEA3136655, study PRJEB25190) | human gut metagenome
CAAACCACGTTTACACGCGAATTACTCCCTCACGGAATTGATTTTCGTCATTGTAACAAAGTTGAGAAATTTTGTCAAGAGAGAGCGTGGCTGGGAACTTTTCTGATTTGGTTAAAACTTTGCAGCCATCTCCTTCAAACCCTGATACATTTTTTCGGAAAGAGGAATAGAAACGCCCAGCCGCTTCGCCTCTTTCACAATATACCCGCTGAATGTCTCAAGTTCCGTTTGTTTTCGACGGATGCGGAAATCTCTCTGCAGTGAACTGGTTGCATTATCTGCATGTACATGGCGGAATTTATGGATCACCTCATTGATATGTTCATCCGTCAGCGCAACCCCTTTTGCACGGCCCACACTTGCAGCCTCCCATACAAGAGTCTCGTACTGTTGTGCCTTTACCGGATCACTCCGCAGCTCCCCGATGGTATTATCATAAAAAGCAGTCATCACATTAAACGCACAGTTGAGAATATACTTCCGCCAGATCTCCACCTCAATATCGCCCTGATCTTTATAATCAATATCTGCCCCCTTCAGGATCTCAGCCACTTCCGCAACTTTCTCCTGCTGCCGTTCATCCGCATCTTTGATTCCGATACAAAGCCAGGTAAAAGTATCCTGTTGAGAAACAGAAAAATCTGCATTGGAAAAAGCCACCGTATAGATCAGTGAATCCACAACGGTACCTTTTCCCACCAGCCGGCGGATATTTTCTCCCGGGTCCACACCATTCATTACCGGAATGATCACCGTATCCTCTGTAACCATATCCCGGATACTCTCGCAGACATCTTCCAGCGAGTAATTTTTTACACAGATAAAAATATAATCCTGCTGTCCCATTTCCCGGACTGAAGCCACACGTTCCGGCCTTGCCACAATCTCACCTTTATAATCGCTGTGAAGCACCAGGCCATTTTTGCGGATGCTCTCCGCACGGGCACCCCGGGCCACCATTGTCACATGAGGGTACGCTTTCGCAAGCATTCCGGCTATATAACCACCAACACCACCGATGCCGATCACTGCTATTTTTTTCTCTTCTGTATTCATATTTGTCCTCTTCCTTTCCTGCTGCCGTAAAACTTTTTGATCAAATGAATATTTTCAATCTGCTTTTCAGTTTATCCTACCAGATAATCCCTCGTATTTCCAGAAATCTGTTCCTGATCATGCATTCTTCCGGAAAACACAGAAACTTTTTATCCCGCCTTTCTTTGTCCCGGATTCTGGTGTATACTGGATGTAAATTTTTTACAAAAAAAATAAAAATACGAGGTGACAAAAAATGGATACCAAACCCGTTTTTCACGGAAGTGATATAGAAAAGATCTGCAGCTACTACAATCTGAAAAAAGAAGACATCGTCAAATTCGGCGCAAATGTCAATCCCCTGGGGCTGTCCCCAAAAGCCAGCAAAGCCATCGCTGAACATGTGGATATTCTCTCCTCCTACCCGGACAGAGAATACACATCCCTTCGAAATACAATTTCCAACTACTGCAATATTCCCGCTGATTTCATTCTTCCGGGAAACGGCTCCAGCGAACTGATCTCCCTTCTGATCCAGGAACGCGCCCCGAAACACACCCTGATCCTTGGGCCTACCTATTCCGAATATTCCAGAGAACTTTCTTTCTCAGGAAGCACGCAGGAATACTATCATCTTCAGGAAAATAACGATTTCGAACCGGACATCCCGGATCTCTGTCAGAAACTGGAACAGGGTTATGATTTCCTTATCCTCTGCAATCCCAACAACCCAACTTCCTCTGCGATCACTCAGGAAGATCTTCGCAGCCTCATCAGCTTCTGTGCGAAAAAAAATATCTTCGTAATGATCGACGAAACTTACGTAGAATTTGCCCCGGATATCAGCGCTATCACCGCCGTCCCACTGACACGTGAATTCACCAATCTCATGGTACTCCGAGGCGTATCCAAATTCTTCGCAGCCCCGGGAATGCGCCTGGGCTACGGCATCACCGGAAACATGGACTTCCTGTCAAAAATGCGCGAGAAGCAGACTCCATGGTCCCTCAACAGCCTTGGTGCTTTTGCAGGAGAGATCATGCTCCAGGATGAAGATTATATCAAAGAAACAAGAAATCTGATTCTCTCCGAACGTGACCGGATGATCCAGGAGCTGAAGAATGTAGACACCTATAAGGTTTATCCAGCTTACGCAAACTTCATCCTCCTCAAAATCCAGAAAGACGGACTGACTTCCTACGACGTCTTCGAAGCCTGCATCAAACAAGGCCTGATGATCCGAGACTGCTCCTCCTTCCAGTGCCTGGATGGAGAATTTGTGAGATTTTGTATTATGATGCCGGAAGATAATGGACGGCTTTTGGAGGTGTTGAAGACACTGTAAAAAAGTTTTCGGACTACTGAGTTAGTTGACAGTAGTCCGATTTTTTTTACTATATTTTACATCATTCTCAAACTCGCGTCTGGCATATGACGGCTCAGGCAAGTTTGAATACTATACGTTTTTACATCATTCTCAAACCACCATTACCAGAACAGTTCAAGGCAGTAGTTTGAATACTATACGTTTTTACATCATTCTCAAACCGGCACGTATCATTACTGTCTATATGACTTGTTTGAATACTATACGTTTTTACATCATTCTCAAACTTTCCGATTTCCTTTAATTTCAAATGTGAAGTTTGAATACTATACGTTTTTACATCATTCTCAAACTAGCGGTGATTTTTCAGGAACATGTAGCAGTTTGAATACTATACGTTTTTACATCATTCTCAAACTATCAACACAAGGGGGTGACCACATGGATGTTTGAATACTATACGTTTTTACATCATTCTCAAACAAGCTATCATAAACCGATTAAACTCATTTTCGTTTGAATACTATACGTTTTTACATCATTCTCAAACAATTAATCCCTGTCCGACTGTTGCTTTGAGTTTGAATACTATACGTTTTTACATCATTCTCAAACGCAATACGTTCATCATCTTTGGCAAAATAGTTTGAATACTATACGTTTTTACATCATTCTCAAACAGCTCGGTAACACTTGGTAGCGGTTGAATTGTTTGAATACTATACGTTTTTACATCATTCTCAAACCTCAAATTCAAAAATGAAGTGCCTCACACGCACATACGTTATAGTATCCAAACAGTTTTAATCAATAGATTTCACATCCATCTTTATCAATTATATAATAATTTTCCGTTTTTGAGAAGTATCTTTGTATGTTTTCAATAAATAATAATGAAATTTCATTATACACAGCATTTTTTATCAGTTCCTGGATCTGCTCATTTTCAAGATAGGATCTTATATTTACAAAAACAAGCACTTTCTTTCCCATCAACTCTGCCATAATCTTCATATACTGTACAAGCTTCTCAGTAAAATTATATTCTCCTCCTTCCATCTTTACTCCCAATGCCTTAAACACCAGTTGAACATCCATAGCTGTGTCTATTTCAATATCATACCCACAAATATTCTCCAGCCTAAAAATATAACTTTGTAACTCCGCATTCATCTTCTGTGTATCCATAAACATTTCTTCGCCATATGCTGCTTTCTGAAGCTGCGAATACAGTTTTTTCTGAATTCGACGATCTTCAAAATCTAAAGCAAATGGATTCACAACTACCTCCATGCATTTTTCAATATCAAGGATTGTGTCGTCATTTGATAGAACAAATTCTCCTTCTTCACCGTTTACCTGTGAATTTAGAAGATGTACATATTTTTGAAAAAGAACTGGTGATTCAATAATCCACTCTGTTGTTTTTCTGCAATCCAACTCTATCGTGTTCTCCATATCCAAATGCGCAAGTTTCATAAAATCACCAGCCTTTCATCACTATCCAAAACTTCCGACTTTACTTCTCCAACAATTAAATCCATTTTTGAATATTGTTTCTCTGTCACAGACAGTAACTGAACCAACCCCTCCGGTGGACTATTTTTATGTATACTGTCTACAATACTCTTTACCCCAGTTCCATTCAATGCAATTTTGCAATACACAGACTCCTGTAGCATCAAAAATCCGTTTTTAAGTAAGAATTTCCGGAATTTAGTGTACTCACGTCGTTGCTCTGACGTAACCACCGGAAGGTCAAAAAATACCAATACTCTCATAAACCTATAACTCAAATTTATAAAATCGGATCAAAGCACTGTCATTCTCATTTAATGCATCAAACACACTTTTACAGTATATCTTAATCGCATTATTCACATACTGTTTCCTTCCATCTATCACAACTTCCTGATTTAAAATATCCACAAGGCGCATTTTTTCATCCTGTGCAAATTCTGTCATGGGCATATTTACCACTTCGCGGTCAATCAAAATACGGAATGGTTCCATCAGATCCGAAGCAAAATTAAACTGATTAAACATATTATCATGAAACAATCCCAGCTGCGTGATGTATCCGCCTGCAACAATTTCTCTTGTAAAAGCAGATAGAATAATACTATATCCATAATTTAATGCCGCATTTACTAAACAATCTTCCGTTCTGGTAAATGAAAGCCCAAACAATGCATTAAAATATACTTTTGCAGCGTGTCCTTCTCTGTTTGTCTCATCCTTCCAGCAAATCTCATTTAAATACGACTGCAGTACTCCCGATTCCTCCTTTCCCAGGTATTCCAACAGTTCCTTTTGCTTTCGTATTTTCTCTGTTACAATTTCTGTCCATACTGCATCTTTGATGTTACGATTCCACTGAATCTGCTTTCGAACTTTATTACTGGTATCATGGCTTCCATAATATCCGATCAATTCAGAAGATGGATTTCTTTTCTCATCACAAAAAATTACTTTAATCTTCTTTTTTGTCAGTTCAGTCAATAAACTGGTCGTAATTGACACTGCTGTAGACTCAATTAGAACAGTTGATATTTCCCCAAGATGGATTTTTGTCACTTCCTCATTTCGTACTACCATATATCCTAATTGATAATCCAATTTTGCACGCTTAGAAATGACAACTACTCGCCAACTCATAAATTCTGTAAATCAATCACTTGTTCATAAATACCTGTTGGTGACTGATTTACAATACAAACATTTTCATAACTGGATATATTCTTACTCATTGTCAAAACTCCCCCCGCCTTCTCGTCAATTAATTTCAAATCCGCACTTATTCTGTTACATTGAAAAATATGTAAAATTTCATATAACACCTGACATTTCTCTTCTATTTCTAAACTGTTAAATTTATCTTTTTTAGCTAAAATCTTTTTCCCCAATCCTCCCAAACGATTACTATAAACTGTATTATTAAGCTTATATGCAAATTCATCGTATAGCGCATTTAACATTGTAGAATCTAAGTTATCTGACTTGTAAACTTTAACTTCTTTATTTTCTTTCCTGCGATTAATAAACTTAATTACTTTCTTTAAAACAACCTCATTTTGTGGTGATAATACTAACTGAATTGCACCTTTTAATACTAATTGTTTTGCCTGTCTTGCAGTAACACACATAAAGAATCCATCAATTTGGAACAATGAATCAAATCTAATTTTATCAAGCAAAACAACAGGATTAATCAGCTCTTTTTCTTCAATCAAATACCTGCACAGCTTCTCTTTGCTCTCTTCCACCTGTTTCTTCAATCGAATAGGAATATACTCAATTGTACGTTTTTTCTGACCTTTCTTATCATCAGATTCCACCAAAACAAAATAAGCTCCTGCTTCTTTATTGTACCCGCCATATTTTGCAATATTCTGCAGCCTGTTATCACTTCCTTTAATCGGAATCTGCCCTTTACCTTTTTTCATAAGCTGCTGATCAAACAATCCACCCGTAGCTTCATGAACTCTACGTGTAACTAGAATATTATTCTTTTTCATAACAGCCCGAACAGTTCCAATTGTTCCATTCTTACCAGAAACCCAGGCTATTTCTCCATTTCTTTCTACCTTACCATCTGTAAACAACTTTTTAAGGTTATAGCTTCGATTTGAATGACTTTCAATAAAATTCACCGGACTTTTTGTAAATTTTATCAGGTACGTATTTCCAACAACCACATTTAAATAGGCATCTTTCGCATGATGAAGATCATTCATTTCTCTTATCTTGACAAACTCGAATCTACGCCGAAAATCAGAAACTGTCCTTGCCTTCACATAAACTATTTCCGTCTCTGGTAATGCCTGTTTTAAAATGTCTGCTACAACCTTCGTTGTCTGCCGGTTTTCTACTAACTGTCTTGAAATAAAATCTGCCAACTCTCCTGGTTCAAATTCTGTAGCACGGGTTAACCTCTTATATTTTTCCAGTGAGATCAGTCCTGCTAACTGCAACTGTTTCCAAAAAGCTCTCCTGCTTTCCCGTATCTTTGCCTGAATTGGATATATATCTGTTTTTTCCTGATTTGCTGTTCTTTTTACAAGTACACGATTGTCTATACTGTCATCCATTGTTTTTGATTGCGGATAAATATGATCTATGTCGTATTTCTGATTATCCCATAATTCGTTTATATCAATACGTTCTTCTGTATACATACATCTTCCCATCTGTGTATAATACAGAAACAATTTATCACTTCTTAAATCTGCATCCGAACTATTTTCCAACTCACCCTGTATTTTTTCATCATACAGCTCTTTTTCATGTGTACGGCAATATTTATAAAATTCCTGCAATCTCTTTTTCCTGGATTCCGTTCTTCCACTATTTGTCTTTTCCCGTGCAACTTCTAAAAAAACTCGTTTTGGTGGATTTCCCTTTATTTTACAAATCTCTTTTACAATTAATAAAGTCTGCCATACCTGTCTCTTTACAGCCGGAGAAATACATAGTTCCTTTACAGACTGATATGTGATCTCCTGCTTCTCTAATTCTCCATTTTCTTTTTCTACTGCTTTCCTAAATAAATATTTCGATCCAAGAAGCTGTGAAAGATTATCCTGAGTCTCCCAAAGAGCTCTTATAATCGTCCATTCCTCACCCGCCAATGCAGGGCTTGTAATTCCACTTAAAAATTTCTCAGATAATCGTCCCCATCCCCTGTACGATAAATTACTCAAGCTTTCTTTCTGTCTATCTGTCAATTGTGGGCAGATTTTTTCAAGCCTTTTCTTTAACAATGAACGTGCATCACCAAAAAGAGTAATATTTAAAATAATTTCTTCTTTCTCTTTTTCGTTTAAAATCACACCTGTTAGTTTCTCTTTAAAATCATGATATGCTGTCAGTGAACCTTTAAAATCGCCATCAATTCCCGTAATAACAGCATTTTCACTTATGAGTCCTTCTTTTCTCAGATAATCCTTCAGTTTCTTCTGTGTGACCTTACGGTATCTTTGAAATACATCTACATAAATCCTCTGTTTCCATTCTACAGATAATACTTCACCATTTACCCGAACATTATTAAGTTCATTAAGCACGTCAAATTTGCTGTATAATAACGAATATTTGGGGAGTACATCTTCATGATCAAGATATGTACATTTGTTGGTCATACGACGGATAAATCTTTCCGCACTGATCTCTTCATTTATCATATCGCTAAAATTCCACGGATATATTTTTCCTGCTTTTCTCTCTGCCCAATTCGTTGTTTTTCCATTTACAGAGATTCCGTTTAACGGTCCTACATAATAAGGAATCCTAAAAGTAAAAATCTTCCGGATTTTTTCTCCATCTTTTTTGAACAACGGAATCTTATCCTCCAGATTTGATATCATCGCATTTAACTCATATAAATGCACCTGATAAGGAACAACACTATTTTCTCCTGTTGTCTGTTTAGGCAAAAAATTGCCAGCTTCCAGTTCCTGCTTTAACCATTCTGTTTTTTCCAGATCATCAATGCGTGCAATTACACTTTTTTTCAGGTATCCGTAGAAATCCTCTTTTGTACATTTTTTTCCTTCAATATTCTTCTTTTTTCCGTTTATCTTTGCTATTCCAACATATGAACAGTAATTTTTATGTTTACCACTTACATCTGAAAATATCTCTCTATATACTTCTTTTGAAAGATTATCCCTTACAAACGCCTTCAGGCGATGCAAATCTTTCCTATGTTTTTTATATAATTGCACTTTTGCGTCTGAAATACAGGAATAATTACCAAGAATATCCGCCAACACAGCCCAATCATATACTGCTTTTGCGCTTTCAATGATCAGATATTTTTCATTCAAACTTGTCTGTATTTCACCTGCATAATCATCAAAACCTGCATCTGCAAAAGAAAGTTTCGGTCTTTCACACTCATCCAAAGATTTATCATTAAAAATATTGCTTAATTTTACAGTTCCGCCCGATATCAATGCCAGTAATTCTTTTTCTTCCGGACAGGTAACTTGAAGAATTTTTATAAGTTTTGTTTTTTTCGCTGACTTAGTCAGGCTTACATCTTTTAAAGTTTCTTCTATTTTTTCATATATTTCTTCATCAATCGTTTTTGCAAAACCTATTTCTTCATCCCTTATTACTTTCAGAAATTGATCAAATGTTGTTCTGAATTCTCTTATTTGCTCTATATTACCCTTCAGCAGAAAATGGCCTCTATGCTTCATCATATGATGCAGCGCCAGATAAACAAGACGTACATCCGGTGTCTCCTGCGTTTGCATAAGATATTTTCTTAAATGATAAATCGTTGGAAATTTCTCATGATACTCTTTGTCTGTAAAATCTTCATCTATGAATAGTGCATACGGTAATTCCGGACAATTTCCATTTTCATCTCTTTTATCTTCAGGATAATAACGGCTTTCCTTCATACGCCTGAAAAATCCAGAATCTTTCTTATTAATCTCTTCTGCAAAAATTTCCTGTAACCATTCAATTCTCTGATTTCTTCGATCCAGTCGCCTTCTGGCTGTTCGATTAATCCTCCTATCTTCAGCCGTATTTGCAGACTCAAATAATCTGGTTCCCCACATAGCTTTTCCATGAGCACGCAATACACGATACTGGTCATCTGTAACCGCCCATCCAACAGATCCACTTCCCATATCCAAACCTAAAAAATAATCCTTCTCCATCGCGGCCTCCTTATCAAGTATTTTGTTTAATTTTATCATACTTTTATTAATTCTGAATATTTTTTATCTGTTTCTTGTATTTTTGCAAAACAAAAGAGCTACCGGAAAAACCGATAGCTCTCATTTCCACACACTGTGGGTCATTTCTTCAATGACGTGTTCGATAAATCGTTATTTGAACTTATGATGTATTAACGTATAGTATGTATATACTATATAATGTTCTTTCAGTTCAGTCAAGATTTTTCCTCAGATTTCTCGATTTTTAATTTTATTTCAAAACATCATTTTCAAACCATAGTACAGTTTTTCATAGAAACAAACTTCTTAAAGTCATATTTTCTCATAGTGGCGGGTTTCACCAAATCTAATAAAAATATATTTTAACCAAATTCAACTTACTCCCCGCACACTCTTGATTAATCAATCATTATTTATGATTAATTTTTCTATTTTCTTTTTCACTTTTCCATTCGCAGAGTCATCCTTGCCATAATTCTTATCTATCTGTTCTTCAAATTCCCGCACTTGATCAGTGATTCCCAACATATCCATGTGAAGAATTTCTCCTATATTGATCATCATCCGGTAAGACGGGTTGGGGATTTGGCCTTTCTCAAATCTTCTAAAATGAGAACTTGAATATCCTAATTGCTCAGCAAGCTTTCCTTGCGTTATGCCTCTTTTTTCCCTCATTTTAGAAACAGCATATCCCCAAATTTCGTAGTCTTCCATCCTATGGTACCTCCTCCTGTATTATGATATTTTTAGCTTTTCTGAGTTTCACAGTTATCACCTCCTACTATATCTGACTTTCTTGAAAGAACATATTTATTTTATCATATATTGTTCCAATATGGTGCGCTCATATATGAGCGCTTGTCATTAACTTATTCTCTTTAAATATAAAAAGAGAGCTACTGCGAAACAGATGATTTATTCACCTGTCACGCAACAGCTCTTTCTTCATTTTATCTTCAGCAAAATCAATTGAATATTCGTTTATTACTCATACCCCAATAACATCTCTGAAATTTATTAAATTAAATTCAGCACCTTCATCGCATTACTCTCCGTCACAGCCACAACCTCCTCGCAGCTTATACCCTTAATCTCTGCAATCGTCTTCACAACCTCCGGCAGATACAGGGAGCTGTTTCTCTTTCCACGATTTGGCACAGGTGCCATGTACGGGCAATCGGTTTCAAGCAGGATCTGATTCAAGGGTGCGTACTCCACCACTTCTTTCAGCTTCCGTGAATTCTTAAAAGTAACCACTCCACCGATTCCCAGGTAGAGTCCCATATTCAGGTATTCCCTTGCGATCTCCTTACTATAGGAAAAGCAATGGATGATCCCTCCATACATTCCATCCCTCATATACTCTCTCACAATATTCAGCGTATCCTCCGCTGCATCCCGACTATGGATCATAAATGGGAGCTTCTTTTCACGGGCGATGTCCATCTGCTGGCGGAATACTTTCTGCTGAAGAAGGTGCTCTTCCCTCTCCTTATGCCAGTAATAATCCAGGCCGATCTCGCCTACGGCTACTGTCTTTTCCATGTCGCAATATTTTCGGATCTCATCCAGAACAGCTGCATCTACCTTATCCGCATCATCCGGATGAACCCCCACTGCACCATAAACAAACGGATACTTTTCCACCAAATCATAAACCCGGTCAAAATGTCCCACGGAAGCACACACATCCACAATATGCCCAATCCCGTTCTCCTGCATACTCTCAAGCATCTCAAACCGATCCTCGTCAAAAGCCTCATCGTCATAATGGGCATGGGTATCAAAAATCATAGCCTTATCCACAGACATCTCGTCACCGACAGAAACTTTTCCACCTTTCAGCACTCTTGTAAACACACCTTCCCGGGGCATGATGCACTCACCCATCTTCTGAAAAATAGCACAGCCATTGTGGCACTCCTTTCCGATCTGAGTCAGCTCCAGCACAACCTCACCACAACGAAATCTGGTGCCAACCGGAAGCTTTGCAAAATCAATCCCTTCCACAACCAGATTCTCACCAAAAGCACCATCCTCAACCTCTGCGCCCTTTGCACGAAATGCATCGATCTTTTCACCGGAAAGAAGACTCACCTGCCGATGCCACTTCCCAGCATGAGCATCCCCCTCAAGCCCCCAGTCCTCCACAAAAACCGCAGACCCGACATTCTTCTTCTGTGTTCCTTTCTTCTCACTGATACAAACCGCAAGTACTTTTCCCATAGCAAACTCCTATTAAT
>OLQI01001983.1_pt1 | contig 11272 bp, 10 predicted proteins | sample 1672171 | NCBI WGS metagenome assembly OLQI01 (sample SAMEA3136655, study PRJEB25190) | human gut metagenome
TAGGTTTCTTCTCCTCATCTGCTTTAATTAGCATGACCGAAGGAATTAGAGGCCTTCTTGAAAACAACGGTCGCATCGAGGTCGTTGCCTCGCCGAGGCTTACCGAGGAAGACCTCACTGCAATTAAGGACGGTCTAGAGAGGCGCGACGACATCATTGTCGACTCTCTCCTGCGCGAGCTCGATGCACCAAAGGGCGCTTTTGAGGAGGCTAGGCTCAATCTCCTTTCGAATTTGATTGCAGCAGGCGTCATGACCATCAAAATCGCACTCCTAGACTCCACTACCGATATCGGCATGTTTCATGAGAAGCTGGGGCTAATTTACGACTCTTTTGATAATGTCGTTGCCTTTTCGGGTTCGATGAATGAAACAGCGAACGCCTTTTATCGCAATTACGAGGCGTTCGATGTGTTCACTTCCTGGTCCGAAGACGCTGAACGTGTGCGCACAAAACAAGCAGCGTTTTCGGCCATGTGGCACGATACGGAGCCAGGCATTAGGGTTTGTGAGTTCCCCCAGGTTTCCGAAGCCATTATCAAAAGATATAAAGTTAGGGACGGTATCGACCTCGATGATCTTAGCGTGGGGGTGTCTGACGATGCTGTAGATAATGTATCGACGGCGAAAGAGGAAATGGTTACGAATCGCCCTCGCATTCCAAAAAGTGTTACGCTGCGCGGCTATCAGAACGAAGCTATTGAAGCGTGGGAAAGTAACGACTTCCGTGGCGTTTACGACATGGCTACCGGCACTGGAAAGACGTTCACCGGCCTCGCTTCCGTCTGCCGTCTTTCTCCACGATGAGCTTGCTGTTGTAATTGTCTGTCCCTATCAGCACCTTGTAGATCAATGGGTTGAGGACATCGTCGCCTTCAATATCGAACCCATCATCGGCTACAGCTCTTCGCCGCAAAGGGACTGGGAGAAGCGCCTCGATTCTGCAATTCGCGATCAGAAGTATGGCGTAAAGGACTCCGAGTTCCTTTGCTTTGTGTGCACCAATGGAACGTACTCCACCTCACGTGTGCAGAAGCTGATAGACAAGATCAAAAAGCCGAAGCTCCTTGTCGTTGATGAGGCTCATAACTTTGGCGCGGAGTACCTTCGTTCGCTTCTAAGACCAGATTTCAATTTCAGGCTTGCGCTCTCGGCAACGATTGAGCGCTATGGCGATGACGAAGGCACTGCGGCGTTGTTTTCTTACTTCGGCCCGCGCTGTATCGAATACACGTTGGAGGAAGCAATCTATGGACGTGGCGAGGAGACGCCTTGCCTCACTCCATACCGCTATCACCCGGTCATTGTTTACCTGGAACCCGATGAGCTTCGGGAGTATGCGCAACTTTCGCGGCAGATTGCGAAAGCCATAGTCAGCAAGAATGGCAAAAAGAAGCTCAGCGAACGTGGCAAACAGCTTGTTCTCAAGCGAGCAAGGCTTGTTGCTGCGGCGCACCAAAAACTTCCTGCGTTAAAGCGCGAGATTGCACCTTATGCGCAAGACGACTATATGCTTGTATATTGCGGTGCCACGAAAGTCGAGGTCGATGCGGGTGAAGTTCCTGGTGTCGATGATTACGAGTTGCGGCAGATTGACGCCGTGACACACATCCTCGGCGACGAGCTCGGCATGCGCGTTAGGCAGTTTACGTCGCGCGAAAACAGCTCCGAGCGCGAGGAGATCAAGACGATGTTCTCAAACGCCGACCTTCAGGCGCTGATTGCTATCAAGTGTCTGGATGAAGGTGTCAACATCCCCATGATCAAAACCGCTTTCATTCTTGCGAGTACGACCAATCCCCGCGAGTACGTGCAAAGACGAGGACGCTTGCTTCGCAAGGACAAGCTTGGACTCAAGAGGCGTGCGGGGATTTATGACTTTATCACATTGTCGCGCCCCGCTGAAGATGCAGCGGTTTTGCCCGATGAGGATGTAAGTGGTGAGAGGCGGCTAGCGTACAACGAATTAGTTCGAGCAAGGGAATTTGCTGATTTGGCAGAAAACCGTGCTCAGGTTAGCCAAATCCTCGATGCAATTGAGGAAGGCTTCTTTGGCGTAGACGGCATTTCGGCTTTTGAAGCCGAGAAGGAGGTTGAGTAGCACATGACAGCCCTCGGGGACGTACAGTTGCCTGACAACGTTGATCAGAAAAAGGCAAACCGACTCATTAACTGGATCGTTGATCTCGAAGATGATAACGACAAGACTGCTAGGTACGACGATTCTGCGATGATTCAAAAGATCGGCAAGCAAATCAAGGATGAAATCAAATGCTTATAAAGACCATTACGGTTGAGAACTTCCTTCCTTTTCAGGGGAAGCAACGTATAGAGTTCTCTACTGACAAAGATCATAACGTTACTTTGATAATGGGAAACAACGGTGCTGGAAAGACATCGCTTGCCCAAGCTTTCGAATGGTGCCTATATGGCAAAGCTCCGAAAGAGACCAATCAAGTCATCAACGCCTTCGTCCGAGACCATATTGCTCCCGGAGCATGCCGTTATGCTTCGGTTGAGATTGAAATTGAAAAGGACGATAAGACTTACTCCGTGTCTCGCCGTCAGAAGTATTCTCGCAAAGACAATGGAAGGTTGGACAAGCCTGCGCAGCATGAGTTCTCTATCCTCTATAAGGAGAATGGAGAAACGAGGCAAGTTGCTGCAGGCGACCGTGGATCAACCATCAACAGGCTTCTTTCTAACCAGCTTTCGCACTACTTCTTCTTCGATGGCGAACACGTCAAAAACATGCGCAAAGAAATCGAACAAGGAAAGAGCAGCGACTTTGCGGATGCTGTAAAAACTATTCTCGGACTTCAGCCTATCGCTTCCGCGCTTGATCATCTAAAGGCGCCGGGCAATCGTCTGTCAGTTGACAGATGGTTTAATAGGCAGCTTGATGTTGCGGGAAACGCTGACCTTGAAGAAAAAAAGAAGCGAATTGAGACTCTTGGTAAAACTATCGAGAGAGAAAGTAACGACCTGGAGCTGGCGGAAGTTGATGAGGACGTGGCGAAGGAGAACGTCGCGGAATGTCAACGATTGCTCAGAGAAAATGAAGAAAGCGAAAAGGCGCAGAAGGACGTTGAAAAGACGCAGGCGCTTCTCAAACAGGCAAACATTGCCGTCACCGCAAGAAGAAATGAGCTCTTTAGACTGTTCCGCGATTGTCAATATCGATTCTTTACGCAGAGACCAATTCTCGACGCGCAAGAAGAGCTCGCTGACGAGGACAAGATTAGCAAGGGTATTCCCAGCGTTGACGACAAGACCATTCGCTTTATTCTTGAGCGGGGTGAATGTATTTGCGGGACCAAGTTTGAAGCGGGAAGCGATGTCGCAAAGCATCTTTATGAGCTACTCGATTACGTGCCGCCAAAGGATCTAGGCACGTATATCGCAGAGTTTGATAAAGATTGCCGAGTGAGAACCGAGGGTAGTTTCAACTTTATTGATGATTTGGCTGAGGCGTATAGAAAGTATTGTGCAGCCTGCAACTCGGTAAAGACCGCTGAACAGGCGGTTGAAAAAGCTGTTGCGTTTCTCGAGGGCCTCAACAACGTCGACATCGGCATCCTGAGGAAAAATCTTCGAAATGCTGAGGCTGATCGCAGCAAAGCTGCTGGGCGAGTTGCTACTGCCCGCAGGGCAATTGCGAATGCGAAAAACGAACGTGAAAGGTTGCAGTCCGAAATCAAGGCATATAGCGTAAAGAATGCAAAGAACCAAGAAATTATGCTTTGCCTTAGCTACGTTGACTATATTTACGATTATCTCAATGCGTATTACAAAACGCATGAGGCTTCGACAAGGGCGCAGCTGAGAGATACTGTCAACAAATTCTTTACTGCGATGTATGAAGGAGAGCTTCATCTCAGTTTGGACGACAACTATGGTGTTGCGGTAACCGTTGACGATGTTGACACAAGCGGCGAGACGTGGAAGACCTCTTCTGGCCAGACCCTGGCAATCATTCTTGCCTTCATTCTCGGCATTTTGGACATAGCCAAATCTCAGTCTAAGGAAGAAGATGATCTGCTCAAGGGGGATACATATCCGCTTGTTATGGACGCTCCTCTTTCCGACTTTGATAAAACTCGAATTGGGACTATTTGCAACCTTCTGCCATCCGTTGCTGAACAGGTGATTATCATCATCAAGGACACTGACGGCGAGCTCGCAGAAGAACATATGAAGGACAGGATTGGACGCCGTTACAGCATTGAACGTCTCCATGACTATGACTCTGTTGTTAAGGAGTGACCATGGCGGACCTATTTAGATCGCAGGTTAGGTTTTACGGTAAGCATGGACAATATCTCGAGGCCCTAACGCCAGCTTCTGAAAAAGCCAAAGATGTTGAGCTGCCGGAGATTGAGCGGGTAAAGTACCTGTTCAATTCTGTTGTCGAAATCTATGAGGTTGCTCCGTTGATTGGCTATCTCTATCAACGCTCGGCAGAAAAAGACGGCAATGAATCGACAAAGAACATCATGGAAGGCGCTTTGTCCAACCATCATGATCGTCTTCTGTTTAGCTATGAAATGCTGATGATCATAGACAAAGGCAGCGAACCAGACCTTAACGAGAGGATCAGGCGAGCCTTTAGGGCAACGGACGATCTCGCAGCGGAAGGCATGAAGATATATGACGCCTACGCCCGTGGCGGCATCGAAGTTCTCTATGAGAATCTCATTGACAATGCGGCCACACCCGATGACCTTATACGTAATCTAATGGACTTCACGGAAGACTGGAATTCAAGATTTCTTTCTGCCGTTGAAGAAGTTGATTTAGACCGATTGTTAAAACGGTAAACCTGGTTTGGTCTTGCCGCGGCAATGCCCACGCTCAGGGTCTATATTACCTTGAGCGTGGGCTTCTTCTTTTGCAGGTAGCAGTTTGTCTTATCGAGTTCGCCGCGCTCGCTGGGCATGAGGCCGTGCAAGAGGTCGAAAAAGAAGCCGCCTGCGACAATTCTTTCAGTCATCGCTCCCGCGTATCCCATCTGACCTGCGGAAAAGCAAGACGATAAAGCCGCTGGCTACGATTCACTTCGCTAAACAGGCAGCAAAGAAGAGAATCAGCCGTTTTGGCGTTCATTTCGGTCGATTCAGAGCCTCAAAACCTGCCCGTTTTTGTCCCTGGGACAAAAATGAAACTGCGGGCGCGCGGGGGGGTGCGGACGAATAGTTGGACCGTTCGGTCCGGTCAGGAGTCCGTATGTACAGCCAAGACTCAAAGGACAAAGCCCTCGGCATGCTGAGGCTCACCGGCGACGTCGAGAAGACCGCCAGGATGTCGGGCGTGCCCGGCAGAACCCTGCGCCGCTGGGCGGCAGCCGCGGCCAAGCCGCGGCAGAGGTCCCGCGGGGCCAAGTTCGAGCCCTACGGCGGCGAGGTCCGGGGCAAGGCGATGGAGATGGCTCGGGGCGGCGCGTCTTGCAGGGAAATCGCGGAGGCGCTCGGCATCGGGAGCCCCGATGTTGTACGCTACTGGCTGAAAGGCGGCGGAACGAAGGAGGCGCGGATGGACGGTCGGGCAAGGACACCTGAGGGCGACGAGCCGGCATACGCCGGCTTCGAGGGCGGCCTCGAGGAGAGGATTCGGTAGCTCGAGCTGGAGAACGACATCCTGAGGGGAGCCGTCGACCTTTTAAAAGCAGGGAGCCTCGGCTCGATGAGCAACATGGAGAAGGCCGTGCTGATCGACAAGCTGAGGCTGGAGTCCGACCGCCCCTTAAGAGAGCTCACCGGTTCCTTGAGGATCTCGAAGAGCTCCTATGAGTACTGCCGCGCGAAGCTGCGCGCGAAGGACAGGCACGCCCAGCTCAGGATCGATATCAGGAGGATATTCGACGGCGCCGGCGGCACGCGGGGCTACCGGTACGTGCACAACGAGCTGCGGGAAGGCGGCGTCGTCGTCAGCGAGAAGGTCGTGCGCAGGCTGATGGCCGAAGAGGGCTGCAAGGTTGCCTACCTGAAGAGGAAGCGGCGCTACAACTCCTACAAGGGGGAGATATCGGACGCGCCCCCCAACCTGGTGGGGCGCAACTTCCACGCGGACGCGCCGAACAAGCTGTGGCTCACCGACATCACCGAGTTCAAGCTGCCCAGCGAGGAGAAGGCGTACCTCAGCCCGGTCATCGACTGCTACGACGGCCTCGTCGTGGCATGGCGGATCGGAAGGCGCCCGAACGCGGCGCTCGCCAACGGCTCCCTGGAGGACGCGTGCGGGACGCTCTCCCCGGGCCAGCACCCGGTCTGCCACTCGGACAGGGGGTGCCATTACAGATGGCCCGGCTGGATCGGCATATGCGAGGGAAACGGCCTGGTCCGCTCCATGTCGAGGAAGGGCTGCAGCCCGGACAACTCGGCATGCGAGGGCTTCTTCGGCCGCCTGAAGAACGAGTTCTTCTACCATCGGGACTGGAGCGGCGTCGCCGTGGAGTCGTTCATGGAGCTGCTTGACGGGTACATCCGCTTCTACAACGAGCGCCGCAAGAAGCAGTCGCTCGGCTGGATGAGCCCCATGCAGTACAGGATAAGCAAGGGACTAGCCGCTTAGGCTGGTCCAAGGAATTGTCCGCACCCCCTTCCCACTCGGACAAAAAGTGTGTCCGGTTATTGACGTTTTCCCAGGTCGCATGAGGAAATTCACGGCAAAAAGTCACCGATTCCGGGAGGATGCCGTGGATAATATGAAATGCCCGTCCTGCGGAGGGCCCATGAAGCGGAACGGGAGGGCCCCGTCGGGCGCCCAGAGGTGGCGCTGCCGGTCGTGCGGCGCCAGCGCCACGCACTCCAACGACGTGGCCGCAAGGGAGCTCGCGGCCTTCGTCGGCTGGCTGCTCTCGCGCGGGACGCAGGCCGATATGCCGGGGCGCGGCCGAACCTTCAGGCGGAGGGCCGCCCTCTTCTGGCCGATATGGCCGATGCCGGAGGTGGTGGACGAGGTCTTCCGCGTCGTCTACGTCGACGGCATCTGGATCGCGCGCGACTGCGTCGTGCTCATAGCCTGCAGCGACGAGCACGTGCTGTCGTGGCACCTCGCGCGCGCCGAGACGACCGCCGCGTGGCGCTCGCTGCTCTCGCGCATCGCCCCGCCCGACATGGTGGTCACCGACGGCGGCAGCGGCTTCGCCTCGGCGGTCGCGGCCGAATGGCCGAGGACGAGGGTCCAGAGATGCGTGTTCCACGCGTTCTGCCAGGTCAAGAGGCGTACGACGTCGAGGCCCAAGCTGCAGGCGGGCGTCGAGCCCTACGCGCTGGCCAGGGAGCTGCTGCATGTGGAGACGCTCCAGCAGGCCGACTGGTGGGTCGAGCGCTTCATGCAGTGGTGCGAGTTCTGGTCCGACTTCCTCGAGCGGAAAAGCCTGGTCGAAGGCCGCATGGCCTACACCCACCGCAGGCTGCGCGAGGCGAGGTCGGGGCTCGTCCGGCTCGTCAACGCGGGGACGCTGTTCACGTACCTCGACCCGGCGCTGTGCGCAGAGGGGCCGATGCCCGCCACCAACAACAGGATCGAAGGGGGCGTGAACTCCCAGCTCCGCGAGGTCCTGAGGAGCCACCGCGGCCTCACGAAGCTCAAGCGCGTCAAGGCCGTGCTCTGGTGGTGCTACCTGCATGTCGAATGCCCGAAGGCGATGGCGGACACGCTGCGCGAGATGCCCACCGACGCCGACGTCGACCTGCTGAGGGAGCGATACGGCATGAGGGCCGAGGACGCCTCCCGTCCAGAGAAGCGGGGAGAGGGCCTCGTGTGGGAGGAGCTCCACCACAAGACGAGATACCCGTTCCGAAACGAATGAATAATAGGCCCAGACACACTTTTTGTCCTATAGGCCCCTCGAGCCGTTTGGTATACTCTCCTCATGGATGCGACAGTTAAACTTGCAAACCAGATTCGCAGTAGGCCGGGGATGCTTTGGCCCGCCGTCGGCATGGGCCTTTGCGTCGGATGGTTCTATGCTTTTTACAGAGTGTTTATATCAAGCGCGCCCTCTTCAGGCTGCCTGTACTCAACCACTTGCCTTTCCGTAGCGTACTTCCTTGCCTCGGCTGCCACCCAAATCCTCTGGATTCCGCTGGAAAAGAGGTATGGGGGTGTTTATCGATTGCCGATAGTTGCCGTTTGCGCAGCCATGAGCATGCTGGCGGGAGGCGCGTTGACCATGGCGGGTGCGTTGACGGAAAGCGGCTCGGCAACATGCATGGTGTACTTTGGTGCGGTAATTGCCGGGATCGGATCCTCCACAACCCAGCTAATATGGGCCGACGCGTTCGGCCATAGCGAATACGAAAACCCCGAGCTCATGATCGTGGTCGCGCTCTGCGTAGGGGCAGTCGTCGGTCTGGCGGTTCAGGTGCTAGGCAAGGCAACATCGATAGCCTTGATGTTTTTCCTGCCCATGGTGTCGTCCGTGCTGCTCGTACAAGCGGGACGATGGACCTCTTCGCAATCCCCAAAACAAGAGATTACGAGTCCGAAAAGAAAAGCAAGGCAACCGTGGAAAACGTGTATTATTATTTTTACGTTCTGGTTCGTCTATGAATGTTTCCGAGCAATTGTCTCTCCTCGCATGTTTTACGGTCTCGGCATATCACCCTCAACCGTCTTCGCCGTAGGAACCCTCGTTTGCTTCGTCGTCATCGGAACGCTCTTCTGGTTTTCGAGCCGCAACACATTGGACAGCGCATTCAGACTTTCGATTCCCCTTCTCGTTACGGCTCTGTTTCTGGAATCCTGTCTTCCCGAAACACCACTCGTCATTCCTTACCTCGTCGGGTTTCTGGCGAAAGAGCTTGCGAACTACTACGTATGGCTCGTATTGGTCTCGAACATTCGTATGGGAGTCCTCTCACCCGCTTGCGCAATAGGAAGATTCAAGTTTTTCTGCTATCTGGCATCATCATCCGGGGCAATCGTCAGCGTCGCCCTATCAGAGGGCGCGTTTTTCGTTCACGCTTCTTTTGCGATGGCCGTGGCTCTGGTTATCGCGCTTGCCGCATACGCGCCAACATCAATCGACCGCGTTGCGTTCTGCGCCCGCGGAGATCAGGAACAGCCTGTCGGCTCCCAAGAGAACGCACCTTCCGAAGGCCCACTTTTCTCGGAAAACGATGAGCCTAAAGAGGACGGGAGGGCTTGGCGGCAAGAAGAGATGGCGTTGATCAAGGCATTCGAGAGGAAATACAGCCTGTCGGCGAGGGAGGCGGAGATATTCGAGATGCTAATTCGCGGCCGCACCGTCACGTACATCAAAGAGGAGTTGTACATTTCGCGAAATACTGTGAATACCCATGTTCGTCATATCTACAAAAAAGCCGGCGTTTGCTCGAAACAGGACCTTCTCGATTTGTTCGAATCCGAACTACAAGAATGACCTTTGCCATCGGTCCGTACGGGCTACCAACCCAAGCTTGAGGACAATGACGAGGTGAAAACAGGACTCTCGTAAACCTCGTGCGGCAGGGCGGAAGAGGAGAGGACCAGCGCTCCCCTCTCGGCGTCCTGGGTGAACTCGAAGCGGGCGTCTTTGACGGTGCCGTCGGGATGGGTGACGCGCCAGACGCCGCTTCGGCCGTTCTGGGTGACTTCGATAGAGTAGAACTCCAAGGTATGGCTGACCTTGATGTTAAAGCCATCTCTCTCTGGCAAAAGAGGGGGATGGCTGCTCTCTTTAATATACCCTACGCAAAGTCCGTGTCAAAACTGGATCTGCGGCGGTATGCCCTGCGCTCTACAGGTCCATATACTGAATGTACGTCTCGTCCTCGCGAGGCCAAGCATGGCATGTAGTGCACCAGTTGTCCTCTGCTGCAGGAACGGACTGCCCCGTCGAATGGCAGGTACCGCAGCTCAAGCCACTGTTTCCATGCGTTCCCGCATGAGGATTGGAGTCTCCGAGGGAGTCTGTGATCTGGGCAAGAGCTTCGTACGTACCCCCGTGGCAGCTCAAACAAACTTCATTTGAGACATACGGATCCGACGGGGAGGGGTCGTCGTTGACGACTTCTTGCTCAGAGCCGGATTGGGAAGCATCATCTTTCGGATCCGATGCGGCAGGCGAACATGCGGCACAGCACATTATCGTCATGCATGCGAGTGCAAAGCTGAAAATGGGAACTGCAATTTTCTTAATCATGGCTACTCTCCCTTCACGGCATGCTTGGCGGCAACGTAGCCGAAGGTGGCCGCGCGACCCACTGATACCGACGGAAGGTGTCTCGGATATGTTCCCGAATACATGCCGCCCGAGGTGTTTCCTCCGGCGTACAAGCCTTCGATGACGTTGCCGTCGGTGTCAAGGACTTGGCAGTTTTCGTTGACGATTAGGCCGGAGACGGTAACCAGAAGGTCTGCCCTAGTGGTCATAGCGTAGAAAGGACCTTCCTTGACGGGCAGAGCAGCCGCCTGAACCTTGCCGTCGGTAAGAGCGGCAACTACCGAGTTGACGGAAACGAGATCGCGTCTGAACTCGGGATCGATGGGAGTGTCCATCGCAAGATACCCATTCCATTGATCGATGGTGTCGGGAAGAACCCCCTCGGGCAAGCCTAAGGTCTCAGCAAGCTGATCAAGCGTGTCTGCCTTGTAGAGGAACTCTGCATCGAAGTACTTCTTCAGCGCAGCTTCGTCAACACCGTTCATGACGATACTGTCGAAGATGTACCAAGCTCCGCCCGTGAAGTACAGCTGAGCGTTGATGGCGTTTGCCAGGCAATCCTTCTGATGGCTTTCGTTGCAGAAGCGCACGCCACGCTTGTTCACAATCGGCGCCACGGCCATAATCTTCGATTTGATGGACAGGCTGCGTCCGCCGGTCTTATGGAAGCCGCCGTTGAACACCATGGGGGCATGAGGGATGGGGTCCATGTTTGCGCCGACCCTGAGACCCATCATATGGCCGTCTCCGGTCGGGCCGCTGCACGGGCCCGTCAAGCTTGCGGTAGAAAAATCCTCGGGGCGCATCCACGCCTTCATCAGCTCGAAATTGTTCTCGTATCCGCCAGTGGCAAGCAGCACGCCCTTGGAAGCGTTGATTCGATAATAGCCCTCTTCGTTTTTGACGATGGCTCCGGTCACCCTGCCTGAATCGTCTTGAATCAGCTGAACGCCGGCCGTATAGTGACGCAAATCGACGTTAGAGCGGCTTGCGGCCACAGACGTCAAAGCCGCCATGGGGAACATTCCCGTCAGATGAGCGTTCCACTCCACCGGACCGGTAATCTTGAATTTATGCTCAGCTTGGATCGTCACCATGTCAT